>Ga0210040_10002293_pt1 | contig 27212 bp, 34 predicted proteins | sample CryGeyCG12114_NA_FD_185462 | JGI IMG/M metagenome (GOLD analysis project Ga0210040, IMG submission 185462) | Groundwater microbial communities from aquifer - Crystal Geyser CG19_WC_8/21/14_NA (SPAdes) (version 2) | ecosystem: Environmental > Aquatic > Deep subsurface > Groundwater | place: USA... | reverse complement strand
GGAATTTTCTTAAAAACACTTTCTAAGTCTTCCTTAGACCCTCTAGTATATGCACCTGAAATATTCCAATCCGATGCTCTTTCGTTTGTCAGTAACAGTCGAACAAAGAATCCGGAAAAATTGGGCTCAAAATCAAAGTTCATTTTTCGATTTTTCATACGGAAAATAACATGTAAAAATTCAGAGAAGACAGGGTCCCCCCTAACTACTTTTTTTCTCCCTTTTAACTCCATGTTAAATTTTTTTTTACGAATTTTGTTATTGTGAAGCTCAAGGACCGCATCAGATTATAATATTTTGTAGGCATATACTAGAAGGTATAAGGAAGACTTCAAGTCTGTTTTCAAGAAAATTGCTCGCGAACACATTTCGGACTTACATTGTCAGTAGTACTGCACACTTATTTGTCCAGCAAGTAATTTGGTTCTACTAAAAAGAAATTCTCTCCATCACTTACGTTTTTGAAAGAATTGCACGTTCCGCTAAGACTTCGTTTTGTTATCGTAAAGTTGATGATTTTCGTCAGGTGACCTTATTATTTTGTTTTGCTAATATTAAGCTTAAGCACACTGTAAACTCCCAAGAAGTGAATGAGAGAGCCGAATCAAACGAACAGCGATCCTTTCTGGTATAATAGTATAGTGAAATAATGTAGGGGGATAAATAATTAAAGAAAAATTAAAATAGTTAATTTTTTAAACAAAATATCACGGACTGTTATCCATGAGATCGTCACTTGCACGCAGTACACGGCAGAAAGAAAGATTCACAATAGGAATTGAGTGAAACTGCAATGCAAAATACCCCAAAAGCCAAAAACCTTTTTGTGTTTCATTCATAATACGTCCTTCTTCCTTCTTGAATCTTCTATTGCCCCCAGCATTCATTTCATTTTAAAAGCCTAAAATAGTTTCGACTTTTTTTATTAGTATTTTTTTGCATTTATTATAATCTTTCTATTTTAGATTATTTGCACGATTATGTACCAAATTCAACGACTGATTTTGAGAGGGTAGCCATTATTTTGTATAAAAGTCAAGATACAATCGGAAGAATTCTTCATGGGACGCAGTTTATTTCGAGCTTTAAGGACTTGACACGTTTTGACTGCGTTGCGCATAATATTGTCACATGATTTGCAAGTACCAAGATTTCGCAAACAAGCTGTAAAATTTAAATCCCACTGTCGATCCAAAAAAATACAAATAAAATAATAAACAGTAAAGTTATTATTCAGCGTGAGTAGTTAGTGAAAGTGCTTTTGAGTTTTAGAATGTACAATACAATATCTAAGGTGTACTTGAACGAAGTATTTATTTATTTTCTGGAGTAATGCAAGAGATTGCTTATCCAATATTGCCTGTAAGTGGAATCTATTGAATGATGCATTTGGTGATTTGGTCAGCCGGTAATAATAAGAAATTAATTAATTTGATTTACCTAAATTTTAATGAAAGCACTCTGGACCTACTGTGTGACATTGTAGTCGTAATCTTCAAAACCATTACCGGGAACAAGAAATTAATGCAACGCTACTGCATAAATCCAAATCTTAAATCATAGTCAAACAGAGTACGGACTGAGAAAAATGTTGGATGAAATTTTGCTGCATAAATTGCAAAAGATTCACATTGTTGGAACATCTTCACATATCGGCAGAATATTATCAGCTTAATCGATCTTTGTGTACTATGCAATAAAAGTAAGTATTATTCTTAAAATAACAACTCGTTTAATATGACGTTTGTATTGATTTTTCTGATTTTTGTTGTTGTAGTTTACATATAGCGAAGGGTTCCTGGTGAAAATGCTTTTTTTATGAAAACGCGTTTATGCACCAAGGATTACTGGTACCGTCTATTCTGACTGACAGGCTTGACCAAACGCTCACATTTGAAGCAAATTAATGGGTAACAAGTACAGTTGCTGTGCTTGGAGAGGAAGCAGAAGGTCGCTCACTGATTCTAAAACGTGGACTCGAAATGGTCGTGGTGGAGGAGACTGTGAAGAATTTCCTGGAAATGATTCTTATGGTGGTTATGGCTATGCCAACGAACCTCTTGGACGTGAGGAAAGTGGTCGAGATCTGCAGCACATAAGTGAAAGAGAGCCCGACGACATGGCTAAGGATCCATCGGTTCATCCTTCAGCTACAACCTTGTTTATTGAGCGATCCAAAAAGGCAATTGAGAGTGAGTGAAAAGAGGAAATTTTATGTATCTTTTAGCGAAAAAATCATTGCTAAGAGTAAATGACGGTTGACGGTTCACTCAAAACTAAAACCCAATCGTAGTCAATATTCAAGTTGCAAGCAATTCTGAGAAATCTGCTTCCACTTAAAGCATTTGCAATGCAAATGCTTCAATGCATTACATTTTCTGTGTTTACTTTTCAGATGGAATGATTCGGAAGAAAAGCATGAGTCAAGTAAGATTTACAGTTGTGTGAACAGCGAAACTTATCTTCAGATTTCATTGCATCTGTAAGATTTGATGATATGAATCATATGAATTTGGCTTTAATGACATATTTTTACAACTCTAGATACATGAACCAAATCAGTTAAAGAAGAGTTCTTCCTGCTCTACAATATTTTTGGACGATTCTACTGTGTCCCAACCCAACTTGAAGAACACACTAAAATGCGTCTCCTTAGCTATTTACTATCATATTCGAAACCGAACTAGCCATCGAGGACTGGACATTTTTGATGAGCGGATTCATCCGTTAGCAAAAGATGGCCCTTTACCGGACAGCCATAACCCTGAGCATAGACAAATATATAGGCACGTATTTTATAGTCTACTGTCCATATCCCTAAAAATGTATCTGCTTGCACGTTGCATTTAATTGTATTTCTTTGCAGGTTTGTGCGAACACTCTTCAATGCTGCCCAATTGACTGCTGAATGTGCTATAATTGCTCTAGTCTATTTGGAACGGCTGCTCACTTACGCAGAAATGGATATCATGCCGTCAAATTGGAGACGAATGGTGTTAGGATCTGTTTTATTGGCTTCAAAAGTTTGGGACGACCAAGCTGTCTGGAATGTTGACTACTGTCACATTCTAAAAGATATCACTGTGGAAGATATGTAAGGATCTCTCATAGAAATAAACGCATCAAATTGAGAAAACATAAAGTGTAGTAACCATATAGTTCCTTACTTTACTTATTGAGCTTTTTAATAATTCTTTTCAGGAATGAATTGGAGCGACAATGCTTAGAACTCCTTCAATTTAATATTAACGTTCCATCCAGTGTGTATGCCAAGTACTACTTTGATCTGAGGACTCTTGCTGAGGCTAATGATCTCACATTACCTCCTGAGCCGCTAAGTAAAGAGAGAGCAATAAGACTTGAAGCCATGTCTACTACCATGATGGGACGCGATAAAGGAGTGGGGCCTACAACGCCCGATTCAGTCTCATATTTTAATGTGAATGGGCAGACAAGCTGTATAAGACGGTGGAATAGTCTTGAAGACATTATGTCCGGTCCCAGACCTACCATTGCCATTCTATCGTGAATTCCGACTACCTATCTAGTTAAGGTATAGATAAAGTCACTTTTAAAAAAAGCTGATTTGTTATACTTTTGTACTTTGTACTGATTTTGTTTTTTTTGTTTCTGGATACGCACTGTTTGAATTGGCTTGTTAATTTTACGTTCTCACCCATACTACAATGCCAATTTACCAATTTTGAGTTGTTTGCAGACATTTGAAATTACATTTCCACCATTAATCATTATAATGACGAAATTATCCAATGAATAATAATAATTTTTATCGGGAAGCTTAGCTTGGTGTAACCAAACTCAAAGAGTCTCTGATATTTTGATTTAGCTAAAACTAAAATTGAAAAATTTTAAGATTCTTAAATTAAATGGTAATCACCTGAATTAAGTTTGGGGTTTCAGTTTCAAAATGAAAAATTGTTTGCACGTTTCTCATAGTCTAATAATTTTCCTAACTGCAATCAAGGTATATAGAATATTATTGATTGATTATTATTATTGACTGCAATGAAGAATTTACTCTGCCGGAAGAAAAAAATTAACTTTGATTAAGTATTTAGCTGACTGAATCCGGCACCTGTTTTAGCATGAAGATGGAAACGAAGTGCAATGCCAATGAACGAAATTATTCAATTTTATTGAGCCTTTAAAACGTAAATCTGTTGAACAAAATAACTCTGAACTTTAAAAAAGTGCATAAATCCAGGCTAAAACCGGAAGTAATTTTCTATCACGCGAGAAAATATGACTATCTTCTAGCCGTTCATTCAAGCGCTTCCTAACAAGTGACCACGGATCTACATGCGGCGATTATGGAATTTCTCCTGATTGTGCATATTTATAATCGGTCCAAGTCCAACCTTGGTTTCTTTTTGAAGACTGACCAGAAGCCAGGTAGAAGTAGTTGTTAATCTCTTCAATAGACCAGAAAAATTACTTAGAGTTTTAGCTTTTTTTTCACTGCTGAGAAAAGCTGAGTTATTTTGTTCTTGAGTTATTTACGTTTTATGATGACTCGATAAAATCGCATGCATACTGTATACAACTGAATGGATAGTGACGAGGCGTGTAAGAATTTTGTAATTACTGAGATTATTTTACTGTCTTTTTATAGCATTCCTATTTCCAAGATATCCGCCATGATACACAGTGTCCTGATAGAAAATTCTTATTAATATTTGTACCTAGGTATAAAATCTTGATCAAACATTAAAAATTGTGATGATTGGTCAGTCGCAGATCAACTTGGTTTTTATTCTAGAAAACAATATTATGATTTAAGCTTCTAGTCCGAGTAATTAATCTTTGAATATCAAGAAATGTATAGCTTGAAAAAATAGTATAGTGAAAAAAGTATATATGGGCTACTTAACTTATTTATACCAAAAAGATACACTTCTCGATGTTCAATCCTCTGTATAGTTTTGTATAAACTAAACTATACATTTCTCGTAGGACTGGCTAACCCATTTCTTGACTGACAAACGGAGAGTTAAGCAGTGCAATTAGGGTTGATTCGTGTCCATTCAAAAGTGTAAAATTAATAGTGAAAATGACCATTGTTTGTCGCATTGCATAAATATTAATAATAATTTATAGCATGCCATACTATTTTTATTAGATTCGTCACGTGCAATTTTTTATTTTCGCCTTCTTAATTAAAATAGTGAATTTATAACTTGATGCGTTGTCCGATAGATTTCATTGATTTCCAGTCAGATCCTGCATTTATATGCAGTTTGTAGACTAGCACCCATTGCATCCTCCGCGGCCTGCAAAGAGCCAATACATTTTCATTACTAATCATATCTGATACCCGTACTGTATGTCTTTCAATATTTTACCAGTTTTATAACCGTAAACAAAACATTGGTCTCACATTGGACATTGGACAAAACAATATGAAACCGAAATAGAAGCTTGACACAAACTAGCATCCACACTCTACTGAAGCAATTTCAGCTCCCGAATTTTCTAGCGTAGCCGAACAAACTGATCCCCATATATTGGAGTCAGTTTTAGAGCCAAAGTTTGACAGCCAGCAATTGTATCTGAACAAAAATTGAAGAAAAAGGAAAAATCAAATGGCTGACAAACTTTGGATTCGAGACAAGAAAAAGTTCGCAAAAAATTGAGAGCTGAGATCTCACTTCATTGACCGCGAAGGTAGGCAAGATGGTTTAGGAAAAGATGAGTCTAGACATGTAAGCTTCGTTCGGTTGGTATTGTTCCATCGAGGTCGACAATTTAACGAATTATTGTTACCTCCTCCGCAAGAGTTGCTGCCACCCTGTGGACAACATGGAGGTGGACTGGGTCGCACTGTCATGAAGCACATGTCATTATTCTTTTGTGGGCAGTTAGAAGGACAGCAGTTGTCAATCTTTGGTGCTGCTGGCCACGAAACTTGATCTGGGCATCCATTTCTCTTTTGCATGGGCATGGACATGCTTGGGCACTTTACGCTCACGCAAACTGGTTTTGGGCAGCATCTAATACAAATGATATTACGATAAAAACGCACGATTAATTTTTGCAGTCTGAATATGATGGTTTAGTCTAAAGTTTTTTTGCATGTTAAGTTCATATTTGAATTTGCATTCATATTCTACCTTGGATCTGGTTGAGGGCATGGGCAGCAAACTGGAGGCTGTAAAAATACCATTTGACATGAATAACTTTTTCGTTGTATGGAAGTTACAGTCACTTAAATGTAAAGTTTGTGAAATTAGATTAGAGTAATTACAGGAGGACAGCAAGGACTTGGGCAGCATTTTGGCTGACATGGCTTCACTATTACACAGCATGGTGGCAATGGATTGCAGCACGGTACAGGGCCTATAAGTTAAAGAGATGTAGTGAAGTTAAGGCTTGAACAAGTTTTCAATAAAAGCCCGAGTTGAAAAAAATTCTTACAGCAGCTTTTCTTGCTTTGTGTCGGGGGTGGGCAACAGTTGTTACGAATGGGCCGTACAATCATGGATGGATTGGGGCAAGGCTGTGTATAGGAAAGAATTATGAATACATAGACTGAATAATTGGAAAGTAAGATTATAGGTAAATTTAAATTACTGATGGGCAGCAAGAATTGCTTTGTCCTCCACAAGGATTTGGTGGTGGGCAGCATGGCAATGGTGGACAACACCTTTGCGAATAAAAAAATTGCATTTTTTATCATGTATAAAAAATATAAAAAATAAAATGTATTCCGAGGAATGTACCTTGGTGGGCAAAGTGGTGGACTGGCAACCATCACCATTTTCTTGCAACATGGTGGCTACAATTTATAGAAAGCATTATTGTAAAGAACAATCATGTTACAACAAAAAGAGCAAAGTAACTAGAATTCAATTCAATAGAATACTTACAGGGCAGCATGGAGGTGGGATGAAGCACTTACGGCTGCAAATACAAAGTTAAAATGTTTAGAGAACGATAATAAAGGAAATTCTAGATGGAAGTTTTGCATGCAATTATAATAATGCAAGTACTTTGGCTTGATGCAAGGATCTGGGCAGCATGGAGGTGGGCACAGAACCTAGAAGTGATATAATGATAAATTATTGCGTTGTTTTACACGCTCCTTTGTACATTATGTTAAGCATAACACACGCCATGAAAAGCATAACGTGCTTATTTGATAATACCTTGGGAAAACAAGCTGGCCTAGGGCATGGTGAAGGAATTGGACACATTGGCTTGCAGCACGGTCTGCATGGATCAGGCTGTTCAAAAAAAACTCAAAATCAGGTGTTACTCTAAAGTACGATCATTGTAGGAAAAATCCAAGCATTACCTGGCAAAGTGTCATCCTTGGAGCCGGGCAACAAGGACTGGATTGACATCGGGATCCAGCACATGCTGGCATAGGAGGTGGGCAAGGCATGGAGCATGGGGATTGGTTGCTACCATAGACCTAGACAAAAGATGCTACATCAGTGAATCAGTGATTCTATATTGTGATCAATACTGTAAAGTCGGTTACACTTTTATTCTCCTAATTATAATTCGAAATTCGATAGGGGCGACAACTATTATTGCTATTTTTTAAATTAGTCTCATAGCAACAATGAAAGTTTATTACTTGACGGCGTTCATTGCGAGTGACGATTTTTTGACAAGGGTCAGTCAATAGGTCATAAAGGTCGCAGCACATCTGCATAACAAATGAAACGGTAAACTGACTTTTATACGATTCGTTGCCATGTTGATTTTTTTAAGTTTAATGCTTGAGCGCCATTTTAGGCTAACACTACTGTTCAAAAGTAAAAAGAAGTTGCCCCATGTTATTCGGCTATCTCCGATAAATGGTGGATTTATACTAATTATCTATAAAATGTTGTGGCAACAATAACAAAAATGCCAGATAACCTACCGAAAAAAAAATTTCTTTTTTTTCGGAAATGGACAATAACTTTGACGCCAAGTGAGCTTATTATTGCAGTGAATTGCAGTGAATTTGGAAAATGAAATGAATTTTATGAGATTTGGTACTACATGCAGTTCTTGTGTTCTGTGCTGCGAACATAGGGCTTTGCTAAAAAATGTGAATGAATTGGCAATTTTTTTATAAATTCACTTACGTTCGAGCCGCTTGAAGATCCTCCACCGCCGCAACAAGACATGATGTAAATATGAATTTATGTTTCTAATATCGAATAGAAATGGCTTTAAAACTAGAATTTAGACTGGCCCGACGTAATTTGAATACTAAAATTTTGAAAGCCCGAGAGCGAATTTCGAAGATGGTGACTCTATGAATGCCAATTTGGAATTGAAACTCTGTTTGGTTTTATCAAGCCTTTGTATCTAATCTTGTTTGATGTTAAAATTACTATAGGTTGTCATGACAAAAAATGTATATGCGGAAAAATCCAATCTCCCGGTCACAATGAATTTCAGGACAACTTGTTTTAATTTTTTTGAGACTTTTAAAACTGAAATTAAATACAATCCAATGCATTCTTTAATTCTTGAAGCTCAATCTTGAATGATTCATTTTGTTCAGTCAAGTCTTTAACACTGTTTTCGCGTACAATGTGTGCTTGGAAGACATGTTTGATGCATTTCTTATCGAATTCTATATGATTTTGACATAAACTTCTACTCTCTACGTCATTTGAGCGATGCTTAAAAATCGTTTTTAAAACATTGACAAAGGAAACATAATCCATCCCATGATTAGCTAATAGTATTTTTTGACAAGTGTTGATGAACACAGCAGATTCTAAGTTCAATTCACAGATTTCCTGCTCTACTTCATGTAGAGCATTTACTAAACTTCTCCAAATAAAGCAAATATTTGTTCCATTGAACCAGTTATGATTAATGGATATCGTGTCTTCTAAATTCCACACAACATGGTGCCATCCTGAGGGAACGTAGATAATTTCTCCACATTCTTGAATTATTTCTATGAAGTCTTTGTCAATTTCTCCTGGGTTTTCATAATCGTATTTAAAACTTCCGTGCAATTTAGGAAACAAGTCTTCTTTTCCCGGTGGGTACAATCTCCATCTTTTCTTGCCAATAATATTAGCTGACCAGCTGAAAGATCCGTAGACATCACAATGAAATGGCGTCCTGTGCAAACGCAATATGTATTTAAACTTCGTTTTAAAAACTCATGTTTGCTTTGTATACTGAAATTTACCAGCTTTGTGCTGGGCCAATATAACAGAAACGAAAGTCATCGTTAGTTTCCTCCGAAAACTCATTTAGCCAGTCCGACTGAAAGTAAGTTGGGGTAACGTAAGATTCATACGTTCCAGGGGATTTAGCTATGTGCCAGTCCTGCGTCAAGTTTTACTAAGAATTACTCAAAAAAATTGAAGTTTCGAGTTTTCTATGGACTTTCTAATCAATCACCTTAAGGTACAAGCATTCACTAGATGAAGTAGGAGCACTTGAGGACAACCGATTTTTTAAATACTTTAAGTAATCTTTCAGTTCCATGGATTCACATTCAGGTTCATCGTAAGCGGTATCAAGTTCCCCCCTACACGTTGTTACATTGACAATTGAATCTCCTAAAAGAACATAGTAAATACACCCATCTTCACTGCCTTTATAATATTATACAATTATGCATAGAAATTGAATGCATACCAACTTACCATATAATTCTCCCAAAATATCATAATTAATAGTATCTCCAGCACCCCTCCAATCTTTTACAGCTCTCCAATCTTGCGTAATTTCACGACTACAAATGCATGGTCGATTTTTTACTAAATAGTCATGGAAAAAATCTTCATATTTCACATCCAGTGAATTGACTTTTATCATTTTTGTATTTGAACAAGAAGCATCATCTGTTAAATCATAACTGCAAACTATGTCATATCCTTGAGAAAGTTGCATCCGTAGTAAACATGGTTTATTGATGGAACTCATAACTTATAAGTTAGAATTCTCCACTTCAAATTCACTATGAACATGAAAGCGATGAAAAAAATCAATGTAGTATTTCAACGTCCAATTCAAATGAAATTACGATTTTGCAATGTGGGTTTTCAATAGAAAGTAATTTTAGTGTAGTGTAAGAAAACACTGTGAAAGTCCAGAAAGAATTGAAATACAAAACTTTCTCTTCACTTCGAGCTATTACTGACTATCATTAGGAAAGTATTATTATAATAGTCCATGTTCAACTTTTCACTCAATTTTCACAACAAATGTTTTCACTATTCGCCTTAAAACTTGAACTTTCCTCAGTGAGTGTGTGAATTCTATGGTTCATGGCAGTGCACCAAACAGTTTTATTTGAGATTTGTAGTGGTTAAATGTGCATAAAATAATCTATCTTTTATTCTATAGACAAGCGGTGCGACGGTGCAAGCGAGATCGCATTTAGATTATTTAATCAAAGCGATTTTAACATATTGTGATTAAATTGTCATCTTGTGCTAACGTAGTATTATTAAAAATCACAAGAGCACAGCATTTAATAACAACTGTGCAGTCACGTTTTTAGTGAATATGTTTCACAATTATTCTTGTCAGTAGCTATAAATATTCAGTTTTCCACTATATAATCAAGTGCCACGATGAAATCCTTTATTGCTCGGGGATCAACTGGGCTGCCGTATATTTTTAGCGCTTTGCTAGTTATTTCTTCTCTTCCTTTGTTCTCTTTGGCTGAAGAAATAGAAAATAACGATAACGAAGATGACACTTTCTTCAAATCTGATTCTCGAGTTTCCAAAGACTCTTCTTGTCAACCTGAAATTACTAGAATATGTAGGAAAACAGTTGATACTACGCAAAAGTTACCTGATCTTATGGCTCTTGAATGCGTTTTGAACCAAAAAGTAAGCTCGAAAAATGATAGTGCTCTTAAAGGAAGCATATGGTTTAAGCGGCTGACTTTTTTGTTATTTTTGATTACAGAGAGAGGAGACTGAAGATATTTCAGATGCATGCAATCATGTAATTAACGAAAAAAAATATATAATCCATGCCAAACTGTCTGGCATTAAAGTTTTGAAGGGTTACTTGATTTGTCATTTTTGCTTGGCGCAGGTGCTTTGGAATTACAGAATGTACATAACTAGCGACACGGGCTTCAAAAGCCTAATCGGAGGGGATTGTACAAGAAAATATAAAGCTATTCCAGATTGCCAGAGTTTGCAAGGGACTGTGAAAAGAGATGGAGCATTAATCAATTGCTTGATTGATAAAAAAGATGAAGTTGAAGAGTAATTAAGCCGTTTTGCAAAAGAATACGCGATTTAAATAACTACTAGTACTTTACATTTGATTATTTTTAACTTTTAGAGGAAAGTGTCGAAACCTGCTGACAAGGTTGGAAAGTGTTATTTTTGGCGACTTTGAAATGATAGAAAGATTTGCCTCTAGATGCTCAGATGATATAGCTCGGTTCAAATGTGGACGAAATAATCCACAGGACCAACATATGGTTAGTATCAGTCATTGATCTGATTTGCAAAGATGGTGTGTAGCGATTTGCGATGTTATAAGGCTTTAATTTAAAAATTACTTTCAGCTGCCTCATTCACAAGGAAAAACGATTGAATGTTTGTCAGATAAAATCCAAGAGCTGAAGAATGAATGTGCTGTTGAGATATTGAGAGTAGCTGAGCTGCAGGCAGATGATTTTCACTTGGATCGTGCCGTTTTCTTTGCTTGCAGAGATGATAGGGAAAAGTATGTTCGGATTAACTTGGGCTTTTGCGTCAATGACGAAGTGCATTGAATTTTTTGCTATTTTATTTTACTTGTTCTATGCCAGATTTTGTGAGCGTGTGCCTGCTGGGAATGGGAGGGTTTACAAGTGTCTGTTGAAGCACAAAATGGAAGTTGAAATGACTTCCGAGTGCCGTTATCAACTTCTTCGAAGAGAAAAAATGGGTTGGAAAGATTTCAAGTAATTTTTCACTTCTAATTAAAAAAACGTTAGTTATTAAAATATTTGGTTTACCTTGTTAACTTTGTGATAATATTGTTTATCACAGAGCTAGTGGAATTCGATTTTCTTGTAAAAATGAGATAAAGAAATACAGGTTAGAGCAGCTACATTTATCTTCATTTTCTTAGTTTACATTGTGGGTTACATTCATCTAAATTCTTTATATTTGAAGGTGTAAAAAGGACGCTGTAAGTCCCGATGCCACAGTTCGACTCTCCCAAATACTATTATGCTTAGAAAACGTATACCACAAAGGAAGTGAAATTGGCGGCCAATGTATTGAAGAATTGAAGCAACAAAGAATATCTTTGATGCAAGATTACAGAGTAACTCCTGAATTGATGACGTCCTGTGCTGAAGATGTTGATAGATTTTGCAAAGGAAAAGGAACGAATGGGAAAACTATTCATTGTTTGATGGATCATGCACAGCGAAGAAATGCAGAGGAAAAACTTTCATCCACTTGTCGTGTCCAGGTAAATAATCTTTTTTGCTTAAAGTTTGTTATGTTTTCACTGATGTATTATTTAAATGAACTATATTGTAAACTTTTATTTTAGCTGGAAAATATTATGAAAATTAGTGACGTGGCTTCTGATTGGCAAGTAGATCCAGTTTTACGAGAAACTTGTGGTGAAGTTGTAGAGAAGACTCATTGTGGGAAACTGCCTACGCATAAGATCTTGGATTGTTTAATGAGTGTTTTAGTTTCTGATACCAGCTCGGCGACTGCTATAAGTAGTCTGATGACTGATGATTGTGAAAATACGTTGCTTCAGATACAATATTTTCTTGCGAGGGATTTTACCATGGACTACGCATTGTATGAAGCATGTGCGAAAGATGCCAAATTGATTTGCAATGCCAAAGCAGACTGGGCCGATGACCCGAAAGCAATGGACCCTGAAAGGGGACCAATTGTGCTTTCATGTCTGTTTAGAAATATTGGTTCACAGCATGCACCATCAAGGGTGATTTTTTGTTATTTATGTGCTTTTTTTAGTTTAATTTTTTAAGAACTTGATATTAACAAAAATTTATGAATTTTATTTTAGGTGAGTCCAAAATGCACTGAACGGGTTAAACAAACGATGAGGCAGAGAGCCTTGTCTGTCAAAATGATTCCTGAGATAGAAGAAGCATGCTTGGAAGAATTGTCTGACATCTGTATCGACAAAACTGGTCCAGGCGAAGAACTTAAATGTCTGCAAGATAATTTTGAAGATTTAGATAAAAATTGTTATAATGTTGTAGCAAACTTTACACAGGTATCAGAAAAGTTTGCTCATTTTCCTTAAGTTTTGCCACCTCTTTGTTAACTTAAATGACATTTTTGTGTTTTAGGTTATCATGAAAAATCCCACTATTGACCCTTTGATTTGGAAACATTGCAATGAGGAAATACACTCCAAATGTGCTGAAGATATGTCTAACGAAGATGACATGCTAGATTGTCTGATAGATGCCAAACCTAATATAAAGAATAAGAAATGCAAAGCCAATATTATGCATTTGCAGCTATTGGAATTGAAGGATATTAAATTCAGTCCAAGATTTAAAAATCAGTGTGAAGAATATGTGCGAAAGTTTTGTTTTCATTCTGATCACTTGACTCCTTCTCAGGTACCCTTATTATTGTAATTCTTAACCAAATCATTCATTTTTATTTTTATTACTAAATAATAATTTTTTTGTAGCTTGTGCATTGTTTGAGTGAAATAATCCGTGATGACGTAATGGACGAAAACATCCAAAGAGTGTCAAAGGGGTGTCGGAAACAAGTTCGTTATTTGTTGCTATCTGAAGTTCAAGTGGAAAATAAAGAACTAGATGCTTCTAATGTGTATCACATCTGCAAGTATGCAAAATTAAATACCATTGTCGATGCCCAAAGTAGTTTAACTCGTATTTTAATATGCATTCAATTCTACAGAGATTTCATTGACCAATACTGCGGTGAGGTGAAACCTGGTGGCGGAAGACTTTTAGAGTGCCTTCGGAAAAACAGAATGTTGATAAAGAAGCATGGCACTGAGTCTAGTTCTCAGTGCGCAAAAACTTTGTTCAAAGTAGAACAGGAAAGCAGCTTTGATTCGTCTATTGATGTGGTTGTTGCGCAGACATGTAGAAATGAAATCCATTACTTTTGTTCTAATAATCCGGAAAACTTGCTAATTTGCTTAAAGCTAAATATGCACAAAGAGGTAACTAAACTAGGATTTAAACTCGTAGAAGTATCTAGATGACACAATATCTATTTAATGTCAAAATTTATTTCTTTAGGGATTCGAACCTCCTTGTGCCAAACTGGTGCGAAGCAGATTAATCGAGCAGAGTTCCGATTCTCGACTTAGCCCCAGACTTCACAAGGCTTGTAAAATGGATGTTCCCAAGTTCTGTGGTGGTATCCAACCAGGGGAAGGAAGAATTATGAATTGCTTGAAAACAGCTTTTACCAACCCTAAAGTGCATTTATCGGATTCCTGCAAGCATCATATTGAAGGTCTTTTACAAGACGCAGCCAAAACTGACGTCCGATACGACACTAACTTATACACAGCTTGCAAAGCAGAAGTAGGAACTGACGTGTTATATTTAATTATTCACAAGTATTTTCAGCAAGTTTATTAGTCTAATGGTGTTTTTGTTTCGCCTAGATTGCATCATCTTGCAAGGATAAACAGCCAGAAGAAAATGGAGATCAAGGGCAAACAGAGGAATGCTTGAAAATTCTGTTCCAAACTAGGAAAATTTTAGATCCCAACTGTAGATGGCAAGTAGCACAATTGGTGCAATCCACTCAAGTGGATATCCATGTGGATCCTTTATTAAATGAAGCGTGTGCTATCGATTTGATAAAATTTTGTGATGGGATCCCTCCAGGAGAAGGAAGACGTGAGAAAAATTATCGCTAACAAATTGTGATGGTTATTATCATTGTTTAGGCCTTATTGACCTTCCAATGTTTTTTTGTAGTGATAGGGTGTCTCTTGAACCAATTGGAATATAAAAAGGGTTTGCGACTCAGCAAGTCATGCCATACGCGACTTTCACAACGTTCAGAAATGTTTGCTTTAGCTGGTTCTCCTCTCAAAATGGATACCATTCAAGACTTAGTATCCCAAGTGAAACTTTCTCCTCAGAGGAATTACTTTCTTATTGTATCTTTCTCCTTGGTCGGACTAATTTTCGTTTTCGGCCTGTTTTGTGGCCGAGCAACGAAGAGAAAAGCAGGTAAAGACAATTAACTAGTTTTAGATTATTATAACATTTTTATGTATTCTCATCCTAAAGTCTGTTTACGATCGAACAAACTATTGTATAAATTAAACCCGACTTAAGCTCTTTTGTTCTTTGTATTTTGAAATATGACGAAAAATATTTGTGATGTGAGGCCATTTTTTCTTTGTTGAATGACTGTTTGAAGATGAATTCCTCATATTTCTTTTGGCGCTTGCTAACGACTTTAATTTTTTATGAAAAGAATTCTAAAATACGGCATCGGATTAAAAAAACTTTATATCAGTAACTACAGCTGCTAACAAAATTGATTTCAACAATAACAACTTCATTTAGGTGTTAGCATAAATAGTAAGAAGGGAATTATTTTATCGTTTACTTTTAAAATTAATCGCTATCGCTGCTATCACTACTGCTACTGTCACCCTTCTTTTGCTTCGACGATCTTCGTCTCTGTAACAAAAAAAATAAAATTTGTTATTTAATTGCATATATTTTTTAATGTCTGTGGTCTTATAGTCAAAATTTAATAATTACGTTACCTGTTGGGGAATTTCAAACGGGACGTTGATATTCTTAGCTTCCAGTTGGGTTTTTAATGTAGTGAGTGTATTAAATGCAAAATGCTCAAGTTGGACATTATCCTTTTTCGCGTTAACAACAACATCCAGAGCTTGTTCGGGATTTTCATTCATACCTAGTAAACAATAAGAATCGGATTGTTTTGCAAGTCAATTATCACTTCAATTTCTACCGTATATGAATTACTCACAAAGTATCTGGACTAGAGTGTTGAAAATTGCTCCTTTTGATGGTTCATTGATTTTTGGAGACAGTGCTACTGTTTTAAGAAGTTCCCGTATTAAGTCTTCATCCTTATTATTAAGACCTTCACGCAAGATCGGTCTGAATACAAGTCTAGGTTCATCTTTCAGCTAAAAGAAGAATAATAAGTTTCACAAGGTAACAAAACTGTAAGATTAGAGACAGAAAAATAAGTAAGTGCAAAGCACTACACACAATTACAGACCTTGTCGAAGACTTCCATAGCTTTTTCAAAATTTTTGTTGATAAAATGGTAGTTCCATAAACCATGGTACAAATTCAACATTCCCTTTTCGGATGCCTTAGCTGCTAACGATTCGACTGCAATCAAATTTTAAAAAGTTAACAACTCGGAAATAACTATTGAAATCCACTGATTTACACCTTTATTGGCTTACATTCATTAAGAATTTCAGGTTCGCGCATCAGTAAAAGGTATGTTCCGGCAATAGGGATTCCTGAACTTTCATCTGTACTACTTTCTAATGGCTTATAATCTTCTATTTTCTTCTTCAACACATTTTCCATATATTCTCGACCCTTCCCAGAAATAGCATATGCAGAGCACAAACGACTATCGAAGAGTAGTCTCCTTTGCAATTCCTATACAATTCAGACAGAAACAGTAGTTAACTCTCTGCATCACATGATTATTGCCAATAGGGGAAAGATAAATAAAAAAAATATACATCTGATAGAGAGTCTTCAAGCCTGTGTAGAACATCAACATCTCCAGCAGAAGTTAAGCGTCCAAAAAGAGCTCGTAAGACAGGAAAGCTAGGAAATTTGCCATCACGAAGCATTTCCTCAGTTATTCGAGTAGCTTCTCCTACTCGTTCTGCTCTCAACAGTTTGGAAATCAATTCTGTGAGCTCTCTGAACGGTATACTAGTGCCTGATGACTCCAATCTGAACAAATCAATATCTAATTTAATTACTTTCATATCAGCTTTATATATAAGAAAACCAGCACTGGTTGAGACCACTAACCTTTGTTTAACAGATAATGCCTTTTCCAAATCATTTTCTGACAAACAGCGGCGAAACTCACGGTATTTTGAATTTTCATTTGGCTGAGATGACACTGGTGTGCCCTGGCTTACAGTCTGTGAATTTTCAGCGGACTTTACTATTGGTTCAATGTCATCGGGAATTACAAAAGGAACTGGCTTGTCATTTTTCTTTAAAAAACTAGCTAACATCCTCAAAAATTCTGGCGACGGTTCGATGTTCTCTTCTTGAAGTGACGTCCAAGTTTCCAGCGCTTTATCGACATCGTTTGCTTTACCTAAGTAACACAAAATGCTGCTCTTAACCTAGCTCAAATAGAAATTTTGAATTATGATTTTGTAAATTACAATGGGCTTGCAGAAGGTAGTAGTACAGTGAGTTTCTATCAACATCGAACAAATCTTTAGTTAGTTTAACTAAATTCTCCAAATCTTCTGTAAGATTTTCGTCAAGATACTTTTGACACGCAAATTCAAGTTTATCATTTCTTGCACGGAATCCAGGGGTCTGTTGCGAGCAAGATTGTAGGACAGAAGTTAGTTCACAGATAAAACCATACATGTAGCTTTTTAATCCTTTTGAGATTGTACTCAAAGCATGGGTTTGAAATTTAAGTAAAGAGCTAAAATACCTCGAAAATTTTCTTTGCTTGACGCAGTTTTCCGCTTTGAATCATAGCAAAGGAAAGATCAAACAAACTGTTAATTTCGCCATGCAGATTAGTGCTGAGATCCAGTACTTTTTGCAAATTTTCTGCGTCTTCAGTTTTAATGAAGTGCACAAACAGTTCTTGCTTCCAAGGAGTACAATGATATTCCTTTACTGAGTTTTCAAACTCAGCTAAGGCTTGAGACCAGTCACCTCTATTAAAAAAATAAAATTATGTACACCAACCGACACTTAAAATTTTTATAAAATGAGCTGCTATTCGCAAACCTTAGAATGTGAACTTTCACTAAAGGTCCTAATACAACACTAGTGATTGGAGCTAAATTTCGTTCACGGAGGACAGTGAAAAGATCTTTTAACTGTTCTACCTCTCCAGCTTCTGCCAAGTGATTCAACATTTTGAAGACCAGGGTCTGTTGATTGAATCCTTTAGGCTTGTGATTTTCATCTCTTGCCTGGGTTTTCAATACCTCCAAGCATTCTAGAAACATAGTTTTGACTAATGTCAGAAAAAATTTATATCCTAAGTAATCACAACTATATAACTACTAGTGTAGGATTTACCGGAATAGTTTCCTGAAGTCAAAAGCAACAATGCATAGCGTAAAATTTTTACATCATCCATCACTAAGTCCGAATTTGAATTAATGATTTTGAATGTTTCTCTTGCTTCATCTAATTTTCCATGATGGGAATACAAATCCAAAAACAAAGCTTGTAATCCAACAGGAAATACAAAGTTTTCTTCCATTAATTCCTAAAACAGTTGATAAGAAAGCGAATACATATTATTGTTTAGGCTTGTTGAAAGCGAAACCCAGATTAAGAAACGCAAACTGTACCTGTTTAATTTTTTCGGCTTTTTCAAGCTCTTTTTCTCTGCAATAGTGAAAAAGAAGTTGCTTCTTAAGTCCCTTAGTAGGGCGTTGATTAGAAATAGCGTTCTCTAAAAGAGATTCAAGTTCAGCAGTAGACTTTTCCTCGTAGTTTAAAATCTGACTCTGAGCTTGACTTCTGGAACGCTGACCTGATGTGGACTCTTCTACAGTGGGCAAGATGTCAGGCTTCATGGTCAATTCTCCGGATGTCAACTTTTCAATCAACTCTGATACTTGTCGAGTCATTTCATCTCCCATGCTAGACTTCAAAACCTCAGCTCCGCTGTTAGAAATGCCAATGCCTGCATCCAAGAGTCCAGTGAGAACAGCCGCTAGAGTTTCAGCTTTCTTTCCATTGTATGTGGCAGTGATGAGTTCAACCAAAACTGAGCCAGCGGCCTCCCGAATACTATCTTGGCCGTCACTATGAGAGAAGAACGAAAAATATTCATTTATTTAGGTTCTTCCGTTACCGTAAAGCAAAACATAAAATACATATACAGCTAAATTTCAACCCTTATTACCTAGTGCAAGCAATCATAGTCACAAAATCTTTCGTATTTTTAGTGCGAAAGTAATGTTCAGTGATGGCCCTTTTTAATCCAAAATTGTTTAATGAAACTCCATGTTTTCGAGCTGGATACAAAAAAAAATTCAAAAGGAATTAAAGCAATCTATTTCACATCAGGTCAACCAAATAATTCCAACCTGAGCACAGATTTAAGAATTTTCAATATAGCCTAGCACTCGTACCAAATCTTGCTGCTTCTTTAATATTGCCCTCCGAAATGTATAATTTCACCGCTTCGGTAGCAATGACATGTGTAGGAATTCGCAAGTAGTCCCCAACTTTTTTAATCATTAGATCTCGATCTTGGGAATTACATTTTTCAAATAAAGCAGGGAGGATGTAGTCCTTCAAAGTTTCAGAGCTGGGTGAAACACTTAAAAACTTCATACATTTCAACCCGTCAAAAACCTCTGCAAGTAAATAATTAATGTAAGAGATAGCATCAATAACCATCTGTCCATTCAACTGACTGACTTTACTGAGAATATAAGAATATTATTGACGCACGTTTTTCTGTTGAGCTAAGTGCAAAAAATGGCCAAAAATAATGTTGACGAAGTGGATGATTTGACTTTAGGGCTTCAAGAATATCAAACGCTCTGTCAAACTTTTTGGCTTCAAATGCCCATTGGCATGCTCGTGAGAGAGCCGAAGTGTTCAAATTGTCAGCTTCTAACATGTTGCAAAACTTTACAATGTCTTCTGACGGCTAAAATTAAAAAAAAAAATAATCGCTTTATCAAGCCTATGCTTGTTCTGCGCTGAAAATATATGAACAATACCAAGGTATATAGATATAAGTATTGTGAGATAAGAACAATACTAACCAATGCATCAGTTTGTACTAGTTCTTTGATGAAAAAGTTTCCCACTGGAATTGGATCCCCTTGATTTAATGGACGGGGCATTTCTTTCAGAATCCTTAGAGCAAAAGACAAATACAAAAAACTCCCCACAGGATGAGGTATCAGACAAGAAACAATAAGTATAAATATACCCGTAAGCGGTATCAACTTTTCCAATGTTGACTAAACGTAGAATTGCATTTTTCGCTTCTTGATTGAATCCTGTATGTTTTTTTAAATACGGCATGATATCATCTACTAGACCCGCGTGCCCGTTTTTGGCCAATGAGTAAGCAACGTCGAACATGCATTTGTCATACAAAAATATGTCCCGTTCTTGACACTCCTGTTTAAACATATTACAAAACCAAATCAGCGAATATGTTAAAAATCATTACTGCGTACTGACTCAGTACCAGTAAGCAAACACCTTACCTTAATAATTGTAATGATTTCCTCAATATTTCCGGTTTTTGCATACCCACACATCAACGCAGTATATGTGTCACAATTTGGTTCCAGTCCCGCTTGTTGCATCACTTCTATCATACCCCGTGCACTTTCCATATCGCTAGAAGATTTTAACAAGCTTTGATATCATAAATGCACAAAAACTAAATGGATTTCTTGAGCTGCATGAAAAAAAGTGCTTACTTTGCTTCTCCGTGACCCAAAATCAATGAGTTGAAAACATACTCATTCACTGGTAGCTGCTTGTCCTTCATATGCTGAAGAATTTTAGTAGCCCCATCAATATCCCCCTCTTGACAATACTTTGCAATCAATCGCTGGTAAGTAACACGATTAGCCTCAATGCCTTTGTTACTTAGATTCTGAAGAAATTCTGTCGGACTAAATTTTGTCTCTTGCTCAAGATACGACTGAAGAAGTGAGTTGTAATGACTAATATCTGTCGGAGCATCTAATAGAAGAATTTTTGTGAATAACCAAAAAAGAAAGTCAAATATCCACTACGTGGTTCACAGAAAGTTGTCTTTAATTTACTTTGACGTCTCCCCTCGAATGCAGACGATGCTGGTGCCCGCATAAATCCCTCAGCCCTTCTTAAAGTCTCATTTCTCTCAGCAGGCTTGAAAGCTGCCCTCAAAACTCTCGTCGAGTAAAACACGCATCTGAAAACGAATTTCATTCCTGCATTAAATATTTCCCTCATAAATATGGTATTTTTAAAATAATAATATCTTACCCTTTGCCTGCGGCCCTCCAAAACGCCATTTGGTATCCAAAACAGTTCAAAAGTTACAAAAGTTGATACCGACCGACAACACAATCAGTCAGTGATTTAGACTAGACTAGCCACTTGCAATAGCAAATGGAAGATAAAAAAGATTTAAATTTTTAATCTGCAATTAATTGGCTAAAATTAACAAACTATTATTATAACTATAACCCAGTGCGACGATGAAGATTAAAGAAGTGAAATTAAACCGGAGGCCAAAATTACAAAAATTAGGTTTGGGTTTGAGCATGGGGTTCAAGTTTCCTTCCAAGTTTTCTATGCTATGCCAAGTTCTGATATAAAATCATGGCAGGGCAAACTGGCAAACCCCGCTTTTGACTTTGTAACACACAGACGCCATTTTTGGGTTCCATATTATGATCGGCCATGTCAGCCATTTTGTTTGAATTGGATTTTGTTTACCCATCAAGATTCGGCGTTAGATTTCAATAGTACAAATTACAGCCAATAGAGTGTATGATATGCATTGATGGTAATTGGAAAGCAGTTGGAAATACATTTTTCACTCATTTTAGTTTCGGTCGATTCGGTGTGTTGCTGGATTTGGATAGTCAAGTCCTGTGTATTTATATGAAGTGATTATAGAAACTTAATTGCAGTGAAGGGGGATTAATGTGTATTTATTGTCCAGTATCACAATTGACACTGATCATTCACCTACATTTTCAGACTAGATAATGAACACAAGTAATATTTATTTAAGACAAAATAATACTGAAAACTTATATTATGTGAAGTAAAATTCGACTACTATTTGAATGTAAGCAGGCAACACATGAAATTGAGATTTGTAATAGTTACAATGGCAAATTCCATAATTCCTTACAATTTACTGGTAGAGAGTGATTCTGACAGAAACATTTAACAACATAACAATAAGTGATGTCATTCGTTGCACAAATGTGCTAGAGTGAATTTAGTTCTGTGTTGATATCTATAGTCTTGGAGCAAAAATTATTAAAGCTATTTTCTCAAAATATTGCCAATCTGTATCATAGCAGAGTACAAATGTTATGGCCTACTATTCTGCCAATAAAATTCTCAGATTAGATAAACTAACTCCAAGCTTTAAAATTTGCATTAAAAAAATCCCATAGTGCAACAGTGCAAAAAAAAATTGCGTTTTACTTAGATAATTACTGAGAATTACACTAATATGAGCTATAACTAATCATTTTCGACTACCAACATTCCATCCAAATTTTAGATTGGATCTTTTCATTTTCTTTATTGATTTGAAAGGCACCCCCATGCGTGCTCTTTTTTATGTATTATACAATCGGTATGCAGAGTTTGAAAACCCGTATCTACATATGGCTATAGAAAAAATATTTTTTTTCACCTAATTCAAAGAGTTGATTTCCCTATCATTAGTTGGTAGTTCTAACAGTCAACTGAGTGGACAATTTTAACATAATTTTTCAATACCTGCTCCAAAATAGTCATTCTTTCATATGTATTCTCTAGTGTTTATCACGAATCATACCACACGTGAACCAGCTACCAAAATAGGCATGCGGAAATAATAAAAAAAAACAGCAATATGTGAAGGTTTGGAATTAATAAGCAGTAAATAAACAAACAGACTCGAAATAATACTGTTGCTTTGAGTTCAGCTAAAAAATAAAACTACATAACGTTATGCTTTACAAGTCATTATTTACTTTGGCACTAAAACTGTTGTGAACAAATAACACGAGTTAAGTACGCAATAAATAATGCTTTGAATGCTCGCTCAGCAAAACTGTTTAATTGATAGTTACTTGAAATTTAAATTCAAACTAATTAGTACACTCATTTGCATCTACTACACACTAAAGCTATCTATCTATAATGTAAGCGTTCACGAGATTACGCAGAAGCTTGATTACTCCTACCACAAACAGCGCAGCTTTCCGGTTCATATTATAATTCCATTTCCATACAATTTTTGAAGCAATTAACTGTTGTATAACATATTCATTCATGGCCAGTTAAGGATTTAAGCTTCCACTTAAATACTGTATCATTAGCCACCAGAGAGTACTTTTTTGCAACTATGAACTAAACCGAACGCTTATTTCTCGATAAGTAACACAGATTGGAATTAGAAGCAGTGTACCTGAAGTACAACAATCAACAATCTACCCCTCACTCCATAACCCGATTACAAAGACTACTTTTCTTTAGTCTCTCTAATAAAACGCATGTTTACACCATGCATGACGCTATTATCACTATCAGGGCTATTTTTTGACACTACACAGAGTCTGTCAAAAAAGTATTTAATGACTGAGAGAGCATTAATGCTTCTTTTCTGCATAAATTGCTGAACTCGTAATTACATATGGGATATGAACAACAGTTGAGATCAATTTAGGCATTGAGGGGATCATTTTCATCTCCTTCGTTTGGTATAGCTGATTTCCGAGGGCAAAAGATACCTTCACTGCCATCATCTCTATATCCAAACAGTATTTTTTCGGCCCTACTAATTTCCTGCGGTTGATCCAACCCATGGAAGCATTTGAGATCTTCAATCGGGAAAAATGCCGACTCCTCCTTAGGTTGTGGTAGTAGGCCAGTTAGTCTACAATGAAGAAAATAATAAATCATGAACCCAATTAGTGTTCTTAAACTCTCTAAAATTTAATCATACCTGCCAAGGGCCACAAATGGAATCCAAATAACGGAAACCAATATGAGAAATAAGGCAACAAATAAAGCCCATGTAGGCCATTCTGTTTCGATAGCAATGCCTTCGTTTGCAACCCATCTTGGATACGTACTTCCTTCAAATATGATTTTAATAAAACTTGAGGTAAGAATAATCAGCATGGCAAGTGGAGAAAGGTACTTCCAACAAATTAGCCAGTATAGGCAAGGTCTTTTCCCTGTCATCAACTCAATGTCGTCTGCAAATCTGCACAAAAAGTACATCACCATTACATAGTCATACTTTTATCCAAGTTAGGTAATTATCACAATCACATGATTATTCAATTTTGTACTGTTTTATTCCGTAGATGTAAGCCACACCAATGACTTCACACAACGCAATGATGAGGAGTGGAATATTGCCACTAAAGCTGTCAAACAACACGAATATGTAGTTGCCAGCACCATGAGCGAAAATCATCGATATTGTGAGACAAGAGCCACAAATTATTGCTGCAATGTAAAAAAAACCGTTCCGTTACAAAGACTTGCCCAGCTAATTTAAACAAGGAAAAAATAAATGCATCTATATTATCAATACCGATTTCAAACTCTTGTCTCAACTTGGGAAATATTTTCATATCAGCTACAGTAGTTATAACTCCTTCCAGTGTCCCAAATTGAGAATCGATTCCCAGCGTAAAAAGCATGGAGAAGAAAAGAACGGACCAAAAGGGAGAAAATGTAAACTGATCAATAGCTTCTGTGAATATAATGAACGCTAGTCCAGGCCCTGATGCAGTCTGTGAGTTACATGCAAATACAAAGTCAGTCAGTTTTTAAAGCCATGGAGAAAGATAAAATATATGCTGTGTCCTATTTTTACATTGTCCAATTCGTTTTGTAAGTTGCAGACTCGTATATCCGGCATGGGTACAGTAACTTCTCTCCCATCTTTCCCTGTGTAAGTGATTGGAGAACCAACTTCAGGTACTACTTGTACTTCAGTGGTTTGAAACATCATCATTAAGGTGTCATTATCTTGCTCTTGTAGACAGTCGTGGTAACTTTTGTTGGCTTTAAAACCTGCAGAACAAGAATAGATACAAAAATGATTAAGTTATTTATCAGTAGGCTAAACCCAAGAATGTGAATGTGAATACATTTTATCCAACTAACAAAGAGGTGCAATCTAAGCCGGTGAAAGTAATTAGTTTTACCAATAACAGAGTAGATAACAATTCCAGCGAATAGAGATGTAGTACAATTGGTTACAGAGACAACCAGCGCATCTTTCGTGCAATTATTGTTGACTGCATTGTATGAGGCAAATGCAATGAGCCCTCCAAATCCTAATCCCAGGGAGAAGAAAATTTGAGTACCTGCGTCCAACCATACTACTGGATCCAGCAATTTTTCCCACTGGGGTGATCAAAGAATATACAACAAATTTCGTTATTTAAAGTAGGTAGCTAACTCAGTCATGTTATGCAACAATCTACAGTGTTTCGCTATTAATAGGGCAAAAAAGTTAGTTACTTAGCTAGTTAATTACTAACCTTGGGGTAGAATAAATGACGAATTCCATCGCTCATTCCATCCAATGTTACACCCCGGCAGAAAAATAGGATCAGCACGCAATATGGAAACAATGCTGTGATGTATACAAGCTAAAATCAAAGCATAATACAATGATATTTTGAACATTTGGAATACTACAGATTTTTTTCATTCGCACTTTGTTTTTGAGAATATGGTTACCTTAGGTGAAGACATCAGTCGTTTGGCTAAGCAAAGATACACCAGGACCCAAGAGGCGACCAATGCACCACACATCATCCAATTAAAGGAATCTGGAGTGTTAATATCTGAGGAGATATGCAGGGTCTCCCGATACCAAAAATATGATGTTGGGGAGCTAACCTGAAAGAGAAAAGCAACGCATGAATATGCTACATACGTACAGGGACATTATTTAATGAATTATTCCCATCTTTAATGGTATAGTTACGACTGGGATGTAATAACCAAGTGAAATGAAATCCCATTTCATTCCGAGTTCGAAGCAGATAAAATTCATGCTAGGCACGTTCAAAAGTAGTGTGAAGGGAAAAGGATTCCTTAATTTACTTTCACACGTACGTTTTTCTCTTTCACAGTGTCTGCAGACATTTTTCTAGCAATGCACAATTTGTGCGCCATATTCACAGTAAAGTTCTGAAGAACTAGATTACATAAAAGAGAAGAAAATCGACATTTTTGGGCATTGCCTAAATAAAAAAAATATGACGAGTTGTGTAAAAATTGTAAGAATTATTTATGTGCATGGTAGATTGATTTCACTTGGTAGCTCTGTTCGGATTAAAATTATGTAAATTCATTCAATACTACTATATAGCATTATAATTTCTTACATGGCATTCATGATTAGTCTCATTTCCTGGGCCCATCGGACATTCAGACCATGGTAGCGTGCTTCTGAAACTCTGCGAACAAATTTGAAATCGTTTGTTTGTTTCCCATTACTATGCATGTACTCTACAGCAATATCAAAAACAGCTAAAATATTTCATTAATTTCGACTCTACTATAGACGTTTTAAAAAAACATCCGACTATTACTATATTTAATCAAATCGGAAGTACATGATTAAATCACACAATAAGCAAAAAACAATAAATTATCGATTTAGCCTAGAAAATAACTCCCCATTTTGGCAATACGGATTATTCTCAACAACTACATAATAGTATGTACTATGTATGAGCAACTGCATAGGCCCAGCGAAAGTAGCACATGACGGGAAAAAGTATAGAAGCAAAGATAAAAGGATAAAAGTAGGGGGCAGAAAAGTTTTCTCACTCGGACAAAATATATCAAACACCATGAGATGATAGTGTTGTAATAGAGAGCTACATTGAAGGAAACGACAGCGGATGCGACTCCCACACCAGCCAAATATGGGGAGACTTGAGACCACACGCCAATAGAGCCTTTCCGTAAACGCTGGCCAATGGCAAGTTCCAGAAGAAAGATGGGAACCCCTTCTATTGCCAGCATGATGAAGTAGGGTATAAGAAAAGCTCCTATAAAACAAGATTGATGGTTTGAGAAAATAATGTATCATCATCATCTAAGAGTGTTCCAAATCTTGTTAAGTTACGTCTCAGGATGTTAAAATTCATTCAAGTGATTGTTGTTTATTATTTAACGAGTTCTGACTTATTGAGAGCTTTAGAGTTTGAAAAACGTTTAGTATATATGAGTGAGCATTCTAAGTTAAATTAAACGTAATACTTACCGCCTCCGTTTTTCTGAACCAAGT
>Ga0210040_10002292_pt1 | contig 27213 bp, 11 predicted proteins | sample CryGeyCG12114_NA_FD_185462 | JGI IMG/M metagenome (GOLD analysis project Ga0210040, IMG submission 185462) | Groundwater microbial communities from aquifer - Crystal Geyser CG19_WC_8/21/14_NA (SPAdes) (version 2) | ecosystem: Environmental > Aquatic > Deep subsurface > Groundwater | place: USA... | reverse complement strand
GAAATTTCTAGAATGTGATAAAGCAAAAAAAAAACAAATATATCGATAGAAAACAAACTATCGTTGCCGTTTATAGAAGCGTGAAACCGTGTGAAATTATGTATGATTGGTTGTTTAACACACGTAAGATACAAAAGGCGCGTTTAATTTTGACACGGACCAATTAGAGCATCTTCTGCACCAGTTCGAGCAAGCTAAAAAGTGATAAGAAGGGCATTTTCTATGTGTAATTGCATAAGAATTGTCTAAATAATTATCTAAGAATTTGTGTTTGATTCTGCGAAATACACTACGAACATAATAGGGGTACAACCGAAGCCGTGTAAAGTCGTACATTTCTACGTGAGCAAATCTCCCAGCCAATCAGATCAGTAAGGAGAAGTTGCAAGTTTGCTCTGATTGGCTGGGAGATGCACGTAGAAATATTCGACTTTACACGGCTTCGGGTGTACCCTTAATGATTTTCGGTATAATCAAGTATGCGTTGGGATGTTGGGAGCTATTGTTATGCTCAATACATAGGAAAAGTATTTAAGTGCAGTGCGCTTTACTTTCATCCCATTAGACACGAACGAGCATATACAGTACTACATAGCTGCATATAGCGCATAAAATTAGTATCTTTTTTAGTTTATTTGCATCACTGGTTTGAGGCATATAACCAACGTGAGTAATAATGGCAAATTGCAGTAAATTGATCCTATTCATATAACTGGGTAAAGAGTTCTGCCTAAAAGGAAAGCGGCATTTATTATTGGAGCCAGCACATATGGATCCAAATTAGCTGGCTCAACCAACAAAGATTTTATTGCTGCTCAATGGTATTGATGAACAATGAGGGAAAAATCCCATCCTTGTTGTCAGATGGTAATCAGTATATATATTTTCTGAGCGAAACAAAAATGTAGTCAATGGTCCTCGTAGCTAATTTTATTGCTCGCCAAATCATAAAATGCACGTACGTATCTAATTACAATAAGCCGCAGCAAGCAAGTGTACAGAGAAGTCTTTAGCATAGGGGCTGATTGAAACTTTTTAAGTTTCCAATTTGTTACCTAATAAACAAGCTGACTTTTTTATACAGCATGCAGTGCCGAGAAAAGTAATTACCAACTTATGTTAATGAATGCTCAATGCTATTCATTTGCATAATATTATCAAGCATAGTTAATATATTTTTTCGCTTACCCTCTGAAACGTCAAAAAAAATATGGTCAACATAAAAAAAAGTCAAACAAAAAAACGTCAACAGAACATAATGTCAAAAACCATAACGTCAAAATAAAAAACGTCAAACGACTATAAGTCAAAACAAAAATGGTCACAATTCACAATAGGTCATTGACATTTTGTCCACGGAATAAACAACGCCATGGTAACAATAGCGTATAACTGCAAATATGTGCCAAGTATGCGTACTGGAGAACAAGTTTTTATTTGAAGAACATTTAGAGATGTGGGTCGATTGAAAATCAACAGAGTCGGCGTAGAAAGCAATTTACTACCGGGGGCGACGTCGATCATTTTTAACGGCGGCGGAAAGCCATAGACTTTGTGATAACAATAGAATATTTCAAAAAAGAGCGCAAAATTTTTTGAAAGTTGAGCAACGTCAAATTTCAAACTGACACAGCAAAAGTTTTAGAAAATTTAATTAAAAAAGATAATTTTCTTCAAAATATTCAAAAATTTCAAGTAGTGTTTTTACATTTATCATTTGACGGCGGTATGAAAACTTGGCCAAAAAACCGCGTCAAAGACGACGTGAATCGACGGCGCACACCTCTAAAAACATTTCATGCACAGAGATTCTTCAATTCAGAAAAAGTGTATGCATGTAACCTAACTTAATAAATGTGTTTTTTTTCCACAAAAATTTTTTAGAAGTTGACCACAGCAAATATTGCTTTGACATTTTTTATAATTTGACTTATTTTGATTTGACTTTTTTTAAATGTTGAGCATTTTTGTTTTGACATTTTGTTGTTGACATTTTTTATGTTGACATTTTGTGTGTTGACAATATTTAGATTTGACGTTTTTATATGTTGACTATAGTAACGGTCACGTTAAATGTGTATCCGCATTATTCATTTATAACTTATTCCCAAAAAATTCACCTCCAAGGGAAATATAGTCAGCATGTTTTAAATAATGTAAACTGAAGCAGTTCAAATGGCGATATCTCTCTCCAGTGCCCTTCGCCTTGTGCTCAAGTTATAACTGGAAAGGCATGACAATTTGTGAAATAGAATGCGGACTTTTTCCTAACCAATGTTGTGTAATGTATATAGGTGGACAGATACGGTTAGTACATGGATGTTGTACAAGTATACTAGGTAGTAAATAAAGCGTGGATGGTTTTTGACTTTTGAAACTTTCGCTTTTCGCATAACATACAGAGAGAGCAAGATGCAAGGATTCTTCTTTGGATGCATGTTATGTATGAGAATAGCGAGAGGAGAGTGGAAAAATGTGGAGAGTACGTCATAAACATACAAAAAAGAGGAAAACACGAGCGGCAAGGTTGTAAAGATGGGCAAAAGGAATAGTTGCCTTTGGTTTTACGATCTGGCCAAATGGCCTGTGTAAAAGTAGAGCGTTCGCAAAATATTGCTTTCCTGGAGGCGCTCAGGGAACATAAACTGATTTGCACTGGCGGGTTGATTACATGCAATCCATCTCACACTTTTCCCTTGTTAACCTAATCTAGTGATAGGGACAATAAAATTTGATTGGCATCTTTTTATTGTATGGAGAATTTGTACACTCTAGGTATTTTCACATGTTTAAATCATAGTTTGAGTATGTAGCATCCAAATATGTAATAGCACCGACCGAGCTATAGTTTTTGTTTCCATTTTCGTACGTTTTTTTGAGACTTCGAGCTTATCCGGAGGGACTTGAGTTCATTGAAAAAATTACAACTCTTTTGGGATCATTTTTATGCTACCTGAGACTGGAGTATTACACTCTAATTCATTTATAATTTACGAGGAGTTGAGCTTACGAGATTTTTGTAGTTCTCCACAAAAATGAAAGTTTGCTTTTCTTTACTGCCTTGCACGAATCTCTTGTTGTTAACTATTTACGTCATTTTAATTTAACTATAGCCCAGTGATGGCACTTGTGTACACGAAAATGAAAATATTATTTCACACTTACACTTCAAGTCGAAAGCTGAATATCATTGAAACTTTATATTGGAAGCTTTGAAACCAAAAAATTATTCACACTTTTCATTAACTAAATGCGGTAGACACTGCGGCAGTGGACAGAATCAAACAGGGTTTGAAATTTTATTTTTAAAGTTTAGTTCATTAAGTGCGATCTGTGAACCTAACAGTGACAGTGTTGACTACCCCTCAAGAGGGTATTATCTCCATCTTCATGCTAGCAAGTGACTTGTTAGTGTAAGAAATAGGATTTGTTGCCTCTGAGCAATTAATCTCGTTTCAGATATACATAGCATGGATTACGTGATTATGGAAAAGTGTTTTCAAACACCACTACCTCCAGTCTTTGGTAAACTGAGAGTAAACTTTCATTTTGTGTTAGTCCAACAGGATTCTATCTGTTCACACCGGGAATCTGGGATTTTTTTACGCACTAACTACTTCATGCACACAGCACACATATATTCATAAGAAGAGTAAATCATATTCATCAGCCAGTATCCGTAGTATAGTTGGTTAATAAAAAACCATTTAAACCCAAATGGAATCATACTACTACACTATTAGTAAGAATTGCTACTTTATAAAATTCAAATTTTCAGATTCTGGGTTAAATTATTATTTATGCGCAATATTCTCAAGTTTTTTGCACACATGATGCATTTATAAATAAAAAATGAGCCAAGCCAAACTGACTAAATAACTAACTCCCTAGAGTATAAACTAGTGTAAGACACAAGTGGAAGCAAAAAGAGAAAGAAGGAGCTCAAGTGACGATGTGACAGTGAAAATGAAAATGGAGTGCTTGTTGCATGGGAGAGCATTAGTGGAGACGGCACTAGAGTCTTTCACTCACTAAATACATGTGGCTCACTGTGAGTAAGTGAGTGAAACTGTTGGGTGTAAGTCTCTCTCTATCTTATATGTATCAGATGAGTCTCCTAGTCTGTCCGCATGGTGAGTGAGTGTGAGCCCAAGAAGAACTTCTACTTATTGCAAATAAATTAGGGTTGACAGTAAACAGGATGCAAGGCATAAGGAGATTTTCGTGAAGATGCTTGAAAGGGAATGATTTTAACGGTTGACAGGCTTTAAAAATTCGATTTGATGAGATAAATTGCATTGAGCGCAAAGGGGGGAACTTTCACTTACCAGCATCATGTATCCAGCTAGTAAGCGATGGTGGGTATGGTGTGTGCTGTATACACGAGTTTTCATTTAATTTTCATTCCCTGTTCAGATTATGTATGTATGTATACTAAAGTAGGAAGTCAGCTTGTGAATGTGTGCAAGTGATTTTTTTTCTTTTAAGAGGAGTGTGAGAGCTACAAAATATTTCATATCGTTTCTCAACGACTCTATAAGAGTGTGCTTTCATTCAGAAGGGTATAGTTGACACTGTATTGCATAAAATAAAATGATGGCAAGGGTGATTTTTTTTTTTAATTCAGTTGTCTCTGGGCTCTGTTTTGATGTGGAATTTTAATCTTTGATGGTTCTAATATACACAAATAGGTACATGTCAATCAGTATAAAAGTTAGTCGTAGATAGTTTCATAATCTGGGTCTTCTCAGTTGTGCACATGATAAAGTAAAAGTTGATGAAAATTTAATCTGACGTGGAACAACTTGAGAGTCTCGTGGAGTTCGACTGAATTTGACGGGAAATTAGTGTAAATGGAATTAGGCAGTCCATTTTTTCTTTTCCTCTTTCGCCATTTTACACTCTGAAAGCAAACTAACTAAATACTGTAAGCACGAAATGAAGTTACAGGAGAAAACTACATTTGAGGTCTAATCTTACCTTATTACGTTCATAAACGTTTCAGACCGTGCTACATCCTACTTCTAGGTCTAACCAACCTCAATATCCAAATTCTGCCGACATGCAAGCAAATTGCATAACACACCAATCTAATTCCCATCCATAGACGTGATGAAAAGAGCATTTATGAAATTCCCTCCGTAATGCCATGTCCCTTGCTTGAAATGTACAAACTGTTAGCTCATGCATTTTTGAAGCTCTCGGATTTCAAAGAGTAGTCGAGTTATGTTGTTGTGTGTGAGTGACTACTAGGTAAATATCAAGCTATTCTGACAAGATTCCTCTCCCAAAGGAAAGGAAAGCAAACGATAGGTCTACATAGTATTATTGCACAACTTGACTACTGCTTCTACAAATGCACTCATGTAGTGCTGCGATCTCACTCGCTCACCATATAGAAGTCAGTACACACACCGAAAAGAAAGGAAGGGAGAAAAGATATCTGGAGGATGAAAATTGAGCAAATAGAGATTCGACAGTATCTGAAAGAAGAAAGAGCAGCAGTGGTAATGGTTTGACTAGTCACTTACTAACAATGAACTGATTCGTTTGCGGCCAAATTCATCCTAATGTGACTCAAGAAATGGAGCGTAAAATCCTCATTATGAATCCAAAATATTAGTTTCCTATGCTTCTGAATTCTTTCACAGCATGAAAAAAATAGAAAAATTTAACAAGGAAATCATGGGCAGAAAAAAATATAAATGAGGTGGGATAAATTTTGAAATTTTTGCGTGTTTTCAGAAGGATTTTTCAATAGATTTAGGATCGAAATTTTAGTTTGCGTAAAACGCTTCAATCTCAACGTTGGGAAATAACAGGTAACATTCTTAATAAAGATTTAGTTGTAAATTTTTTAGTTGTACTGGGCGCAAACAATATTGACACGTCCATTATAAGTACTTAACTAAATTAACTAACTTTATACTACATGGTTAGGGAAAACTGTGGTTTCCAACTTTTACAATGATATGGAAACCATGTGTGTAGCACTTTGGTATTTGCTCAAGCAGGAATGGAAGTGAGCACATTTTTGAGAGTTAGTTGTTAGTTAGTTTCAGATAGGTAGACAATTTGTATTGTGTTTGAGAGAAGCACCTGTGTTTGTAAGTCAAAACTTGGTGGCACAAAGGGTGAAAACGAAAGGAATGAAATGCATGACCACCAATGTCCGCTATTGATCCAGTCATGGAACAAACAAGAAAAAAACACAAACTATACATATAAATTTGCTGTTCGGCCTGCTTTCTTTTGAGCGAAAAAAAAGCTGTCTTCCTGCTAAAGTGTGCATGAAAAAAGTTGGCTCTTGTGAAAGCTTTTATTATTTTAGTGAACCAGTGAGTGAGCATGTTCCGCTTTTTTGTTGTACGACGAGAGGTGAATGAAAATAAGACATGATCTTGTTAGTTAGTAGTGGAAGAAAAAAGCTGGTACGTAGATACTTTTGTTCCTATGTTTATGTCTATTGTTCGTAAGTAAGTAATAAATCCGATGTTGCGAAGGCTTAAAAGCTAAAGTAATATCTTCATGTTAAGATGTGCGTAGGCAGATGGTTAGTTACATAGGAATCCTGTACTGTGAGCAAGCATATTATTACTAGCCAACTAGCCTGCTACTGTCATACATATGGCTAGGCTTTGCTTGACTCCTCAAGCTAGTTAAAAACTTGCTTTGTATTCATGTTGAGAGGAGCCACATGATTACATGAAAGGTAATGTTTACTATATGCATATTGTTGCAACCAAATCTGGAGGACTCTGGGGATGGGTGTGTAGAATTTGAAGGGCAATTTTGTCTCCAGTTGTGGATGACACTGGAGGAGTCCACAAAAGATAAATGAGAAACTCAAGATCTCATCAAGTATTGCATTGAGTGCCACTAGTAGCCCTTTTTCAAGATATGGAGGAGTAATCTTTATGCTTTCTCACAAGATTAAGAAACAAGTGGCGGTATTGATTGAATTTTAATGGATCTGACATAATGTAGCCAACTTACAGGATAAAAGAAATGAGCTTTGACATAATATTCGAGGCCAACGTCTCGCTTTGAGCTACGGGTGAAAAATTAGAATGAAAAATGAATTGATGTGAAATTGGATTAGAAAGTAATATTTGATAAGCTGACTGATTATGTTTTTTGGTGTAGAGTCCTTTTGTTAGACAAATTGCTCTTGATGCCATATCATGTATGCGAAGCAATTTGAATGCGTATCAAAACACGCAATTCATACGTGGTTACACCCAATCTGTCAATGTGCACAACTATTTTATGATCATTTGGCACGTACAGTGTTCTGACATTTTCAGCAGGGCTAAGCGTATTGCTTTCACTTTGCATCAGTACATGATAATTTCGTATAGCTCTACAAGAGCATCAAGTTAATTTTAGTACGGCTGTATTGCTATAATAGTTATCTTCGTTATGTAGTACATCAGTCAAATTCAAAAAGGGAGCATAATTTGTGTCATTATTTTATAATTGTATTTCCTCTGAAAAAAAAAAAACATTATTATAGCAAATCAGCAAAATTTAGGCTATTTTTTCAATCTATTGCGTTTTAAACTAAAAATTAAGACGATAAAAGGTTCTTGGGCTCACTTTTTTATTAGCCTGCAAACCATCATTACAAAAAAGTTCAATTTCGTATTGTGCAAACTGATCGTTAACTTTTATTTCCATAGTAAAGCCTGAAGGCCAATGGAAAATGCGTTTCAATATTCCATCGTCTTTTCACCCTAGTACATATTTTTACGTTCGAATAAACTCTTTGTGGTCTTTACCACAGATACAGGAAAAGGAACACTTTTAATGACAGCTTTAACACTTGTTCTCTCCCCCCTAAATGATACTCTTTAGCTCTCTATCTGCAGCAACCCGTGCAATGCATATTTACTACTGCTCTACACATTTATTATATCTCACATGTGACCAACTCAGCTGGCTCACTGATTCGGCGCTTAAATAACGGAATAACGACTTGGCAGACATTTGTGACTTGACTTGACTTTCCCATTTGCGGTCATATTTAGTCTGCACACACTGTGAGTTTGTGCATTCTTTACTGCCTGGCGAACTATGTGTGTGTCAATTGTATTCATCCGCTCCTTAGAACACAATGAGAGCATTTATATGACCTCATGGGATGATTCTTTCTTTTTTCATGACCACTATCATTACTATTATTGTTGGAGGGGAATCCGAGTGCACAACGAATATAGTCCTTTCTTTTTTCAGCTCTACACATTTCACCATAGGATGTCATTGTCAACGACTTGCTCGCAGTCCCAGTATGCATGTTATAGTTACATATATCCTAGTAATAAAACCTTAGATTCAATTCCTATCGTAGCACGATTGTGTGTACAATTAGTTTAGTTAATCAATACCGGAGAGGTGGATGCAGAAAGAAAACTTTTTTAACGATAGGCTAACTCTTGAACGATTTGTGATCATTTATTTTTATGTAAATCATAATGGGAGCTAGAGGTGGAAAAAAAAAGCAATTTATAGAGTGCTAAATACTATAGTTATTGTAGTCAATTCATCCCATGAGTAAGGACAATTGTGGCTAATAAATTGACTGACTGAGATTCCAACTTTTTTTAACTCCCTTTAATTGGGGGCTTGAACTCATAGTTGGTCAAATTTACTATTCCAGTCTAGCATGAAATATTTTCCATCAGAATACATTATAATCATAGCTTTGCTTTGCCCCTATGCTCCACAGTTTTGTGAAAATGGTGAAAAGCTTGTTAGCTCCCAGGTATGTGATCATACCAACGAACACATGTAGGTAGTTCGTCTTCTATGGTCATGCATGTTTTTAATGAACTAACAAGCAATCTGGTAGTAACGCTATTCAGTCTGAATAGCTGATTAAAATAATGACAAATATTTACATAAAATAGGATATGGAAAACGGAGTGCGCAGTATAGCATTATAACTTATTAACTAAATAAGCAGCATGAAAATATTTCAGAACCAACTGAAGCTATGTGCTAATTCTGTTGACTTTTTCACTGAAGAACACAAAATAACTGCACACAAGTTTATCACGGTGAACGCACAACATTAGCTGTACTAGTCGGACTAATATATTAGTCTGTTAGTTCATGATTAAATCAGCATGCGTAGGATTACAAAAATTGTATCGCCTGTTCTGCTTCTGGCTACATACAAAATAGTTAGGTAAATTGTTAGCAAACTACTATAGTAGGAAAGCAAATGTATTGTGAATTTAACGAGAACTTGTCGACGAGTATTCCTGGTGCAATATTAATTACACTTGAATGAAAGATGAAGCATGCATGAGTGAGTGAGAAACTTTATCAGGATCACTAACTAACATTACATAGCATGCATATAGTGAGTGAGTGAGTTAGCCGAAACCACGAAACCAACCGGGAAACCAAACCAAAGTTTCAAACTTTCTTGAGGTTGGCAGTCTGGTGAACCACAAAAAAGGGTTCCATTACACGCCACTTTCACCCACAACATATGCTCCTGCATGTATACTTGTGTGTGTTTCACTTTGTGTGCACCAAGCCAGTCAATCATGCAGGCAAATTCATTTACTTTCTTAGTTAGTGCACACTGATTGCATTGATAATACTACCGTGTTGGTTCATTGGGTTAACTCATCAAAACAAAGATATAATTTTCAGCACACGTTTCAAATGCATGTCAGAGAAAGGTGGGGGTCTAACTTTTTGACTTGTTTTGTTGAAAGCTTGCAAAGTTGTAGATACAATTTTCAGGTATTCTATGTAATGCAATATACTGTAAATCCGGTAATATAACACCTGGTGTTACGGTAGTGTTGTCTTTCATCTTTTCAAAACATTTTTTTCTTGTTCGTTGTTATCGAGTCTTGCATGGACCAGAAACCATTGTCTCAGATCGTATCTATGCAATAGTTCAATTATGAACCCCTTAGAATACTTATATTTGGAAAACCGCCAGCGGTTGAAAGAAGCATTTTCGACTTTCGTCATCGTAAAAGTGTATTGAAATCGTATACACTAGCTAGTTAATAGTGATGACCATAAGCCCAATGCGTTTGATGATTCTGTCTATTTCAAATTATTTGAACAAGTGAACGTGGGGAAGGTGAATGGTCCCTGTGTATAGTTAGTTAGTTAACTACAGTAGTAAAAGTTGAATGAGAAGGCCGGATGAATGCAGAGGAAATAAAATGGATTTATTGTTGTGTTTGATTGTTTAGCTGTTGTAACTAACTAACTAACTAAATAGCTAGTGTGGGCGAGAGATTCAAACAAAACATGTTGAGTAAAAGTACAGCTATTTCACTGGTCGTACACAGTATCTGTAATGTTTGAAACAAAGTTAGTGATGATGGTCATTATGTTTATTTCCTCAGCATTGTTAGTAAGTTCTACTGCGATGCAATTATAATTGGAATAATCTCCTATAGTTCCTCTTTCACTTTTCGAGGTATGAGCGACAAACCGCGTAGTTAGTTAATACCATGTTTGGTCCCTTAGTGCAAAGTTTTGTCCATAGAAGCACGAGCTTGGTCAATTTTTGCGTTACAGCATTGCTCTTATTCTGTATAAATGATGCATAAACAGATAATGAATATGGCGTGCAGTCTACATTGTGATTGGATAAAAAAGCAAAATTGAGTCTATAGTTGTAAATTTTACATTTAAATAGCTATAGGAATGAAATAAATTCAAAAAAGCTCTTCAATTCAGGTCATGGATAAAAAATGCAGAAACTATGCAGCTGCTGTTAAACAAGGTATGCCACTGGTAATGGCGGATTGATCCAGACTGTTGTATGTAGTAGTAACTATGTAGTAGAAGAAGTAATTTTCTTCATGTTTGTAATGACCAGGCGAGAATGAAGCTCCAGTCCCAATGGAAATGGATAGTAAATAAGTGTGCACCAGCAGTTTTATATAGTGAGCCATGTTATGCGTGTATAGAAAGAAAGGGAAAGGGGGGAAAAATTATCGCTTGGTTCTTTATTTTATTTTACTTTTATAGTTCCTTTATGAGGCGATTGCCATTGGAAAACGTGATTCCATGGAATTACCTCTTCCAGAGAGCACTTGAACACCCCAATGTCCTTGGATTGATAGAGTAATCTAGACTATAATGTTCATATTATGGAGCTTGATGACAATCATTATATCCTTTGCAGTAACCATTGTCATAAACCTTCCTTTTGCTCCAGTCTCTGCAGACCAATAGAGTCCTAACAATGGGTCGTAACACGTGATAACTCGTTCGCAACCTTTATGCTCTGCATAAGCCTTAAAAAGATCCTTTTGATTTGCTCACTCACACAATCACAATCCCATGCTCATTATTACGAACGCACTAATACTATATAATATGCATGCACTAACTATTAAGGTTTGTGGATGTATATTTAAATCTATTTATTTATGCAATGTGTTAGAGTGCAAATTTTAAGAAAATCTAGAGCAAAGATGCTTGGAAAATTTACAAGTTGTTAAGCGTTATAATCCCTGCTATTTTCTCTAATATGGAGTGCATGGTAATGAAAAGTCATTATGGCAAGTTGGTGGAGAAGCTTCACATTACAAAATTTACGCTCAAGCGATTAAATCTGTGAGTTTTCATCCTCGTGAAAATCCTTTGTATTCATTAAATTCATTTGCGAGCCTTCTCAAATCCGTCTCATACGGTTTCTCATTCTCTAACACATCCCACACACACACGAGGGACACGATACACTACACTACAATCTAATATGTGTGTGGTCACAGCTTTCAGTATATGACCAAGGGATGCTGCATATATTAGATGCTAGATGTTGGCTTATTTTATCGCCCTATCATTTATGGTGGCTATCAAAACTCTTAAAGTTCTTTATTTGTGGATAGGGCGGCTCAACTAGAGAGTAATGACGATCATCTACATGATGATAATAATGATGATGAACTGCTTCGCATAACTATTACTAATAAAAGGATTTATTGGAGTCCACATTATATGGCTGAGGGAGAGAGAATTTTATTTTCATGGCTGCTAACTACAGATACTAACAAGACATCATTCCGCCTGTTTAGAGTTTGAAAAATATTTCATGACATGGTGACCTGAATTAAATTTTTATATTCATCGCTAGAATCTGTACGAAATCATTATTTTCATATAGTTCAGTGTGAAATCAAAAAATTATGGGAAACTCTCGCTACCTAAAGGTATAAGCTAAACTAGGGAATGAATGAAGTAGTATGTAGAGAAAGCGATATCATTTTTAGAAAACGTTAAATCCCTTGAGTTCGTTAATTTTAATATAGCAAAGTAAAAATTTGGTCGGACCTTTTTTGCCCTGCATACAGGAAAAATGAGTTCTCATGTCATGATCTAAAATAAAATGAGAATGATAGCCGCTCATTTCATCATTCTATTTAATATCCGTTTATTATTATAACGACGGGTGATTCTTGAGCTCCTGCTTTTTATCGGCTCCCGTCATTCCATAGCACAACAGTAATGGAGAAAAGTGACTACAATATTACAGTTGGTGGTTAGTCAGTTCGCTACCAATTTATCATGGATTATGTACTGTTAATAAGTTTTACCTTGCCTTATTCAGAAATAAGAAAAAAATACTCATGCACGAGCAAGCATACACATATATATATATTCAATGGATAGCTTTCATTGTAACTAACTTGAAAGGCCAACTCAGCAAACCCCATGTTTTTTTTCTTTGTGAGCAAAGTTTTCAATCCATAAAGTGTGTGGCGTCAAAAGACTTGTTTTCTTCCTCTTGTGTGTTTTGTATGTGAGACTGCTGATACACTGTACATATGCACTAGGTTGAGGATTTTTCTGCCAGTCAAAGGAAAGGAGTTTGAAGTGAAAAGAATTCTCTACACACACATACACAGACATAGAAGAGTGAGTGAGAACTTTTGTAGTCTTCCCTTATATCGCATGCGTCCACCCCGCGTGTTGTTGGTCTCACCAGAGTGTAGTATATAAGTATATGATGTGGTGGTACAAAAGTAGCTATTTTCAAGACTCACTCTCATACATATATACTAGTCTACCTACAGAGCTCAGTCTTTGAGCGTTTGTTGTCTTCAAAGCATGCGGACACAGTTAGCTACTGCAACATTATTTGTTATAAACACAGAATTTCGTTCATGCGAGTCTTTTTCCGGTGTGTATCTCTTCCATTCTGAAGTGAAATTATCTTTATCTGTTGCAAGTTTGAACGCAATATTTTTGTGATTTGGTTTCAAACTGAAATGCATTTGGGAATGCTAGTGAGTTTTCAGTGAGTGGTTGAAGAACATTTCGGGATTGAAACGGATCGGAGGAGAAATTTAGTTTCTATTGCTGTAAAGTTGTGTGTTGATACGCATTTTGATCAGTTTGGAGAAATTTCTCGAAAACTAGTATTTGTGTCGCATAAATTGTTTACAAATAATTAACCGGAAGACATTGATAGCATATAATTGGTTTCAAAACGGTGAAAAGGCTTAGTTAGTTAAAAAACTAAAGTGATCGTTGGTTCTAAAATAAGTCTACGGATCAGTTTGTGGGAACGTTGAAAGCATTTAGGTCAATAAGGATCATTTGGAGGTACGTAAATTTGAATTGCGGTATCTACATTATGTTTTAGCATTATTGAAAAAAAAAAATGTGAGCTCACAGTAACTTGTGGTTGAAATAGGATATTCTTTGGATTCAAATGAGATTTTAAGTGCATAGCATTTTATGCATTGAGATGTTTAAGAGTGCAATTTTTGCAGACTTGTCCATACAAACTGCAATAAATTACAAAGTGTTCAATGTTTTCAATCAATTTTTCCAGCAGTTTTTGCTATTATATGTCAGTCACTGTGTAATTTAATCTTATTATAGCTGTCATTGTGATTGCATGGAATAAAAAAATTAACAAACTCGTATTCAGAGGGATAAAAGTGGAGTGTAGGACGGACAGATTGCAGTATTTGGGAAATGTCCAAATCGCCACTACCACCGCCACGAAACTGCAATTCCTCCCGTAGGACAAACATGACAAAAAGATCAATATGCCATTTAAGTAATCACAATTTTTTAATGCGATTGCCCATCATCTATTGAAGAGCGTAGTCAACTAGTCTATACAAATTACTTATTACACTTTTCGAACACGGAGAATGGTCGCGGTCGCATGCATTTTTTAAAGCTTGGACTCATGATTATATAGTCCAGGAGCAAATTCTTGCGAGCTATTTTCATGTCTGACGCCTACACACTCTCATTATACCCATGTTTATGTGATGCATTTAATCATAGTTTCATTTGCTCATGCAGTCCACATTCTGTTCTATGTCTCAAATCAATAATTTTGTATGGCACATTGTGCTCCAACTCTTTTATCTCCATAATAGCAGGTAGAAAAATAAATCGGATTGACCAATTGAACACTAAAGTAGATTTGTTGATGGGATATTCATACATTTTTGCAAACTAACAAGTGCAGTCATAAAATGCAGTCACTAGTTTTCTGCTTCATTCTCTTTCATCAAGTTTTGCACACATTGCATTATTTCTAGTCTAGTAAGTGCATACGAATGAATTGAATAACTATTCTAAATACTATCTAACTACACCTCCAGAGAATAATTCCATTCAGTCAGTTAGTTAGTAGTCACTTATTGTAAAATTTCATTGGTTGCTAAATGTGAACTAGCGGATTATGCATTTCAACGTTTTTTGCGGGGATGAAATTACAGCCAACAGCCAGGTTCCTCACACAGGGACTCGAGAAAGATGTAAAACTCACCTAATTAAACATACAAACTTACTTGATGCTACTTTTTACGATAAGTTAAAATGGGACTGTAAAGAAACAACCTAAAGTTGTCGGTTTCCCCCTTTAGAAGGTTTTAAAGTTGAAAACCTCCAATATTGGCTCATATAAAAAGTGTTCGTATAAACAATCCAGTCCAAACAGACAGGGAAGCATGATTTCATGCCAAATCCTATCATCCTTTACATGCTATAGATCATTTACGAGCACAAAAATTCGTTTGTTTTTTCTATCCAGTAGTAAAAACGTGAAGAAAAACTAAATAATCGTTTGTGCGATGCTAAAGTCATTACCATAGATTTAAATTTTCCACCTTGTGTACACTGCAAAGAAGTAAGACACATTTTTTTGTAAATCTGTTACACCGAATCCAAACTGGCTCACTGTTGTCATCATAAGTCTCGTTCAAGCCAATTGGCTTGTTAAAAGTAAATTTTTTCTCTTAGGAGCGGGATTAGTGGAATTAGTTCAGTCAATACTGTCACACCATGCTAAATATGATATTGGTACAACATAGTGGAATGTTTGGGAACATCTTGAGCTTCCGCTAAACATTTCCATATGCTCAAGAGGAAAAGGCACGAGTCAGTTCAGTTTAGTTGAGCATGTAAAAAAGGAAAACTGCACCTCAGTATAAGTTATAGCTTAAAGTAAGCAAGTAAAGAATGCATGCTAATAGGATGTACTTGTCCTGTGCTGCTTGCAAGCAGATAGTAATGAGAATACTTAAGACTATATGGGCTGTCGTAATGTATTCCATATAACACGCTCTCATATCATTATAAATAAGAATATGATGCTCCCTAAAAGCCCATTTGAATCCTGCTCCAGCAAAATGTTGATCTGATTGCGGAGTCAAACTAAAGTTAAGATTCCCTACCTATTTATTGTGTTCACATTTTAATCCTAGTTATCGTTTGTACTAACTATCAGATTCAGACGTGAGAATCTGCATAGAAAAAATACGCTAAATAAAGCAAATCGGCAAGGTCTATCTCTCTAAACCTACAAAATGATACTAACAAACTACACATTTTTACACCCTGTCCACCAAAAAGCGTACACCCCAAATTCTCCAGATTTAGTTGAAAGAACACTAACTATATACAGCTATTTTTTCACCCTTTTGTCTTGGGCTACGCATACGATTCGGAACTATTTAGACAGTTTTACAAGTTTCCAAATGACTGACTTGAGTACTATTATGAACTGCCTCATACATCTCATGTTCCTATTATGCATGTGTATAGTTAACTAACCAAGCAATTCATAAATGGGTGTGCATGTGTGTAGCCCATGTAATGTGTTTAGCTAACGACGTCGTATTCTCCCGAATTCTTTAACTCGTTTACAGCTTTCGTTAGTTTTTAGGAGCTCCCCATTTTCACGGTTTACAACACAGCCTTCTCTCCGCATGTACAGAATATATACACACACTCAAGGTTCAGACCGAATGAAAGGCAGGGATTTTTTACCACCTAGTAAGTAAGTATGCAAGTAAAGTAACTATACCTACCGCTACTAACCACGTATACGCCGTACTGTACACACTCACTGTGGAACAACATACGTAGCACATCATGCCCGATTGGATATGTATGGAAAGTCGCTCTTGAAAGTACTTGTTGTAAACTCAAGTCATGTTACCTATAAAGCGATAAGAGAAAGAACCCATGAAGGAGAAGACTTGAGCTTGTTAAATCATCGGTTATGTTTTTATTTGTAGCAGATGTCTTCTTGTCTTAAATATGTTGATCGTTCCCGAACTAATGTGACTCGATGAATTTGCTATAGTTAGTTAGTTAGTTATAGTTATAGATGTACACACTGAATGCTATGTGCAGTAGTAATATATTTGGTACAACGTATGTAGTGTGTGTGTGTGTGTGTTTTCCCCTCGCTAGTTAAGTTTTTAGTGGTGCTCGTATTTTTGGAAACCTCGAGCTTGTGATTTTTTTTCTCCTCTCTAAAGCATCTCACTTTGTGACGTGATTTATTCTTGGCAATAACGAGCCGCTAAGCAATTTACTTGGAGATGCAAAAATTAGCCAGCCAAGTAGAGTGAGTGGATTGTTGTCAATAGGTACTCGGTAGGTAGTACCAGTTAGTTAGTTAGTTATAAACGTCTCCTTTTAACTATCATCATATGTGTGCTCCATGTGAGTATGTTTTTGTTTGCTCTCCCTGTAAAGAGACATTAGTTCATTCTTCATGCTTTACTTATATCTCTGTTTGTGCACATTTCATACATCTGTTGAGCTTTTTCCTACTCTGTTTTTTTGTTAGTTAGTGTAGTGTGCACTCTATTTCTCACTCTGTTTCTCTTGTTGACTTCATGCCACACTGATCTTCCTGTCATAAAAAAAAAATCTTCATTTTTCATGCGGCCAAAAAAAGTACGGTTTCTTCTAATCTTCTTTTTGTGCATTCAAATACTTAGTTTAAGATTCATTTTCATACAAATTCAGTCAGTCATTTGACAAACAGTGTTGGCAGTCATTTGGCAAACAAAAAAAAAACAGTGCAATTTGACAGGTTGGCCCAGCAATGTATTATTTTATTCTCATCTGTCTACATATAGTATAGCTTGTACAGTTTTTTTTCCTCTTGGCTTTCACATAACGCGTTAAATCCTATTACACATGTTTCAAAAGTTCAGCTCACTGTACGTGACGGATCATACGGAGGATTATATACTTGTTCTAACTTTTGTATTGAATTCCACTGTGGTAGCGGTTGTCAGTTTTGTGACGCTATTGATTTATGATGAGCCCATTTTCACACTGTAACATTCTCATATAGTATAGTTTCCCATGGTGAAACGCCCATGCTCCATAGAATGTCTAATGATTAGCGCATCATTGTTTTTCACAAGTCGTTCACAACAAATCTCGCATCTTATGTACTTATAGGAAGAATGCTTGATTGAAAGGATGAAAGCCGCATATAAACATGTACTGCCTACTTTGCTTACTTACGCTCCTTGCCTTGTGACATGTGTTTGAACTTTTTTGAACAAGCCTGTATGCGTCTCCATTGTTATTCTAATGGATTAATGTTCCTAGTATACACTCTTTTGTGTTTTTAAGACCGCTGTGTGCTGTAACTACAATGTCTACAATAATGGTATGGGATCTGTATGGATAAGATTAAAATCACATGTCACAGCTTGAAAGCTCCAGTGCTTTGGTGAGCACTGTATTAATCGCATTATCTCACCCACTCATGTTCTGACGAGTTAGCTTAAGCGTCATTGTTGAGTTAAACAGGGGATCGAGTCATATACACCCATTCTGTATGCAACTTTAACTTACTTACTAACCTTACGCACTTGGGTGTACACACTGCACAGCTAAAGAGAAATATCATTTTTATCCATCGGGTTTCTATATGCATCAAAGCAGATGCTTGTTTTGGCCTTTGTGTGGAGAGAGTACCGTTCAAGTAATACGGCTCTTTAAAAACTCAAGCAAACTAATAGTGTGTGAAGCTCGACACACAGGATTTAAGGATCTACTTTGTAATCTGATTGGCACTAACTAAATAGCCAACTAAATGCTACAGAATTTGTTCTACATACTTACAATGAAAATCATTTTTGTCTACTTATAGTTGGCAAAAATATTGAGGATTACGTTATTATTATTTTTATTCCCTCTCTCTAAGGCTGTATTTGTTTCCTTTATTTGTTATAAAGGAAAGAAGGAAATTTAAACCCTGTATACTGGTGTTTGCCAGCGTGCGCTCAAACTGTGTGGTAGTATCAACAAAGTAAGGACTACTATGCGAAGGGAGCTTTATGTTATAATAGCAAGTAAAAGAATACTAAGTTTGTACAGCACTAGAGAATTTCAAGGGTGCTAGTTGCTTCCATGTATGAATGAATACATGAGCACGAGTACCAGTACAGGAACAAGTTAGTTAGTTGATGGCAGTTTTCATTGTGAAGTGATACGGAAAAAACGTACAGAGACTGTTTTTGTAGTTGGTTGGTGAATGAATTGGCTACATGGTGAGCTATGCTGACTGTAAGGAAGGCAATAAGGCATGTATGTGGAGGTCACCAAAGGGGAACAAAATATGGAACGAATGAGGTTTTATTTTCCAAGGATTTTCCAGATGGGTACCATTCTGATTGACAAATAGGGTAAAAGGCAATGGAGGTATTGCTCTTCTCACTGCGCTTGTTTGTATGCTACTTTGTAAAGCTCATACTTTCTTTGCATGACGCATTCAGGTTGTGTACAGCTTGCCTAACTTTTTTCTGTTGTTACAGAGAGTTCATTGTTAGTTAAAAGGGGAATTATTATTGAAGCAACTATGATTTTTGAACGAGTGTTTTAATTTGGTGTTTCAATATCCCAAACTTTTTTTGCATTTCATTATGTTTATAATTGCAACAAAAGCTAAAATTTCGTAGTTGTAAAGTTGATAGTTTTATGTACAGGTTAGGTTGCATAAGATACTGAAAAGCTGTGAGGACATTATGAACACGCCATAACGTATTCTATTGTGTGTTCTATTAATGAAAACTCCCTTTTCCTGGAATTCTGGAACACGAAATCATAAAAATGTGCCATTGCTTCACACTCATGTTGGAGAATTAATTAGCAAAATTTTCAAGTTGTGGATAACAATGATTGTTTATTATTCAACTTTCACGTATTACGAAATATTTGGGTAACTTACGAAACAATAAAAATATTTAAATTAACAAACCATTTGAACTCAGTTTGTAAGGTTTCTTGTAAAAGAGTAAATCAGTGGATTCACCTGGAACTTTGATTATTAAATGATAACATTTTTTTCATATGTTGCTAGCTCACTATCAAAATGAAGCCAAACATAACAAAAAATTAATTTTCCCCATTTATAGCGTTAAAAGGATTTTTCAGTTGATATTTATTTGCGACGCAAGCCCAATTCTTCCCAGCAGATGGGATGGTGCTGCTCCAAATGATTTTTTCGACTTTTCCCCCGTAGTCAATTTTTTTATGTTGTTTATGCGATTCCATATGTTAACAAACGTGGATGCATGCTGGCCTTTGGATTTGTGACTTGTGTCATGCCGTGCAAGTGGCAGCTCCCCAGTAGTGCCTCAGTCACCCATTGTGCTCAAGTATCGTTTCAAACTCATATGAAAAAAAGTTGCATTCTTTGGCTTCAATCTGACACAGTAGCCAGGTTCTGGTGTAGTTAGTTTACGTGCAAGGCACATAATAATGATAGTAATAATCATAATGGGGATATCAGATTCATTTCAATAGAGTCCCCCGGCGTTCCCAAAGGATGATTTTACGATGTGGTTACCCTTAATAATACATATCACTTTACAAAATATTGTATACTATTGGTTTCGACTGAGCGCTGCTTGCTTCCTTTACTTAGTCACTGCATATACCATATCATATTCTCCATCATGATTAGGTTAAACGGGAAAGGCACAAACCTAGACAATGTGTGCTCCTGGCAATATAAATTTGTACGATGCATTCATTTCAGTTGGTCTGTGGGTGATGATAATATCTAACAAATCCTCGTTCAACTTTTCATATTGCTCCTTTTGTTACATCTTTTTTCTGTTCTCACACCTTTTTTTTGGTCCTTTTAAATTCAATGGTGACTAGTGGAAATAGTAAAATATTTTTCCATCCAAGACTAGTCAGGTAGAAATTTAGGGCTAAAGAATTTCTTTTCAGTTTCACTAACTGTGATACTTCCTGTGCGGTTATTGTTAAATAATATCAAAGGGAATGTCAATGCTTGCTTGAGTGCAGAAGATTGGACAACCTATAAATACACACAAATCTATGCGTTTTGGAAGGTAGGTAAGAAAAGAAACTAAAGGCTAACTAACTATGACCATTCTGATTTGTATAATACGTGATGAATAAAAGTTGCTCAAATGATTACATTATGCTATGCGTTAGTTAGTAGCAACCGCCGTCTAATATCTTTGAATACGAGGACTCGTATAATAGCTAGTTAGTTAATTAGGTGGAAGCATAAACGGCTGTTTATGTAATGAAAGGATAAAAGAATTTTATGTCCCAGTCTTTAATACTCAATTCTATACCTTTGATATTATCTTTGTTTGACTCTCTAAGCTGTTCATTTACTGCCCGTCTTCTTTGTTGGTGCAGCCAGTAAATAGCGTACTAATAAATTGTAATGGGATTAGCAATCCTCTCATTTGCTCTCGTATGGAGATGAATAGACTCTTAGTTGGAATCAGTAGCTTTCTACAGCAGTCTCTCATGGGCACTAGAGAGCTTAGGACAGCCATTATGATATATAAGGTAGGCAGTAGGCAGATAATTTCCCTACCCTTTGGAGATAATACTTTAATCTGTACTTTTTCGTGTGTCCGAAACGATAATTTTTTACGAGCCTTTAGCATTCTACTATGCTACCTTTGATTCGTCCGTCATGCATTTGCATTATTGCCCTTTTGTGCAACAATCTCAAATGAATAGTTACCCATACACAATTGGATCCAGGATTTTTTGTTTAATGTCCACGTCACCCTCAAAAAATATACTAGCGTAAAAAACATTTGTTTTCTCATGTGCCCATACATTACGTATGTGTGGAGCTGAGCATACAATGTGTTCCCATAACGGTACTTTTGGTATTTCAGAGAGAACTTGAAATAAATCGACCCATTTAAATGCTCATCTCTTTCTCTCATTTTTCCTTGGCTCGGCTATCTTCCTTTGTGTATACAATGTACGTGTGTGCGTATGTGTACTGATTACTGATAATCTTCATTTTGCTTTTCTTTTCCCTCACTTACTACTCTCCGCACATACTACTATATACTACATTGTATAGGTCGGTCCTGCAAGTACACTCAACTGACTGGTTCCTGGGTCTACTACTACTACCACTACTGATATTACTAACTGCCAATACGTTTTCACTACACAGATAGTTTGCATTCCACCAGCGTCAGGCCTGACTTTCTCTCACGTCCCTGTGTATTTCCCTATCTCTGTCTGTAGTAGTACTTCTATGTGTGTCTGTTTTCTTTCTGTGTGTACTTGATGGGAGTTGAGACCTTCTTCTGCTCACCAGCCACTAACTAACTAACTACATATAGAACTCACTCACTGAACACTAAACTAAAGGATTCGTTTCGTGTACTATATTGCATTCATCTTGGCGGGCTTCTCACTTTCCCACTTACTTAGCAATGAATGGTCTGCTCCTTGTACGGCATACCAACCAACCATGATGACTATGGTGCTCTCAACTTCTTGACTAGAGTGTCAAATTAGCCTTTGTGTGTGGATGTAGTAGTATTAGTAGTAGTATGTGAATAAAGGTATGGTTGCTCTAGTGGTCCTCTTGGTACGCACACAATGTTCCCAAATGAAAGAATGAATCTTTTCCTATCTTGTGCACCAAGCCTTGTGAATCTGATGATGATGGGAGGAAAAGGAAAGTTATTTTTTTTCTTTTTCTTCAATCAACCACTTGCGTTTGCCTTGATACGGACACTGCCACCACTGGGAAAGGTGTTTAGCTGAACTTTGGTAACACTGCATATGTGTGTAGTACCAAAGTTTGACAGGTTTTGTGATCACAAAAGTTAAGTAACTTGTGGTCTCCTGCTCTTTTTTGTTTAACCACACTTGGGATTTCATGAGAGGAATACTGAGTGAGTGATTTTGCCACACAATCCTAATGTTTAGAACTATGTTACTTTCAGCTGACCAATTCACATACTCAATTTAAATGGTTGTTTGTTTGTCAGCGTTTGGTAAATCAAATTCAAATGAGCTGTATTCTGTATATGTAGCATGAGGGCAGATGTATGATGGAGATGTTCAGTGAGTGGCACACGTCTTACATTTTGATGCAATAGTTACCTTAAAAGTCGTACTTGTTCATTTTTCACGCCACCGTAGAATGGACATTAGAATGACTACAGGTTATTCATTGTGCGTAGGAATTGTGGACCCGAGAAATATTTCGATGGAACTAAAGAGAGACTGTAGACTCATCTCACTGTGTTAATGTTGCTGACTGAGAACAGGAGTTTATATGGTGTTTTATCCATGCATTATTCATTTTACATAAAGCTTTCAACTAATGCGTACTAAATCTCTTTGGCCATACTTTTCTCCACGTTCTCCATACATGAGCGGGAAACCGCTAAATGGATTTATGAAAGGCGTGCACAGTGTCAAATAGTTTTGGTTCACACAGTAGTGCACACGATTGTAATAAAAATAGAGTAAAAATGCAAACGTGCCATTAATCACGTCAGTCATGGTGATCCCAACTATAATTATTATGCAATACAATGACACTGCATACATGAAGGAAGGTAACCGACTGACTATAAACAGAGTAGCTGTACATTTGTACAAAACTTGGTTACCAAAACCAACAGAATGTAGGTATGCAGAAGGAATGAACGAAAAGACAATAAATAATGATGAGTCCCTCCCGCAAAGCTCTTTAGCATGTAGAGCGGTAACTGGAGTCCCTATTCGTAAACATTAAAGTTTCTGGTCACGCTGTTTTGGTTTCATCAAATTTAGTCTCCATTTTTTATTTCGTCTGGTGTGCCCCTTACTTTTTGACTTTGGCTTTCAACGTGACATACATTTGATGATGTGAGGAGCCCTGTGGAAAACTTTACTCCTATTCCTGTGTGAGAAACCACTTGCTTGCAACTATAAATGCGTCACAACACACAGACCCACAGTCAGTCAGTGCACAGCACTATAGCAAGTGTAGTATGTAAAAGAAAGTTTTGTTTTCAACTCCATATGTATCCGCTTGTATTATTCACGAGACTTTTTGGGTAGAGTTAAACACATGGCATGTCTGTCTATATGCCTATAACCTGCATAACCTACCTACTGTACCTACCTGGTCCATTCCGGGGCACGTACAAAGAATCCCATTCCTAATGCGACGACGGCTAAACATGCCCCTACTATGCAATGCATGAGCTCTTCTCAGCTGCTAGATATGACTGAGGGAATGTTTTTAGTAGTACTTGCATGTCTCCATTCATTCGCCCAAGTCGTTTTTGGATCGCCTCTCTTGCTCTCTCTGTGTGTAAGTTATTCTGCACATATCGCCCCATATCTTTCTTGTGTTGAATTCATTCTCCCACAGTGACCTTCCATTTTGATCCCCCTTCTCTCCCTCCACTATTTTTTGCTTCTTTTTTTGTCCCTTTGATCTGAACACACTGGCCACTAAATATCCGTACGCTATTCCAATAACGCAACGTGGTTAACTGTTGAAGAAGAATGCAGTGATAATGTTTACATGGGTGAACGTAGCCTTGTGTAACTTTTGACTCATTAGGGGTACACCCGAGGCCGTGTAAACTCGTACATTTCTACGTGCGTAAATCTCCCAGCCAATCAGATCAGCAAGGAGAAGTTGGAAGTCTGCTCTGATTGGCTGGGAGATTTACGCACGTAGAAATGTACGAGTTTACACGGCTTCGGGTGTACCCTTATTGTGTCTATCAATGTTCGTTTACTGCCAGAGATGTAAATAGTCAGTATAGTTAGTGATTGGAATTTTGAGAGAAAGTTGTGTTGAATGCAACTTGGTAAGCAAAATTGGGGTGTTCATTGGTCAGTTAGAGTGCAAGATTTTAGGTTACAGCTTGAATGAACAGTGCGTGCTGAAGTCATATCCTTTGGTCACGTATAAGTGTATATGTAACACTTAAAAGATGAGTCAGCTGGACACGGTTGAGTCGGGAGTATATATAGTGAAAAGAAGTGCATTCCATTTGCACATATGTATAAGATAAGCTATTTGGGAACAGTTAAGAGATTGACAGTTATGTTGTGGTCCATAAGGATAGGAAAATCGTCAGCGGAGTTTGTACGCCCAGCGTGGAAGAAACAGAACTAATGAAAGTGTGCATGGGAGGGAGGAAGGAGATCTCCATCTGTAAGAACCGTGTAAGTCAGACTCGACTGAACTCCTGATGTGAGTGAAGAAAAAGAGATTTGTGGAGAAAAGAGTTCTCTCTTTATATTCCGTGAACGTATATTTTTCTGGTGCTCAGGTTCCTTTTCTGATTTGGTTCTTTTTCTTTCTTTGGTGTGCCACCCAACTCTTTGGCATACTTGCAATCAATGGAAGCAGGCTTTAGTTGAAGCGTTTGAAAAAGTCAAAACCTTCTTTGAGTTAAATATTTCATGCATGGTACTATACAACTGAGGGCTGTGAAATTCTTCGCATACAAAAAAATCCCCTCCATTCTATTCAATAGATGAAGTGGTACGTGCAAAAAAATACAACTTTCTTCCCATTTTCCCCAAAAGTAAAGTTCTGGAAAGCAGGGATTTTTTTCACCCTATTTTTTCCTTCTTCTTTATTTTGTAAATTCCCATCTTTGAGAAGACCTGAGAGAGTTCGTTTAAGTGAGAAAAATTCTAAAGCCATCCCATCTTTTACACTGATCCCATTTTAATATGAGTGTACTGCTTCTAGTCTGCAACTCAAGTGTTTGAGAGAGTTGACTGAGAGTGAGAATTTGGGAATGCTCACTTCTACTTATAGTTTGTGTGCTGTGGGATCATAAGTTGTCACTTTTTCCTTATAGTGTGAATTCATACATTCACTTGAGATTCCTACACTCCCATTTAGGCATATTTTCGTACGCATAAATATTTTAGTTCAAGTGCCAAAAGAACTGGAAATCTTTTTATTCACACATGGTGGTGACATGGCTCAATACAATGGGTGTGAATTTCATCACTTCACAAAAGGTGTATAAAAACAAGGGCCAAATTTCTTCACTATGGAACTATTTCCTATTGAAATTTTGTTGTTGTTTTTTTGCTACTGATATGAATCTAGACTGGTATTATTCATTCATAATGGTCGTACTCATCATATATTTGGAATAATTAGCTAACCAAACTAACTTCATGACTGAAATTATCATCATGCCTGAAAGGAAAATGGACAGGTTTTAAGCACGAGAAATGCGTATGATTGTTCCGTTTCGTAATACATCTTTTATAAGCAAATGAATAATAGTGTTAAGGTGGATCCTGATATTGAATTGCCGTGTGGTTCCCATATGGAAAAGTCAACTGCCGTGAAAAAGTGAGAAAGAGAGTGAGCCGACCCTATTACTGCATGCAACTCACTCACTCACTTTTAGTCATCATGTCCTCTCTCTATACATTCTTTCTTTCTTTCTTTGGCTCCTGTTCCTCTTTGTATTCTATTACTCGTTCCACCGAAATATCGCTTTTCTTTTCATCCGCTTTTCTCCCTTGCTCCACTGAATACGCGCTTTGACTGTGAAAATCCAAAAGCTCGGCCAGATCCAGTCAGTTTGTGAGTTGCAGCAGAATGAAATCATTTTAGGCCGTGTTTTTGCCGTCATCACATTAGAAAGGAAACCTGCTTTTAACGTGCTGGCCTCCGTGTATGCTTTATTGTAACGCCGCATACACACTTTATCGTAAATAAATAATCTTGATTGTATTCAAATCTGCCAGATGGTTTGCAAAGGATTTGTTTAGGAATTTTTACTGTAGCTAGTGGTTGTCTGTTTATGTGTTTTATTTCAGTTGGTATCTTTATTTTTTTATTAGATACGACCATAAGTATTTACGCTTCATTGAGTGAGTTTGAAGACCCGATCGGCCATCGTCTATTTATTTTCGATCTATTTAGTGTGTTTTGTCTGTGTTAGGATTAGAGTGAAAGCAAAGGTAATTCAAAATTTGTAAAAGTAAACTTTCTGGGAAAGAGGTTGCAAGACTTTAGCAAAATGCTATGTTTGTCTTTTGAATTGATGCTCTGAGATTGGCTGATGAATTTGGTTAAAGAAAAGTTTGTAGCTTGCTTAAAGGAACTTGCTGGGCAGTGGGCAGTGGTATTATAAGTATAGAAATGGTGAAAAAGGAGCCTTAAAAGTTAAGCATCCTCATTGCATTTCTGTGGACTTAATAATTTAAAATATTCAGAATAGTATAGGCAGTGTGAATGTAAAAGTGGTAAAATGACCAGGATTAAAGTATATCTGAGAATATAGTGCACAATTCTTGTGAAAGACAATGTGAACGTATGTAAAACTTTTTTAGATACGCTTTTATAATGGACTGATGCAAAGAATAATGATTTGACATCTTGAATTCTCGAAAGTTAAAAAGTTGACAGCCACAAAAGTATTAGCTTTTGATAGTTTATGAAGAGTTGGAAATCTCTCCTTGCTTTTTTTACAAAAGGGTTTCTGCATTGGTTCGGTTTTAGAACTTGGGACACCTGAAAAATTTCTAAGTTTTTTCAAACACTATGTTTAGTTTAGGTTAGGTTAGGTTGCAATGTCGGTCAACATGGTGTTTGAAAAAACTTAGAAATTTTTCAGGTGTCCCAAGTTCTAAAACCGGACC
>Ga0210040_10002291_pt1 | contig 27217 bp, 13 predicted proteins | sample CryGeyCG12114_NA_FD_185462 | JGI IMG/M metagenome (GOLD analysis project Ga0210040, IMG submission 185462) | Groundwater microbial communities from aquifer - Crystal Geyser CG19_WC_8/21/14_NA (SPAdes) (version 2) | ecosystem: Environmental > Aquatic > Deep subsurface > Groundwater | place: USA... | reverse complement strand
GGTGCACGGGTTTGGATAAGTGAACTTGCATAAAAAACCGCCTTTTTAGTTCGGAAGGAAAAAGTGGGAGAGAACGGAAGGAAATTCTTTTGAATTTGGTCAGGCTTTTTCATAAACAGATTGCAGTAAGGGCGACCTATAACAAACCTCCACCAAGAAATTTAGTGAGCTCTAACTCATTTCATAACGCTACAATTGAGAAAGGAAGGGATAGAGCGGAAGGAAGGAGAGTGGCCAATTTTCTCATAGAGAAAAAAAGGTCAAAAAAAACTCGGGAGTAAAAAGTCTCACACTGAAACCAAAGTCAAGTTGAATGATTAACAAGGGGACAAGCTGACTATTACTTAATTTAAAAAGGTCATATTTATTTATGCAAGCTCTCTTTGCATAAAGTGCATATGCATACCAGGCGAGGAATCACATGCTCGGTAAAACAGGGTTAAAAAAATTGGTCACAAAGGAAAAAAAGGAGGAGGAGGGTAAAGGGATACTTATGAGGTAGGACAACGAATGAGAAAAAAAATCTCAACCGCTGAGACTCATTGAATTAATCAAGTGAAAGGGAAAGGGTTGCTCCTCTTTCTCAAGTGAGAGTTCCATTTTTTTTTCTGCCTCTACTTCTAATACAATAAATATATACAATTGCTGGCTGAGCAACAAGCAACAGTTTTTTCTTCCACCCTTTGCATATAGGAGTGAAGAAGACCCGTGACATCCAATCAAACACAATTACAAAAGAGTTGAATCAATTCAGCCAGTGCGAACGTATTTAGCATTCAAATATATGCAAAATAAAGCCCTTGTTGATTCTCTGGCAACCTTTACCCAAAGATCACATCACACCTTTAGTCAATTTATACCAACCATGGGGATGAATATAGTTGCCAACGCTAATTTATGCTGGCAACTTTTATGTTAAATGGAACAACTAAAATGTTAATAAGGTTGCTGCATAGTTCACGCAAAAAAAACCATCTGATTACATATTCTACTGCCGTAAATGATATAGATTGGGACCAATCTAAAAACCAGATCAAGACAATTCAGTATGGAGATGTCCAAAACTACGTGTTTCAAACAACGTCCCATATGCCAGGCGAGGATGCATCCCAATCATACTACATCCGATACATAGACGGTATGACATAACAATAATAAATTGTATCAATCATTAAGCATTAGCATATTTCAGAGACAATGAAACAAACAAGAGGAAAGGGAACCTCTAACTTTTAAAGCCTTTCCTGTGGCAAAGAGCCTTGGGAAAGGGGACTCCCTTCCTTCCAGCATCAACTTTAATTATCTATGCAGGCGAATCTAAATAAATAACCGACAATGGACCACCGTAACCTTATTTGAATCAATCGATGGGAAGGAAATTGGGAAATGAACCGAAAGAGCGTGAAAATGCAAACTAGCCGGTTCACCATTTGGGCTTCAACCTTTGTATTTCACCACGGCTTAAATAATCTGTATGTGAAACATGCCCTTGTGTAAAGCTGTTGCGCCGAAAAAAAAAATCGAATACAAACGTACAATCATATACAAAGACACTTGTTAGACTAAAAGTATACATTAACTAAAGTGTATCCATTTATACTATCACTTCATTTATAAGGTCAGTCAGAATGGAATAAAACATGAGAATTTAACATCCAGGAGAACTAAAACACGCAAAATTTCTCCCGATGAGGTCTCACAAGCGATTTCCTACTAAATGTTCAGCCTACTATACTACTCATGCCATTTCCGAACCCCATAAGGCTCTTGTATTTTTCCAATGTCAAGGAGAGGATAAATTAGAACAACGAAAAAACACACACTAAAGCTATTCTGGATGGACGAATCAGATAGACAATGGAAATATTTGCTCTCACAGTACTTTGCAATTACACCAGTCACCGAAGGGCAACTAAACTACTCCCAACATTTGACAATGACAAATTAAGCACGGTCCATAAGAGAATACAGTTTTACTCACATTTGCATAAAATGTTCATGGATGACACTATAGCCATTAGTGCACAGATTCGTCTAACCAAAAGTACAACAACCATAGCAAAGCTAGCAACAGTCACTTTGTACTTATTGTGCGGTCAGTTTGCCATCTGTGCGTCAACACTGGAGATCGTACAAATACGATAGCGACAGTAAAAAACTCGCGAGCAAAATAATAATGTGCAGGTCATTTATTCACACATTTTATCTTTCGCTACAGCTAAATGCAAATACATTTGCAAACTATTTTTTCCTTCTTTTTAGTTCACCAGAAATTATTTACCAACGATAGAAACTGCAACACAGTGAAGCTATAAATCATCATATGACTCATACCCATTAATTTGCCTTCCTCAAGACATTGAAGCGTGTCCACCTTTAAATTTTAGGCAACACGCTCAGGAAGAAAAAACAACTTAAGCTCTTAAACCTCCATGGATGATAGATAGAAAACCACATTCATTTTTTTCAATCCTTGCTAGTCACTAGGAGGGATCGATAGAATAGAATAGATTTGTTACATGGTGCATCATGGAGAGAAGGAAAAAAATACGCAAATCTTATAATCACGTCTATCCAGTTACGAACAAAAAAAAATTGCTCTTCATCATCCCTTATAAGTAAAGATGAGTTTCAAGATGAATAATGGGAACATGAGACGCAGAAAACTAACCAACCAACTTGCAGAGCATCCTCCATCCTACTAAATCAGCAATACTATCATGTAGTATACTCCTAGTGTCAAACGTATAAAAAATAACGAACTTATTGCCATCGCAATAACAATAAAAGATAATTGCCTTTCGTCTCTGCAGTTAGTTTACTTACCCAGTCCCCGTGGTATAAATGTCAACAAAAAAAGCTCTATATAATTTGCACCATCGGTACATTCCATCAGTAGCAATGTAACTAACGGCGTTATGTTTAACAAAAGGTATAGACTGGTATTTTTCCCCTCCAGGTTTTCTTTTTTTCCGCAATATACGCATTTTCAGAATCTTTTCGTGCCTACCACAACAACAACATATAGCTAACTAAAGCCTCTATTTCTTCAATGGGAATTAACCACGCAATCCACTGAATGAATTAAATCCACCATATGGCTACAACAAGACACAGGAATCATTGCAAATCTAATCTAACAGTGAGAAGGGCACCTTGAGATTTTTTTCCCCTTTCCATCCACGGTCTTCACTCTCAAGACGCTTCATAATATCATTATAAGCATACAATGTACGAAAGGAAAGACAAAATAGCCACAACATCACATTAGTCCATGAAGACAGCAATGCACGTTACATTTGCTCGTATAAATAATGTAGCATGGCAAATCTAGCCAGTTCCAGAGAAATGCCCTCAAGGAGTTTCACTATCTCTTTGTTCAACAGGTATCACCATATCTAACGAACTACCTAACCGGCCAACAGAATTTCAATGAGCAGCACTCTTGCCATTCTCACATAGCAAAAAATTTAACACCCTTTCTAAAGCTCCTAGATTCGCAGCCCAGTTACATTGTTACAACCCTATAATATGAATCACACAAGTGACTGTTGTATAGCTTAAACAAACCATGAAATTTTATTGCAGACACTCGCCCATAGATGAATGCATGGGGAAATAGCATTCCCTACAAGCCTTGTGTAGCTAAAAGCTATTTACAAGAAACCAGAGACGAGACAAGACACGTTCAATTTGCACTTGCTCACGTTATGAAATATTGGCCACAAAATTGTTTTGCATTCCGAAAAAATGAAAAATAAGATCCATATTAACAAGGTACAAATAGCCTCAAGAACTGGAAAAGGGGAGGATGTCATAATTATTTAATAGTTAAGGAATCCAAGCCATGTTAAAACAACTTGTATGCTTATATCATATCTATCAATTTATCTGTTTTCCTAACTATAATAACTAACTCTCTATACAGTCAATGTGCAAAATCTTGTAGTTGTAGCCCACTGGTCTCACCATGCGAGAATCTGGAACTAGCTATACACAAGTATAGGGAATGCGAATTGCGAAAATAAGTAAGCAGAATAGAATACATATATAGTATAGCTTTTTTGTGATCTTTTTGTCCTTGACGTGGTCACTCACTTATTTCATCCCTGTCTTCCTCCTCAACTTTGCCTTTCTTCTCCATACAAGTACAGAAACAGTACAGGGAAATTGAGCAACCAAACTGCCTACTGCAAAACAGGCTGATGGGTACGGACCATACTCACGAACAAGTCTTCCCCACGCAATATTTTCCATTCTCGACTTTTTTTTTATAATCCTCATTACAAAAGCGGAGTCTTGACAAACCCCTGTAGTGATGCTTCTCTGTCTTTAAAACTATACTGGCTACTTAGAATTCTATTATGCCTGAAGCAAATGAGAAACAGTGCGAATTTCAAAGAAACAAATGGACTTGAATTCATGAATACAATCACGATAAAATCGCAACTCCAGTTGTAATTTTTTGTTCCATTTTTACACCTCTTTGTGTTACTTTTAGTTGGACATAACATAGATGAGTAACCAGATTGATACTTTGATACAAAACATGGAAATGCAATAAATGATTTTAAACTGTACTCCTAACTGGATGGTATATCATTTAGCACCATCATTCTACTTCTAAATAGCAAAAATAAATTCAATATTGGACAACAGAAGATGATATTAACATAAGTTCAAACAAACATCCTAGACACAATTTTAAAAAATACAGGAAATTAGGAAACCACAAAATTTCCAATTTCACTAATTTTACCAAAAAGCCAACAAACTACAACACGTATATTATACAGTATTGAGCAGAACCACATTTCAGACAGGCCGTGTATGAAGTACATATTTAAATACTTTGCAAAACGGAAACCCTGATAGGGAAAAAGTAGGCTACCATTTATGTCACTAAAACATTGTACGCACAGAAAATCAATTTGCAATAAATGCATACATTGTACAGTATGCATGCATATGTGAATCTCTATTGAATGAAAAATGAAAGGAGCCAAACTAATCCGTATTTAAATATGTAGCAATGAAATATTATACTAACTTATAACATTGTAGCCAGACAATCAGCTACTCATAGAATAAATACAATCTTGACATATAAATTGAGGAAAGACAATCTGATCTACAAGCAATTCCGTAAATTTTACATCTTCAATAGTATCGATTTGTAAACACAAACTTTTAAAGAACGCAGCAGCATGTGAGCTTGTTCAAAGCTTACACAAAATAATAAACAACTGGGCAGCAACTACTCGAGTGTTAACTTTTTTTTAAACTTTGCTGCAAAATTCCTACTGAGGCCACATAAAAAAAAGTAAAAATAGTACATGAAAACTATAGTGACAAATCATTAAAAAATCTATAGTATGACGGTCAAGCCGATGCATTTTTTCTAAAATACAAATAACAAGTGAATGCAAAGCAATCAACAGTTTACGACATGAATTGAAAGGGAAACTATTGCATTTGCTACGCTTGGATTCTTCCTTTCATTCAAAATTTCGCAAGCTGTTGACGAAACAGACAACCATGTTCAATGTTACAAACTTGGCATACATCATTTTTTTTAGACCAAAGCATCTTGCAAATTTCAACACATCGTATACACATACTACTGCTATATCCATAGACAATCATAAATACATACACAGAACATATGCAATCATGGTGTTATGACCTGTTGCCCTTCATTGGGTCAGAACTAATCTTATCGCAAATGATGGATCAATGAGAACTCAATATATTCACAATCTATTAAAAAGGAAAACATGCGCCAATTTCATGGAAGGAAAAAGGTGTGCATAAATTATATGCAAAAAAATCAGCAGCTCCCCAAAATACTATTTGTCCACAAGTACACATAGTACAAGTGCATTTCTGGCTTCGTTCGAGTTTCATTTTTTCACAGCCTGCTTAATCAAACAAAGTTGTACGCTTTACATACTCACAAATAGCAATCCTAAACGCATCTATTACATGCGCATCCATCATCAATTATGGTATGCAATAATATCAATAATAATACTGGAGCGGTAATCCATATATAAATACAATGATTGAGCAAGTGCGGTTATGTCTGCCAGCCGTGTGGTGTTCCCACATACTAGTGACATTTCCTGCCAAAGATAAACACAGTTAAAACAGTATGCAAACAATTTCATATGACGTTCTCTTGTATGCTGCAAATAAACATATGGACTACAAATATTCGCTTGCAAAACAGTACAATTTGTTTCCTATATATGCTACCACTTCTGCCAAAGCCAATATTTCAGTCTGCCAATATTCATCCAAAACTCCAAAGAAAATATAAGCCCACTTACTGAATTCATTATCCTATTCAAACTAAATAATTTTATTAAATATGCATAATCAGTCCTAAATCAACGAAACTCACCAATTCAACTAATAAACCAATTCGACTAATAAACCGTGTTAAACAAATGCATGTAAGTAGCAAGAATTATTCCGTGAAAAGAGTTATGGTCTTGGCATTTTCAGCTAGTACGTCAAATACACACAAATGCATATGGCTCTCCCATGTTATCGCATGCTAGCTGAAAATGCCAAGACTATATTTTGAACCATAGCAGATCCGACACGGACAGACAGACAGACATATATAGCGTTTCCATAATGTAGCGGATATCTCCTACTACTTAATCGTACACAAATATAACCAAATGGGAGAAAACAAGCACGAATTTGACTCTACCCGCTTCTATCATGCCATATATGTGCACTGAATATTCCATATGAAAAAATAAAAACATCTATCCTAATGAATGAATCGGTATTCACTTTGTGGGACGCACATAAGACCAGAACATGATAGCGAAAGTACGACTGCTCCAAACTCATTCTGGCAAACCAAGTATTACGAGCGAACTAGAAATAGCAAAAGTGGTTTAGTAGAAGCATGGAGCAAAAAGATAGCACGTACATATGGACTGCTCTGCACATAGTGTAAAGAGGAGTGAATGATATTACTATGGACAAAGTACGAGTGAACGACAACAGGTTCGTCGACTCTTTGACTTTGAGGGGATAGAGAAAGGTCGGGAGTGCAGAAACACCAAATCCACTTGCTGAATTCAGTTTGTACATGGAGCAGGAAAGTGGCAATGCCAGTACCAGGCAACACGCTTGTCCAAATAAACTTCACTCATTCACTCACCATTGAAGGCAACACAGTTGGTGGCGGCTCACTCCCATGTAAAGCCATAGTAGTTAGTTTAGTTAGTATAAAAGGAAAAGGAAAAAAATGAACGAGAAGCTTTTCCCATCAATTTTCACTTTTTTTGCACACCTATTGTGAGCACAACATTCTCCTGTGTTTACCATGTGTTTCCAGTCTTTGCTATATAATTCATGAGATTTCATGCATCATTGGTATGCATGAGTATGATGGATCGCATAAAAATTCAATAGGCGATTTTTTTAATATGATTATACGCGGGTACACTACAGACAGAGATGGGCTGATTTAAGCTCATGGCGGTAAGAAAACTATGGATAAATGCTATTAACAATAGAACGTAAGAAGGGCAAATTATTCATATTTACACGAGTTTTTTAGTGTCCGACTAGATAGGGAATAATTTTAGAACAATTGTACAAATTCGCAGCTTCATGCATGAAAACATGTTGTTGTGTAGCTATATTTAAATTAAAGCCGTTAATTTTAGTTTAAAAGAGAGGCCACAAAATGCACTGTTGATTAATTCTGGAAAATCGGGTCATTATTGAGATTTGAAAAAATCGGGGTGACATAATTTTAACCAGTCTATCTTTACACCATAACGAAATGCTGCCTTGAAACAAATTATTCAACGCTGACACTATTTTGTGTTATCTACACTCTCGTATTTCATATGCTTCCAACAAATCTAACGAGATCAAAATGATGATCAAATGTTATTAAAGTGCTGTTCACCTTTGCACACTTTAGCCTTGAATTGTTTTTGTACAGAATGGAAATGTAAAAAAAGTCTACGAAATATTAAATCTATACAACTATAGTCATCAGTCTTTCATCCTGATTCTATTCATGAAGGGAAGAAAAATATGTTTCATAAACAAGTCCAGAGGACGTCTTGCATGCATCTTTTACATACGATACACCAACACATTTTTACTGCCTTCATAAAAGAATGCTGATCCTGCTACTTCATTCAGCGTCTTTCCCTATCATTCCATACTAACTCCAGTAGTTCACATTATCTACCCTTTTGGTTTAAATTCATGATCCATTGACGACTAGCTCACGTAATCTCCTCAATATAAAATATGCGGATGCAGCTAAAGACGATGACATGGTATTAAAGCCATAGCCCAACATATTCAAAATTGTCATGTTCTCCTGTCTGTGCAGTATGTAGCTAACTTAACGCAATATTGTCACAGTAGGTTAGTTTTAGTAAATAACCCTGACGCAAATGTGCTCCCTTTTTTACGATAAAAATAGCCGCTTTATCCTGTACTGCCAACATTATCCGTAAAGTTTTAGCTGCAAAACATGCCTACATATGAATTTCATTCATTCTCGAGTCTGTTGCTGATACTCCTGTATGATATAAGTAAGAGCTCTTCGTGTCCATGTATGATAACCCTATATACAGCCTAATTTAGCTAGTGCGCAAATACATGCATTATATCCTGAGTCCAAATACTTGGGTCAGACTAGCCCATATTTTCCAGAGAAATCCACCAAGGATGCTCTATTGGTCAATGTCAACATGTCAAGTCAGAGGGCAGCATTAAAACTTATGAGCTGAGGAGTTCAGTCCATGAACTTCAAAACTATAATCTGCGCATTTTTACACAAGTCATATAGACTAGGCCACTATTCCTATCTACTTCCTACAATATACACATTTTTAAAGGACAAAAGGGACACTGCAGTTCACTCAAACAAATAAAACCGTAAAAATCCAGCGCAACAAACAAATGCAGAAACATCATTTGTTTTTACACTAAAAAAATACGCTTCAAGTATTGTTCTTTGACTAAAAAATTACCGGGACTATAAAGATAAAAGAAAATAAAAGCCTGGAACACAAGTAAATAAGAAGCGCACAAACCTAAAAAAAACTATAATGCACATAATAAAAACAGGACAAAAAAAACAAGAACCTCAAGTTTGCAAATAATATTCCACAGGTAATGGAACAATACACATATGGGCATAAAAATATTTTTCACATGGTACACTACATTAAGATAGGCTTGGCGAGTCATGAAACAAGCGCAATATGTGTATGTATGCAAAATGATATAAAACATACTCTGACTGTTTATGATGAAGCGATGAGGGAACGGGTGATAATATATAAGACGTAAAGCGTGATGGAAAAGGAGATAGGCAAGACGCGAATTTCCTGTAGCACTTATAATATAACTATACTTGCACAACTCCATTTTTGCACAATAGTTCAGCCTTGAGATAGGAGTTTGACCCACCAAGCCAGCTATAAGTGTAGTACAAGCAACAAACATTCTCTTCTCTCCTTCACAATCCTTATCTCCTTCAATTTTTTCCTCTCTCTCTCTCTCACTCTTGCAATCCTTTAGCTCCTTCAAGTTTATGTTTATGCACGTACTTAAGTTTAGATATTATAGTTGCTAGTTTGTCCAACGAATCATATACAAGAAATATTAAATTGTTTGCAATTATTGTTTGATGGTATACACATCACTATTTTTTTTGTTCCCTACACCGTACCATATTTGTCTAGGCTGTATGCATATGTTAGTGCTCTTGAATCGCAGAGTGCAAAAAATAGGCTTATCCTTTTTGGCAGTCGAAAGCCGTACTCACGGCATGCAAAAATTTACACAGCAACTTCTCATTTCATCCACTCACACAGCACAATAGCAGTCATTTACAAACTCCCTTTCTGTTCTGAATAAGCAATTATATCATGCTATAGATTAGTATTATTCCCATTACTTTCCATAATGATTATATAACGTCAATTTGAGGGCTCACTAACTTACTCAACTGAGCACAAAGATTTGCTGGTCGCTCTATACTATTCACTCAAACTAGGTTGGGAGTATTTGCCATTTTTTAAGATGACAGAGACTGATTCACAGATTCATTTTTCTCCTTGTCTGCAGAGTTTTACAGTCATGTTGCTTTATTAATGTAGGCATGCCTGACACTCTGACATATTTCGTATTTAATGACCAAGTCTTCAAAACCCATATCCATATGTCTGTTATATCCATGACAGATCTTGAGGATTAAAAAATGTTTTCAACAATAAATGCCACTTTGTATGATTGGTATCACTACCTCCTATCTTGCCTTCTTTACAAAAGAATCAATAGAATATTCTCAGCCCTGTATTCAAAATGGGTCGAAATCTTTTGTCTTTCCAACTCATTAATAAACCATCCACCAATGGACGACACAAAGCAATTAAAGGAGTGTGTAGAACACAACAAAAACAGTTGAGAGCGGATTGAACATTGGAATGAAATAGGATTCCTATAGTGCCTGCTTGCTCTACAATTTAAACCCTATCAAATTGAAAATGGATAAACACGGTTAGGCAAGTTTTCAAACACTAATAATATAAAGCTTCAATTACACACGATTGCATCAACATTAAGACATAATTTCTTGAAAAGCTTACAAAGCAAATTCTTGCATTGTTACTCCTTCAATAAAAGCTTACATAATATTCCTTTCTAGTTTCCTGAGAAATAGGACATTCAGACTGTTAAGGAATGAAATGAATATTGAAAGGAATCCACCCACATAAAAAGTTAGACGCTGCATTGCAAGTTCAAGACTGTGAAAACAATTTAACTAGCCATCATGTTTCATAATAACTATCCCTACGCTCACTTTTACTGACTAAGAAATTAATCAAAATTCTCACTACAAGTGGTCAATACAGGTAACACAGTTCAACGATGCGAAAAAAATAATGCAAATCCATTTAACCCATCGCGTATAAGATGACACGCCCTACATAACAATTATAATACTATGTAGTTGAACTCAGTCAGCCAATAGCACAAAGTATACATTTCAACAACGGGGCATGAGAATTTTCTGGGCTTAGAAACTCAACAGGAGCCAATGACAATCAAACCATGCTTCACTGAGCAATTAAAATTACAGTCAAAAATAAAAGTCAAATGGTTATCTTCAAGAGTCTACACAGCTACTCGCAATATACAAGAGGATTATGTATATACTGCTAACACTATTAACATTTATAAATGCAAGGAGGAACAATACTTACATACACTTATGCTATACTAAACAATTTTCGTTATTCAAGGCCTCTTCTATATTCTTTTTGACTAAAAAATTACTAGTACTATAGTTCACAATGCCCCATATTGTGTACCGCACGGACTAAAAAATGCATAGACTTATATTTTTTTGTCATGTCTATGAGACAACATGTCTGGTAACGAGTATCGTTAAACTCTACATTTATTGCTTCCATGAGTCTTTCACAGTACACAGAATGAGCCAATGTGTAAAAATTACCGGAAAACGGATAGGTGGGGTAAAATTTCGTAACGACTTCTTTTCTTAAACCATTCTCAACAAAGTGTACAGAGCAGTCTAACTACATTCAATTCAAGAAAGGATGACTCTAATAGGTTTGGGAGCACTCTATATATAATTGACATGAGTTCTGCTACATGAGTTCCCAAGCGCTCATACAAAGAGTAATTATTATTTCTGCCTATATCATCAAATAACTGCACAGCATATAGAGTAACTTTAAGGCCCGCACAAAAAAGTATACTCATGTAACATTAATGGTTTTCGCTCATTAACGTTTTTCACCACTTCACTCAAAAAATGTATCAATATTTTAAAAACCCCCACTCACTTAATTTATTCTCTCCACGTTGAAACTTACTGCGTCACCTTGCCGTCTATACCTTTTACGATCTACTAACTGAATTATTATTATTTTTTAAATCCAATTAAGCCACAAAAAAATTAAGCTTCACACAATTCTATGGTCAGATTACAAATTTTCTGTTCCATAAGGAACCTTCTACTTAAAAAAATGCATTCACTGAAATACTAAGAAGCCCGTGAATGGTGAATCCATTCGATCCAATTTTGTCAGTGCTCTTCATTTTTCCCATTCGTGTCAAATCATAATATTACAATAAAAACGCATGCAACGAGGAAAGGCGGAAGGAATCCTTTCAACAGAGAAAGAAACAAGTACAATGAGTCACGGAATCTCAAAGTTCAGAATATGTGCTGCGGTTCAAAACTTTATAAAAGATTTAGTTACAAGAAAATCAGAGTGTATTTTAATGAGCCAGAGAGAAATTACTACTAGATTATGACAAAAAATGGTAACCACTGCCAGCTCCTATGTGCTCTTTAGTCATATTCATATATAGTTCTTGCTTGACTGTGTACTCACTCTACAATTTTTGTCTACTTCAATTACACATTCACTGTAGCTTTAATTAGTCTCGGCCTTAAAAATATTGTCAAATGATGGTATGTTTTGCCAAAATGTTTACAACATAAAACCAAGCTGTCATTATGAATCATCGTCAGAATTACTTGATGGGATTTTTCAATAGATTTCAAATGAGGTAACGGGTGCATTGAGAATCCAATTTAGATAAGAGGAGCAATGAGATAAAAACTGATACAAATGCTTACGAGACAAATATGATTACACAGACACTGTTTATACGCATCCATTCGTTTTCCGTTTATTGTACTTATTAATCATAACAATGGTGATAACGCTTTGTTTACATTATGATGCCTGAAACAAGTACTACTAAAACCATCATTTTCTTATCCCTAAATATAAAAGATTTTATGACAAAAGGACCCGTCGTTGGGTCATAACAAGTTCATGATCCTTGGTCTCCACGAAAAATAGTTTGCAAGGTTAACTTACTTTTACCATTTCCTACTTTAAAAATAGCTCTAGGATAAGTAACAAAAGACGCAAAATCCCTATTTTACGTGACAGCATCCATATATTAGGCACAATAGGTCAATTTAAGGTAAATAACACCTTGACCAGAAAGGGACAGTGAGAAAACAATCTTTTGACATTGAAAAGTGAATCTTATGGACAACATTGTAGACATACAATACTCCATTCCCAAACTACCAATGAAGGTAAACAAGAATACAATCCAGGCAATATACGTGGGAAGATAAATGCTTTTGTTATACTCACTGGTTAAAGCAAAAACAAGCAAAGTAAAATTCAAATTAGAAGGAAATGAACGAGCCTCTTTCAATATTTATTTAACAACTCTACTTCACTGATCTGACACACTACACTAATAGCTAAAATTTAAGAACATTCAGCACGTCACAAGACTATTATTTCTTCTTCTACCATAAATGTCAACTTCCAAACGAGCGATGCGATAAAAATACATAAAAAGACATAACCCCTTTGAAAACAGAAAGCAGCTCAAATCCCCTAATCCATTTAATATACTCTCATTCCAATAAAGTTCAAGATCAAACATAACGGTGAAAATTATCTTCTCGAGATACTAAAATCGTTCTTGAAAGCGATGCAACCTTTTGCATCCCAATAAAATATTTCCTTAATAGATTAGATTCACAACCATGTCCAATCGATCTAACAAATGAAATGAATACATGCATACTCTCTCCAACCCAATACAAAAACATTAATCTCACACCGATTGATATGCAATTTACGTATTTTTTATTTCTTCATGCATCATGAATGCACGCCTTGTCAACCCTACTTACTAACGTTCAATTCCATATGTACTGCTCATCTTTTAGACCCAATATCAAGCACTGCATGAAAACAGTTTAGAGGGTTTAGGTCACAGGAATCTCTCATTACAAGAGAAACCTTTCTTCACTCAGGCCATGTCAATCTCACCTCATCAGATATTATTACTGTAACTAAATGTTTCCGATCCACCTGGATTCCAAACATGTATCTCCTTGCATAAATGAATTGCTCTTGTATCAATACTTTTTTTATCCCTGGCTAGTCAACTGTTTATGCAATCAAACGGTTTCAGTCACCCATTTGGTCTTTTCTATCAATAGATACTATTGCTCTCACAGATGATGAAATACTATGCAAACGTGATGCTAGTGCACAGCAAGTAATTCAAAATTAAATCTTTACCTGTTTGATGACGAGACAATGGATAGGGATGACGATTCGATGGATTCAGTTGACAATACGGAGAGGAGAGGTACGGTGAAACTCCACCACGACCAGGGCTCGGACTATCCGGTGTTTGGGACGTTGGAACTGAAAAAATAGCGACTATATGAATCAACAATGAGTGATGATAAATTATAAGCATTATATTACAAGTATGATGTTATTTCATATATTGCCTTGCAGTTAGACAACAGTCACTATGCGCAACCAAATTTTCCGGGAATGTAATGCATGAAAATTGTGGACCAAAAATATACTCTAATTTATTACTACCGTGAAAAATAGAAGACATTTATTCATGCGAAAGTATTTCGCTTTCTGTCGTCAGATGGGACACACAGATAAGAAAGTTACTAAGCATCTGTGTAAACTGCAAACTTCATTACGTAAAGTCTAATGCATGGCATTTGAATCATCTATCCCACCTAATATTGCTGCTTTACCCTTGAAATTTACCATGAGTGAGTAACTATGAGGGGAAGTTTAAACTGATCAGTTTAACAAAACAAAAAAAAAACTGACTAGCTGCGAAATGTTTTATGTGCATGCTACTTGTAAAAAATGCATGAGAACAGAAACAGGCGTGTGCCAAAGAGATGAGGGAATTTCCAGAAAGTGCTATATAGCAAGTTGGTTGGTTACTAATCGGAACTTCCGTACATCTCTCACCACAGTAGTATGCTCTAAACAAGAAACCATGAAGAGTTTTTTTTGGAAGGGCTCCACCACAAATTTCATTTCCTTTTCCGGTACATCATCATCATCATTTTGCCTTTCTGACTGATTGACTGACTGATCTGGAGGAGACAGAGCACACACGTAGTAACTTATTGTAATATCCAAGAAATTGGTTAAGTCCCTAATAACCGGTTTCCCTTCCACTTACAGAAAACCAAATAAGTTCCCTGCCAAACTGAACTGTCGTTAAAGCTATACAGACCAATCTTCTGCTCATTTATTAATCTTACTTATAGTCTGGAAATATAAAAGTATAGCTAACTAAATTCGTTTCCGAATGAATGCAATTGGAGATATTATACTACTACCAGTACTCGTATTACAAACAGAAATAAACAATAATGCAGAAGGTTGTATTTCTTTATGGATTAAAAATACTACTTTCTATTCCAGTATAGTGAAACAAAACACTGACCTAGCTCTAACCAACAGGGCAGCAAAAAACGAGACTGTCAATATATACTGTCATTCTTTGGTTTAAAATGAGCAATGCAATAACAATTTTTATGGTATCTCTAAACCCGGACCAATGGATCCCTAAGGCTGTAAAAGCCGTAGCTATTGTAGTATGACCAATGTTTTGGAGCTCATTCATGACACTTTCCGCCATACGGACCGATCATTATGAGCCAAAGTTGTAGTTAGTAGAAAATGACCTACTCATGTGCTTCTCTCATTAGACCAGTAAATAATCACAACATGGGTTGTTCCAATGTTATGCCTGCTTACCCCTAATGGTTTTAAAACTTGAAGCCTGTCATCAACTTAAATGATTCTAAAGCCCATGAGTATCCTTTCCCAAAGTGGCTTACTGACTGACTGACCTATTAATTAATAGGTTCCGTAGCCACCATGCCAAATGAGCGTCATTTCCATTTATGAATAATGATAGGTTCAATTTCCGGAACAACATAAGACTTCCCAAATGGAAGTTTAACAACTGAAATAAAACTATAAAACTATATTTACCCTTATGCTGTCTGAAATACACAAGGCCAGACTAAATGATATTTCACACTAGTTTAATATGCAAATTAACTGCCCACGTTAATTATTAACTTTGATTCAATTACCAGGAGTTGGTTGTAAACGTGCTTTGGTTTCATCATTGGACGCGTGTCCACTGCTGCTGCTATCCACATCAGAGACTCCACTGTCAGCTGGGCTCGGCGGAAGTGAACCTGTTTCGAATAAATAAAAGCAATACATGGTTTATAATCATACAATAAAATTTGCACTAATAAGAACAAGAAAAATGTTCATGAAATTATTTTTTCTCGTCCCTCAAGTCCTTTTCCGTCTTGTAGTTAGTAACAACATGAAAGCGCATCCATGCATATAGTCACTATCTAAATATAATGATAATAATAATAAAGGAGCCAGGGAACTAAATAAAACTCATTAACCCTTTCCTTTAGCAACCAACGCAGAATACATTTATGTTATATGCACCCATGATATAAAAAAATAGTATCCTTCCGTTGCTCCAGTAAAATAAAATAAACAACTCCAAACCAACAACACATATTTACTAGGGTTGAATATGGCAAGTTTAACAGCTCTAGCTCTTCCTTATAACGTGCATGCTTATATTCCTAAATGGTAGTTTATAGTTAGTTAGTTAGTTAGTTAGTCCACATGGTAAATGTACTCCACACGTTTCACAAGCATACAGCCAACTGTTTGTATTCATTAGATTTTGAAAAAGGGGGAAATTGACTGGGTGCATTCAGTCAAACGGATTCCTACCTCCGGTCGACTTCATGTTGCATGCTACTGATACCAATCATCTTCACCTTGATTATGAATTATGTATCAAGTAGTTTTTTAGCACGATAAAATTTTAAGCTACACATTCAACTCAACGACTACACCATGAAAGACAAATGACGAAAGAAAAAAGACGCCTTTTTGTTCTAACATAAAAATATTAGTATGCTATAAAAGTCACAAAAAATTATTCTACTCAACGACAAGACTGACTGGAAACCAGAAATTAAAGCATTAGTAACCGTCAAAGCAATATAAGACGTAAATTTTCACAGAAAATTTTATGGAAATTTCAACAACAAATGATGCTGACGAAACTGGAGACCACCACAGAATGATCTCCACATGTTTCACAAATACTGACAACCAACCAGATATGTGAAAAACATGTGGAAAATGCTCACACGGGATTTCATATTCTACACACAGTACACACGTCGTCATTATTACGGGTACGAAAATACGTGTAAAGTGGTCGCTCATTTTATGTGCACATTAAACTGGATATACTGCTTTTACAATTAGTGAGACCAATACTCTGACTTCTAAAATGGATGATGAGACTCATGACAGGCGGAGACAAAAAGCGGAAATCGGAAATGGTTAATAAAATTCTATGAGAGTGTATATATTTATAGTCTGGAGATGCGAGGGAGAGAGAACTGCTTGTCATCACCTCCCTTCATTAACTTTACACTAAAACTGTGTCTTCCATCCAAAACATTTCCCTGACAATTTGCAACTACATAGCGTGGTCTAACTATAAGCTCTTTTTACTGCCAAAAAACGTTACTGGCAATTTACACTTGGATTTCCTAACTAAAGTATCGATTTCCCTCCTTTTTTATGCATTGGAAAAAAGGTAGGTTAAGGACGTAACTCCTAATCATACCGAAAATATAGGGAACTTGTCTGACTTTTGAACTGCCAATGACAAGCATGTGACAAGCTTGAAACTAGTGTGAGCTCCCTCCATATCCTTCTTTAAGTAAAAAGAATTACTTCCTAAACTACGGTAATAACTTTGTTGGATTAAGTGAGAATCCCCCCTTTAGCTAGGGAATACAATAACCCATGGTGTCCCAACGACTCAAATATTTTACAGCTAAATTTTCCGGAAACTCATACTGAGAAAATGAATGCAACACAAGCTACAAGTGAGTTAAACTGTCTATTCCTACAATGAAACACAAAAATTCCAATAAATCACACAGTTTTCAAAATAATGCACCCAAATACTAACAAATGATATCAAGAGAATTTAAAATCATAATTTTCGCTGTACAATGAAAACCCCCTGTCAACAGATGAAAACCAAGGACATAACATAGCAAAGTAGAGCAAAATCTCAATTTAAAACACAAACATATAATAATAATCTTTTTTTCACACTTTATAACGTGAGAGGAGTGACAGAGTAAAAGCTGAAAAACAGTTGTGCATACGTACACATCCATCATGCAACAATCTTTTCACTTTAAGTATTAAATACACCTGAATAGGACAAGGCTATACGATTGCAAACATAGGATTACTTATTTATTCACTAACCCAACAGAATATGTTGCTACAGCCAAAGTAGGTACGGAATGAGATTTTTTCAATAGTTATCTCACCTTCATTATCCCAAATGGGATTCTAAACAAACAGTAGTTGAACTAATGTGTCATGTGTAAATAAAATTCCCTTGTTTATTCAACATCCGATCTGTACTTTGAATTCTTCCAAACCCCACTTAAAGAAACAATACAATAAATGATCATTCTAAAGCTAATGTTGATGAAAAATTCCATTCATCTCAAAAAGAATTTGCAATATTTTTGCCTGTGCCAGAATACTGTTACTATCTATCCCAGAACTATCTGCAGCAAACTAAGATATTCAAACACTCACATACTATATTTCAATACCACTACACACGAGTCAATGAAATTCAACAAGACTAGATCAATACCAAATACTGGTAGATTCATTTTTCTTCATTAGTATCATTAGAGTGTTCTGTATGCTCAACTCAAGTCCTACTTGAACACACTATCATTCATTCTGTCAACAAATGTACTGGCTCCAGTCTCATAACTAGCTAACTAACTAACTTATTGTATGGCATAACTGTAGTAGTACATTAGTGTAGTCAACTAGTTGTCATCATTACACAAAAAATGTCAATATTGCATCAAAGATGTGACCTGTAGCAGTTGAAGTAAATGGAGGGACTCTGTGACCCCCAAGAATGCCATTTGCGGCTCCTTGCAGAGAGCTGATGAGTGGAGAGGCACCTGGCTGATGATTCAAAATCCCTTGAAGTAGAGTACGCGGAGGAGACGTTCTAGGAGATCTTCGTCCTTCCAAATCCAATAGCCCGCTTTGCGTCATTAATCGAACGCTGCTGTTGTCCACTGCACACAAAAAAAAAATTAGATATATAAAACTTATAATCATACTGTAAAGTAGACAATTGGAATGTAAGCAAGCATAGCTACTCCATCATGAAAAAAACAGGAAATTCAAAAATTCTAAAACTCATTGAAGACCTAATTTTAGCCGTTTTAAGCCTACCAAATGTTGGTTAGCTCTTTAGATGATAAACTAGATAATTTTTTTTATTCACCAGCATTATGCGTGCGTTATATAGTACATATGATATCAGAACGGTTTTCTTCTCACTTATAAGATATTATTATTATGATGGTATCATGACATCCTACCCCTTTTTCTTGGTACATTTTTTAATAAATACAGGGTTATACAATGCAGCGAGGCAGTTGCGGTAAAATATTATGCACAGGACTTTACAGTATAGTACGGACTAATGAAAATATATGGACGGGTAAATGTTCATTTATGGTCCTTAAGATGCCCATAATTATGCTGGACACGCAGAAAAGCTGGCTATTTACGTTTTACTCACTCAATGAAATTATAAACGCAAGAAGACACAGATGGACAATAGTACATTTCCGCGCATAATCTACTTGAACAATCTGGAGTATTTCATGTCCGCTTCTACAGGTTCATCATACTTTGTACACAAAATGCGCAAAAAATGGTGATTTTGATGTATGCCCATCAATTCACTTTTCCCTTGCACCCAATTAAAATGTAAACAACATAATTAAAAGAGGATTTCACGTTCAGCTCTTCTGACTCCAATTTATGTTACCATACTCATTATATGCAGCGAGAGACGATAGAAAATGCTATAAAAAATATTTTCACTCGACGAGGAATGATGGAACGGACACTGGTTTTGCTCTAGTGACTTCTCAAACCAGGAGATAATAATAGTTCAAGTTTTTTTTTAGAATGTATACTAAGTAAGTAAGTAAGTTCAGGCGTTCAGGAATACGTGATATCCTAGGAGAAGAAACACTTCTTATAGAAGGAACTCGTGATTTTTTGCTCTTTTTTCCCACCGCCATACTTCCTTTTCAGTCTGATCATGATCACGACACGCTACATATTTTTTCATGGAGAAACCAGTACAAGTAACTACCAACTATCCGCACTATATTTTTGGAGAATCATGAAGATGTGCCATCATCATCATCACATCAACAATAGCACAATGAAGAAGCTCAACTTCTATGTAACATCATCCTACCACCATTGTATTCAACAAGTACCAAAACATTAGCGAGCCTACGTATAACATATTATAGATTGTAATTTTCCTCCAATCTTTAAAGTCTCTCCAAGCAAATTAAACTCGAGTATGACCAAAGTGCATTCATGTCCCAGACATGATATAAATCGTCACGTTACATAATCCGCGACAAAGAGCCAAGACCAAACATGTAATAATACTGTTCTTCTCAAGCTTCAACTCTACATACCACTAACTAATATATGCAGATATAGGGACTTTCTTAAGGAGACAACATCATGAGACACAAACCTCCGCATCCCATATCAAATGGGAATGAGCACAATCAGTCAGTTTAGGCAGCAGGGAGTTTAAGTAAAGTGCACATCCAGCATAGTACACGCACACTTAACTTGTAGCAAAGTGATGTTATCAAGGCCACCAAATGATGGTTACCTACACAGCTTATGTATAGCTGCAATGAGCTTAATGATATAAAAAGGTGATGATGATGGAACGGAAATATCATTACACTGCAGTTCGTGATGATACAATAAAAAGAGCTTGTTCATAGCTATCTTATAGAGTTGGCTGGTTGTAGTACAGAAAAAACCGTCTCTTTTGTGGGAGCATTTCTACATGCATACGCTATAGTGAAATTGAAACGCGGCCTTAGGCAGTTCACCAGGTAATTACTAGCCTGGTTAGAAACCAAGTGAATACTAACTAAAGACAACCAAGAAATACGATTGTAAACAAACTGAAGCACATAAAGAGTGAGTACAACGCATATTCCATTCCCAAACGTCTGCTTCATTTTAAAGATTTTTTTTATGAGCACACCGTGATTTTGGCCTGCATTGTCTTAATGTCTCGAAACAAAAACAACAATAACTACTATACATTAGACTGCAGACATGCACGGAAATATGAGAAAGGACAATGGTTTGTTTATGATTGCAATAAGAGCTCTTTGTTTGAATTTTGTCTTTCTGTCTTAGACTACAAGCCAATATACAGGCATACTAGAAAACGAAAAAAGTTTTTGGATTTATTTTCAGAACTATAAATCTTAATGTTAATTATGAGCATTTAGTGGAAAATTTGTAACATATTTGGAGTCACACTAGTCATCCTCATGTCCCATCAGAGGACAAAAGAGGAAACGGTAAAGTTTTTTTATCCTTGGATGTTATATGACTCCCACTGATACACACATTATGTGTGTGTACCTGTTGTGGCCGTTCAATGCATGCACATAAGTTCGTTTTTAAGGATAGTACAGTACTATAGCTATAGCTTCCAAGCTATAATAACAGCAACTAACAGGACAGGATTCCTAATGCATTCTTCAGGATGAAAGGAAGAGTTGAAAATATTAAACACGTCTATAAGGTAGCACATTGTATGCACGTTGTATAACATATAAGTTGTGAACGCTCACTTACAATCCCTTAAATAATGGCCTAACTACATAAACAACCACTAGTTTTTTATGTTTCACCTTGTCCTGATTACCGTTTCTTCTATGCAAGTCACCTACATCCATCTATATATATATACATGCATGTAAGTCTGATATGACGCTCTTTTTAGTTGGTACTCCCACTGGCATTGCAATAAAGCCCTTTCTTTCCACAGCTTTAACAAAGCAGGAACAACAAGACGACAAACAATGCATTTGAGCAACCTAGCACACATTACGTGCATTGGACAGATTATGCATGGAGAGCTTGAGACAGGACATTGAACAAAGGTAGCTAAAAGACAAGACTGTTATATCATATTTATGTACGAGCTAAAGGAGTTCCCACTAACCATTAGTAAACTTCAAATTTCACAACTTCACTTCATATTTACACATGTAGTCCCGAAATAGAAATTGTATTAAAAAATTCTTATACTAGACAAAATTAAAAACAAGTTGAACAATATTTGAAAGGAAGTTAAACCCTTTATTTGTGGAACGGAAATTTGACTTGATTGTACAAGTAGCATCCACCGTATGGTAGCGACTGGCTTTTAATAGAACTTAATCGAAGTAAAAAGCCCCCTACAGAGAGTTCCACATAGTCTGTCAAACCAGGCATACTTTTTTTTAACCATTTACTCATCCCTCTTTTTACAACCAAAAGGCTCATTGCATCTACATCAACAAAAAGTGTAAAGAAAGCGAACAAACTTGAGATATGGAGAAAAACAAACAGCGCACTATTACTAACTAACTAACTAACTAACCCAGCTTCTCATTCGACAAGTTCCTAATGTGGATAAATTAGTTGGACACATCTAAAAGCAGTTGAACAAGGGGGGGGGGGGCTCTTTTGAATCTCCATCTTCGTAAGGCAGTTGTACACAGCCATTAACTTTTAGTTTACATGTATACTTGAGCGCCGTTCATTCGGCAGTAAAAAGGAGAAACAATAATAGTATCCCTACATGGAATCCCTGAACAGCATACGCATTTGTCGCAATTTCCTTTCTAACAATTCAAGTTAATGGGTCACCCCTAACCCCTACACTGTGCATATGCCTGCAGTTCTTGTCCAAAGCATCATTAAAAATACCTTAGCACATAATGTTCTATATTCCATACTATAAAATCATCTGGCATGGTACATTCATTCTCTAATTCAATTCATACCACCAAAACGGCAAAACAAAATCAATTGAAAAATAAAACGTTTTACCGGTGACCTTATTTAATATGTATTTGTGCATTTAAGAGAAGGGTAGGGCACTGCTTCAAAACCACAACTCAAAATAAAGCACAGAAGGGAGCAACAGGAAGAACAAACATCCTTTCAGTCTCATAAAGTCGTAGTTGGTTGTTATTGTTTCCAGAACCAATGTGTCTAGCGATTCCCAGTCTAGAACTGTGACAGGTATCTTATTATGCATACGTAAAACAGACTAGTCCGGTGATGAAAACAGTTGAGCTAACAATGAGGTACCAAAATAGGGTGGAGGAGTTATTCATTGTAAAAAAGCTGACTTGAAGTCTAAGAAGTTCAATAAGAACCCCAAAAATTGTATATCCCCATATGGCTGCTAATTTTTGCAGCATCCAAGAATGCTTTTTTTTTACATGCATCTAAATAGTCGTGTCACCAAAATTTAAAAAACGGTAAGATAACCCTTAAATTTAAGATTTTTCCGATGCTATTTTCCATGACATTAAATAATTAATTCTCGATTTCCAAAGTTTGTTTCATCCTTCGTGGCATATGTAAACTTGGGAAGCTAATAGTTTTAAGGATTGTTGTAGACACTTTCAATATAATTTTAAGCTAATTTCTCCCTTCAAAACTCCGCCACCTACCTTACAGCACTTCATTGCAAGAGATAATAAAAACCCAAGACCCTCCTCATCATATGTGACCCTCTGTTTGCATGCAAATCAACATGAATGAGAGCAAGTGCTTCTGTTTTACATTTCAAACAAGAGGGTTGAACCACAAGAGGGAAAAAAAAATTCTTTCTTTCGCCTTTCCCCTTAAAGAGTAACATCAATCACCGGAAAGTTTAAAAATTCAAATATCTCGCTTTTTTTACTTCACCTCATTAGGATATAAACCCTGATGCATACACATACATACTAGAACATGAGTCGTGTGAAAGGGAAACTTAGCTGATTACATCATACATACGAGTACTGTGAAAAACACCTATATGACTTGAACATATTAATACCACTCTCGTTAAGTCAGAGGAAGCAACAGGTGCTCACCATATAGCTTGCACAAGGATACATAAATTGAGCTCATCAACGAATTTACATATGCAGGTACAGGCACAACATGGTTAAATTTTAATGCCTGCAAACAACAACCACAGTTTTTTACTTGAGTTGTGTACAAGAATGCGAAATGATATGATTTCAATTCTGATTCCACCTTACAGGGGAAATGATACAAATATTATTACCAGCACACAGTAGATATTACTTACAATAACATTTAAGCGCGAAAAACCGTTCCCTATTCTCTAGCTTTAAGTTCTAGGTGGCAACAAAGGGATTAAAACGTGTGCTCTTCCTACCAAAAAAATTACAAGAATTGTAAGAAACTCATCAATGCACCTGTTATTTTACTTTTCAACTTGTAAAGCCAAAACAAGAATCTACTTTCCTGTATTCCCTTCCTCCAAAAGAATACTGGCAGTAAGTGTCGTCACACTCGAGCGCAATTATTGTCCAGTACAACAAAGTTGAAATGATTTAATCACTATTTTCGCGCTGAGTGGGTGAATGCACGCATGGAAGCCCCAATGGAAGGTACAATTACCAGAGCTTCTTTTGGAACTTTCAGGAACACAAAGTACCAGTTACGAGAAACGTATATCGTGTGAAACGAACCGAGCCCCTAAATCCGGTGCTTCTTGTATCGTTCGTTGAAGAAAAAAATGTATGTATACACACAAATTTGTACTACCCAACAAAGTCTGGTAGCATAGTATTATCGTCATCCATATTCAACACTCAAATATCATTTCCAGCATGTGAATTACTACATGTAAAAGGTGAATTGAATTCTCATTACATAACTTGTTCTTGAATTAGTGCTTTGTACACAACTTTTACTAAATGAAGGGTTACAAACACAATTATTTGCCATATTATTTAGCACTACGATCACTGCGATTGCCGTATCTCATCCTCAATATGGTAACAAAAGTTGTTCGATCGATGGTACCCATTAAGGGTAGTCGTAGTGCAAGTAGTAGTCACCTTATAGTACCAATGCGAATTCTAACAGCAGACGCATTTAGCACGAAAAGAATGAATGGGTATGGGTATACAGTCCCATCAATATAAGTATATAAGCGTCTTTGGCCTTGGTGGCGTACATTACACCTTGGTTTCGTTTCCTTTGAGCAGTGCAGATACTGCTTATCTCATGAACACACAAATGCCATGTTAGGTCCCCTATCTTATCTGCATATATAGTATACTCAAAACATTCAATCATCATCATTGCTATGGAATAAACTCTACACTTGTTGTGGCCACCATAAGCAACTTCTTTGCGTTACGTAATCTGCAAAAAACTAACATTCAACCCAACAAAGAAACATTCATTAGAATGCCGACAAATTTGTGCATTCAATTTATTAAAACACATGTTTTATATTCTTTAGTTCGCGTGAATTTTCAACTCAGGTATAAAATTTCCAGTGAATGACAATAAAATTATAGTATAATAATATAATTATAATAAGAACTATTTCAGTTCGGAATACTAGAATGTGCTCCCAATATGGTTTTATATAGCAAATAAAAAGAGGACATGTAATCCATTTTCAGTTGTGTATATACTGCACGTTTTAATTTATTAACTTTAGAGATTTGCAAGCTCTCAGCAAGTACGCCATTTCAAGCTCTAAAATACAGGTCAACAGGTCACTAAAAAGATGAGCTACATTTATATTCAGGACACATTTTACTTAAACCTCTTTGAAGGTAGACTCACCAAATTCGCTACGAGCTAAGACTACTTAACAAATCCACAAAGACAAAACATGTAGCAATCACTGACGACCAGACTGGAAGCATGCAATAAGTATAAAAGGAGACCAAGGGATTTGCCGCACTAAAAAATGACTTCCAGTCCACAAACAAGTCAAGATTGCATAGGAAACGAAAGATCTACAATCCAATCAGAGAGTGACCTACATTTGTGCACAGCAAGCAGTCACTTTTCTGGTCCATACCTCATTTTAGTTGTGAGTGAGGCAGTCCCTGAGCAGACTGTGTTTGATCTTTCGTGACAATACAATACAGTCTTTGGAGCCATGGTTAGAAGAATGTACACAGCTATGAAAAGGAATTTGATATAAACTGCAATGCCAAAGAATACATATGAGTAAAGAAATCAATGTAGAGATACGGGAAGACGGAAAGGGAGAAACACTACACTTCAACTCTTTAGTTTCTTGACCTATTTCTGGGAGAAAACTGGGTCGGATCCATGCTTTGAAGCAGGAAAAGAATCCTCCCATGCACAACCATTTATTAAGTCCTACAGGTACTTGCCTCATATGAAAAGATGATCTAAAAATAACGGCTGTTATCCATACAGAGACTTTCCCCAATAAACAACACACAGAGTAAACATCATAAAAAACTGTATATAGCCAACAGAAAGTGTGAGCATAGGTGGTATAAAAACATAAGAGGAGAAAAAACTTGCCAAGACGGAACTTGTAAGGGTGTGGGCTGCATCCTTCGTGAAACTACAAAAATACATTTTCCTTGTCCACAATCAGCTTCCTACCTCATTGCTACTGTTGCCAATAAAAAGATGAAAATACCAGATGCTCATTCTACTTGTATTTAGCTTTAATTTATTGCAAGTGCAACGTGCTCACTTGATACACAAAGAATATCACTTCACCCTCATATGCCGGCCAAATTCTTTGGAGACATAATGAATATACCCGAGTTTAGCCAAAAATGCGCATTCACGAACTAGAGTACTTCTTGCGACCAGCTCTGTAGGGTAACACAATTCAATCTATCTATAGTGACCCATTTTTAGTGCTAACGAAGTCCTACACATTACTTATTAAATGAACACAAGTCTATTTACTTTGCTCCTGTAACACATAATATCCTAAAATCCACAGTCCTTTGTGTAGTGGTTACGTCAATGAAGGAAATTAACTTACACACCTAAAATTTAGGGCAACACTAATTTCCAAGGGATGACTATAGCAATACAAATACGACCTATTTTACCGTTAGAAACTAACCATGGTTCACAAAAACCATACATGATGATCATCATCATACACTACTACTACTACTAACACACACACGGAACTTGCTCCCAGATAGAAACTAACTAATAACAGTTCATTGCTTGTTGACCTGACACCGTTAAGAAAAAAACTTAGCTACTTCGGAACCATTCATTTT
>Ga0210040_10002290_pt1 | contig 27222 bp, 26 predicted proteins | sample CryGeyCG12114_NA_FD_185462 | JGI IMG/M metagenome (GOLD analysis project Ga0210040, IMG submission 185462) | Groundwater microbial communities from aquifer - Crystal Geyser CG19_WC_8/21/14_NA (SPAdes) (version 2) | ecosystem: Environmental > Aquatic > Deep subsurface > Groundwater | place: USA... | reverse complement strand
ACAGGCATGGGGCGTGCTTGGCGCAACCGCCCCGCCCGTGCAAGATCGGGGAGGGGGGCTTCGCGTTGACGCGTCATGCCGATTTGCTTTGACGCCTCGAGCTGCTTCGCGTTGACAGAGCGCGCGGTTGTCGTCATGGAGCCGCCTCGCTTTCGAGCGGCCGATCTGGAAGGGTGGCCGAGTGGTTAAAGGCAGCAGACTGTAAATCTGCCCGTGCAAGCGTACGCTGGTTCGAATCCAGCCCCTTCCACCAAGGTTTTCTGCGGGTCTTCGCGTGAAGCTTTGAAAACCAACGGCGCCGCTTATGCAGCCCGGTGTAAATCTCGTGTAATCGGGACCGCGTTGGAATCGAGCGCTGCCATAGCGCGGTCGATATGAACGCCATGAATGTGCACATAGCGCATCACCATCGCCATGGTCTTGTGGCCACTGATCTTTCGGATCGTAGGCAGGTCCACCCCGGCCTTGACCAGCCGGGTAATGGCGGTGTGCCTCATGACGTGAGGGGTTACCTTCGTCGGTTCCAATCCGGCCCGTATCACCGCGCGTTTGAACCCGCCTTCCATGCTCTGCCGGTGCGGCGACTTGGCGATGCGCGTTGAGGGGAACACCCATCCGTCCTTATCTGCCTCGGCCTCCCGGCGGGTTGCGAGCATCGTGGCAAGGGCAGGGGTGATTGGTTGCTCCCGCTCCCCGGCTTTCGCCAGTGGGATGAAGACGCGCCGATGCTCGAAGTCGATCTGATCGTAACGCACTGCTACAATTTCACTGTGACGCATCGCTGCGTTCAGTCCGAACGCAACGAATAGATGAAGCCGGTCATCGTAGTCAGCGACCGCCGCCGAAAGCAGTGCAGCGGCTTCCGCATCAGTGAGCACGACGATGGGCTTGCGCGGCTCACTACCTTTTGCGATCTTCGGGCGGGCCTCCGCCTTAATCCACTTCCATTCAGCCAATCTGTTCAGAAGATGGCTTAGCGTAGAAAGTTCGCGGTTCACGGTGGCCTGCTTCGCCGACGCGAGCCGCATCTGTACGTACTCTTGGACCTGAATGGACGTGATTTTATCGGCGCGAGTGCGGCCAAAATAAGGGACAAGCTGCTGTGTCAGGTGGCGCTCTTTGTTTCCAATGTCCTTTCCGCCTGTGCGTTTAAGGCGCGCGATGTACTCCAAAGCTGCTTCCGCGACGGTACGATGAGTCTTCCGTCCCGCCGGCAGGTCTAGGCGGTCAGCGCGAGCATCGGTCCGCAGCTTCTCTATGTGCCTTTCCGCTTGCTCGCGCGTCACTCCCTCACTCTCGCGCCCCACCACCCGATGTATGCGCTGTCCGTCCACCATGATGTTGATGCGGTACGTCAGATCGCCCTTGGCGGTTCGTTCGACGCTGATTCCATGCTCGTTGAGCTTCTCTCCGGGCCTTAGCCCCTTGAGCGCAGGACGCGTGATAATACCAAACTTAAGTGCCATTCTAATAGCCCGATCTAATAACAAGTGCGGTGCTAACGTGCTTCAAGAAGCTAATTAAGTCGCTACCTACAAGCCGTTGTGGACCAGTCGTGCGCCGCTCTACAGCGCCTTCATCGACGGCGAATCAACCCCGTCGTGCATAAAAGTGAAGGCAACTATGGAAAACGTCAACGTGTCCGTCACCCCCGACGGAAGACTCTCGCGCACGGATGCCGCAAAGTTTCTTGGGCTATCCTCAAAGACACTTGCAAATTGGCTTTCGCGGGGACTCGGGCCCAAAAGCATCCGCGTAGGTGGACGCAGGTTCTACTTTCTCGATGACCTCATGGGGTTCATCACGGAATCTACGCACCGGACAATGTGAGGGGTGGGCGCAACTTATGGCCCAAATCCGGCTTGCGGGATATCCTACAGGGCCGATCCGATAGTTTTGCTATGCAACTAGCTTGCAGCGTTCCCCGGTGCTCTACGGAGCTTAGCACGGCGCTCTCGATGCACACAGGTAAAGTGCGAGGCTAGATTTCTGCGCTGGCGTTTGTCGTCATCGAGCCTAGCCAACTGCCAATATCGGCGTTCGGCCCTAGAGCTAGCGCATGCGCAGTCTGCCTCTAACGTTTAGACGATCCGGCGCCTAAACATGCCGCAGCGTTCGATTAACGCCGAAAATGAAATACACCTAAACATCGCATATAGTTGCCTTAACTTACGCATTCCCCCTGCGCAAACCGTAACTCTATATAGCTTCTCCTTCCTTCTCTTTTCTTCTCTTCCTTCTTCCTTCTTCTTCCTTCTCCTTTTCCTCTTTCCTTTAAAGAAAGACCAATGAAGTATTCTAACATTAAGCGTTATGCCTCTATTGAGGAGGGCCTTCCTCAATCCGATGTGTCTACCGATGAATGGAAAGGCGAAGGATCATACCTTCGGCTGATCAATGATGCAGGGGAAGGCGAAGCCGCAGAATTCATCAATGATCTAGCCGGTGTCATCATACGTGGAACGGATAGAAAGAACCGCCCCGGTAAGCCGTTCAAAAGAGCCTTGGGCGCCCTTGTTGCCGACCTGTTGCGGATCGAAGCAAGCTCAAGCTTAAGCTATGGCTACCATGGCATGAGTCCCGAAGCTTTCCGCCTTCTACAAGTCGGTTACCGTCCGTTTTCCGACGTAGTAGATGGCATGGTGGAGTTCGGCTATGTCGCGAAAAAGGGTGGGTTCAAGGAACATACCGGCAAGGGCGCAAAGGCCGAAGCCACCAAGTTCAAGGCTACCGGTAAGCTGCTCGTACATGCCGCCAGCTATGGAATTGTACCGGCCGAGTGGAAGTCGCACTTTCCACGCCTGCCGCGACCTGCGGCCATACCGCACCCAATCGTTCTTAAGGCCGAGTCCTCGTACTATGGGAAAGGTAAGAGGATGGCCGTCGATAAGGGCTTGTCCGCCGTCCAGAGGCTCGCAGCGCAGGTGAACGATATCAACGCCTTTCTTCACCAGCAGGTGATCGAGCCGGATAACCACTATGCGTTTCACCGCATCTTCGCTCACGGCGACCGGAAGGCCTATGGGTGGGATCAAGGCGGGCGGTTATACTCGATGGGCGAAGACAACTACCAGCAGATGAAAGAGGTAGAGAGAAAGCTCATTACAATCAACGGCAAAGCGACGATTGAGCTAGATATCAAAGCGAGCTATTTGACCATTCTACATGCCCTTGCGGACATTCCGCTGCCGAATCATCCAGACCCTTACATCATTCCGGGCTTCCCAAGACCGGTAATCAAGTCGTTCGTGACGATGACCCTCGGCTATGACAAGTTTCACGCGGATTGGTCGGACGCGACTGTGAAGACCTTCGCAAAAAAGAACGATGGAGCCGACCTGCGACAGTACGCGTTCAGAGACGTTAAAGCGGCGGTCTTGCGGGAGTTGCCGCTTCTTCAAAACTGGCCAGAGAGCAAGGTGCGTTGGGGTGACTTACAGTTCATTGAAAGCGAAGCAGTAATCGAAGCTGTCCACACGCTCGCGGTAAAGCATGGCGTTGTCGCACTGCCGGTCCATGACTCCATCATTGTTCCGGCTTCCGCTCAAGCTCTCGCGACCTCGCTACTATCTACCTCGTTTATGAAGCACGTAGGGGCTAAACCGACGCTTGAGGCAAAAAGCTGAACAAGGCTGCTGTGAGCGGCTCGCGCGCATCGCGCCGCTGTTGCCGTCATTAGGGGCCTTTGAAACGTGCCGATAGAGCCCTGAAACGCACCCTGCTTGCGCGAGCCGTTGCAGTCCCTAGGATGACAACTCCCACCTTTGAGCTTTGCAATCATGCTGAACACTCTCTCTGCCGCCGTTGAAAGGCCATGGGTATCCCTTTTGGTAGGGACGGCGCTGGCCATCTACGGCATCATTATTTCTCTACGTTCAGCGGTGCGCAGAAGGTTAAGCTACGTTATCGCGGATAGCGTTATCCTTGGCGTGAACAATCCAACATGGCATAATGAGCTTGAAATCAAGTACCGAGGCGTAACGGTTCAACAATTAACTGCTTGTCGAATAGGCATCTGGAACTCTGGAAACACTACCATTCACGGCAGCCAGATTGTTGAGGCTGATGCGTTGCGAGTACAGGTAACGTCCAGCGATACACTACTAGTCACTTCTTTAGTGGGAGTTTCAAGAGAAATCCTGAATGTGTCGGTTTGTCCAGTTGATGATACATCGGCCAAAATATCCTTCGACTATCTCGACCCGGGCGACGGTTTCGTAATCCACACGGCGCAATCAGCGTCGCAAGGGAAAACCGCCATTTCCGGGAGCATTAGGGAATTGTCGCAAGGCGCAACGCCTTGGTCATCCCGAATTGTTGGAGGAAAATGGTCTGTTGTCTTCGAACTTGGGATCGGACCACTTGCATCAACGTTGATAATGGCCCTGTCTTCGCTGTTGCGAAAAGCTTTAGGTCTTGTCGAAAACTCTCGCGCAAGCCTTACATTATCGGTGGTCACTTTGATTCTTGTAATAGTTTCCCTTACCGCTTCGGGAGCGTTGTGGAAACAGTTTAGGCTGGCCAAGGCTAGACGGATACCTAAGGTCGTGCGGGACGACCCCAGCATAGATGCGCATATAAAGTTGGGGCTAGTTTAGGACATGCGCGGGCCATGACAGTTCCTGCTTTTTAGGATTTAGCAGCATTCCTAGCGGCAACGGTCGCAGCGAACTTCGCGCGGCGCTCATCCGTCCAGCCCGGCTTCTTAGGGGCACTCGGGTCCCGCTGCTTTCGAGTGGTAGGCACCTTCACCTTAGCCGTTGCCCCAGCCCCGTCATTTGGGTCCGCTAGCTCCGCATCAAATTCCCCCGCCTCAACAGCATCCTTCATGCGGTCAAGAAACTCGGGGAAGCGCTCGGAAGGGACATAGACGGTGGGCTGGCCATTGATTGGAAAAGACGCGCCGCCGCGCAACTTAGGGGTGAACGCCACAACCGCATTGCTGACGCGGAACCACTTCGGTCCCTTCGCAGGTTCGGTTTGGAGAAATTGAGTGCGAGTCCGCTCAATGGCTTTCAACACCGGGGCGCGTAGCTTAGTCGGGTCGGGCTTGGAGCTGTGGAATACGTCTGCGAGCTTATCGTCGATCAAGCCGAATAAGTCGGTGAGAGCCATGCGCACATTCCTTCTATGTCGCCGGGGTACATAGAGGACACGGCATTGCAATCAACCTGCGGGTTAAAGCTAAAGCAGTGCTGCCGATGGACGGGTACGGGCGATCCGCTTCCCGTTATCCCATTGGGGGCTTGTAGATCGCCTGTCCGTGTTGAAGCTGCCAGCACGACAGGTCACCGCTCTCACCCGCCAGCGTAGCCAAGGCACGCCCGTAATGATCGTCGCCAAGGCGAGTGATATGGATTGTGCCGCTTAGGGCATCATCAAGGCTGGACGTTGACGCATAAGGATCGCCGGGGGCACAGTTCCGACCCGGGGCGACAATGACCCGGCAGTTCGGGTGCATCTTCGCCGAGCAAGCGGATGCGCTCCCCATTGCACCTGATGGTGTCGCCATCGGTGACAGTGCAGCCGCTAACCCATCACCGTAGGTCAGGTGCAGTATGCCGCCGCCGTTCCTTGGCCCTGTAATGCGCCCCTAAGCGGATAGGGACAGCGCGGGACGGTTGAAGCTCATTGCACCAGCTAGCGGCAGAACGGTGAATGTCTGCTTTCGCCTAATTGCGGATAGTCGCCGTCCGCAGCCTCTTGATCCGTGTTCCCGCTCCGTTCCACCGATGGTGGTGGAGATTCGGACCATGATCATCACCCCTGACAGCATCGAACGCGCCCTCGATACGGCTCCCGGATGGGCCAAGGTTGCTCTTACTGTTCCGCAAGAGCGCCTTCGCGACGATGCGCGCCGCGAGGTAGCGCAGCACGTCTACAGCGCCCTGTTCCAAGGCGTCAGCACCGACAGCGGGGCGCAGTTGCCCCTGCCTCTGTAAGGCGGGCAGCTATTCGACGCCAAGCCGTCCATGGGCATTGTGCTTGTGTGAGGATCGCGGAAAATCTGGCGCTAATGGCTGAATGGATAGGAGCGGCCCTAAACAATTTCATCTAAGACTTCGGTGTCATAGTGCGGCTACGCACCGAACGTCCGAGTCAACCAGCCTTGCCGAGCAGGTTCGAAGCTGCTGTCGGGCAGCGACGCGAACGTGGATGCTGCCTCACCTTCTGCGGCAGATGATCGCATGGCAAGGATTGTACGGAAGCGTCCATACCACTCATCCAGCTTTTGGGCGCTTAGAGCCAACATGCCGCTGTTAGGGTCAGCACCAGCCGCGCTTGAGAAGAAGGCAACCTCAAAGCAGGGCTTCACCAAATCGTTGACGTAGATTTTCAGCGCTAGCTTGGTCACCTTGGACACGCTTCTGCCAACTGACTTGGTGCTGCCTCCTAGGAGCAATCCCATCGGGCCTAGAAGCGCCACGCCAGCGGCAGCACCAACCAAGCCTACGCTACCCTTGGTGGTCGTCACCATGGTGCCGTCCCGTTCAACATCAACGGCAATGAGTTGATCGAAACTAAATACGCGCGGTGGCACGCCGACGCCTGCGATAGCGAACCGGTTTGTCGTCGGATCAATGGCAAGGCCGAGGCCACCGAACTCACCATCGAAGCGAATAGCGGGCGTAAACCCTTCGATGGACGACAGGGTAGCTACCTTAGCCTTCTGTACGGAATTGCCCTGTGCGCCGACCAGCACGCCAATGGCGATCAAGCCTATGATGATGAACACCAGAATCGCCATACCGTCCCTCTGCGCCTGTCGAACCCGCAGTTCACACGGTTTTTGTGTAGAGCGCAAGGCAACCGACAGGCCGCCAGATGGCGGTCCTCACAACGGCAACAGCGAAGGGCTTCGGCGATGATCGCTATCGGGCGTTGATCGGTACGCTGGTGGAGGCAAGGAAGGCTCTAGGGCTTAGTCAGCAGAGCCTCGCCGGCCTGCTTGGCCGCCACCAGCAATTCGTATCGCGTTACGAGTTGGGCGAACGCAGGTTAGATGCTGTCGAACTCGTAGACGTTGCCCGTACACTGCGACTGGACGCCGCCGCCTTGATAGCAGCGGTTCCTTGAGCCTCTAACAGGTCGCCCTCTTTTCAACCCGCTGAATAGCAGCCCGCGACACCCTGTATTCCTTTGATAAGGACGCCCAAGAACGCCCCGGCAGCACGCGCAGCGGTGACTGCCTTTTGCTGGTCGCGAGTAAGCGCCTGTGGGCGTCCTAGAGCCTTCCCTGCCGCCTTGGCCCTTGCCAGCCCGGATCGGTCGGTTCGATTAAAAGGTTGAGTTTGGATCGATGATCGATTGTTTGCGCCTTCAATCGGAGCTGTTACATAAGTGGCAACGCACGTAGCGACTCGCGTAACAGGTGGATTATGGCGGCTGGTAAGCATGTAGCGTACTATCGGGTGAGCACGGCCAAGCAGGGGCGCTCCGGCCTTGGCCTCGATGCGCAGCGCAAGGCAGTGACTGATTACCTGAACGGCGGCGCATGGGAGCTAACCGGCGAATTCGTGGAAGTTGAGTCGGGCAAGCTAGATAGCCGACCGAAGCTGGAACAGGCCCTCGCCATGTGCGAGCTAACCGGCGCAACGCTGGTTGTGGCCAAGCTTGACAGGCTAAGCCGGAATGTCGCGTTCCTGGCAACGCTACAGGACAGCGGCGCTCGCTTCGTTGCCGCCGATATGCCCGAAGCCAACGAGCTTACAATTCATATCATGGCGGCGGTGGCGCAGGCGGAACGCAAGGCAATCTCCCGTCGCACCGTAGAGGCTTTGGCAGCGGCAAAGGCCCGAGGGGTTCGCCTTGGTGGCGCCCGGGGGAATGCCCACGATCTGGCCAAGGGTCCGGCGATTAGCGCCGCCGTGCGGAGCAAGTCCGCCGGTGACCGCGCAGCAAAGGTTCGGCGACAGATTGAGCATATCAGGGCGTCAGGGGCTATATCGCTTCGTCAAATCGCCGAGGGCTTGAACGGTGCGGGCATCACCACCCCAAGGGGTGGAACATGGCAGGCGGCGCAGGTGAAGCGCGTCTTAGAGCGGGGCTAGAGGCCCGCCTCACCCCAGCGCCATATCGAAGACCTCGCTCGGAACAGCTAAGCCCCACCGGCCACCGTGACCTAATTTTCGGTACAGCCTGTACCTGCGGCTCGAAACGGACCGTTTTCGGCACATGCACCGCCACCGTTGCTTGGCCACGCTCTTCGGGATAGGCAAGGGCCATGCAACTCGATCAATCATCGATGGACGTTTCCACACTCGTTGCAAAGGTAAGCAGCGGCGAGATCGACTTGCAGCCGGACTTTCAGCGAGGGCAAGTCTGGCCTGATTCTAAGAAAAAACGGCTCATCGATACCATTCTCCGCCGATGGTATGTTCCGGCAATCCACATTGTCGTGAATGACGACCTCGACCAGGAAGAGGTGCTCGACGGGCAGCAACGTCTCCGCACAATACTTGAGTTCATGGATGATCGATTTACGGTCGATGGAAGTATCCAGCCTCGGGACGAGGGCATCGTTGCTCTTAACGGCCTTACGTTTTCTAGACTGCCAGATGGGATTAGGTCTAGGTTCCGCCGTTTCACGGTAACTACCATTCGCCTCCGGGACTATGAACCAGAAGAACCAGGAGAGTTATTCTTTCGGTTGAACCAGCTTACTGCTTTGACAGCCGCAGAGCAGCGGAACGCCTTAGTGGGGGAGCCGCGCAACCAGATTCGCCGTTTAGCTGGGCATCTTGCAAGCAGATTCTCTGACGTTCCTCTGGGGTTTTCAAATGCCCGGATGAACTTCGATGACGTCTTATCACGGCTGGCGTTCTCTTTGGAGGTAGGAAGCCTGTCAGAAAAGGTGACTGCAACTAGGCTTGAGCGCCGGTATAGAAGCGGCGCCCCTTTCCCTACCTCGGTAATCAATCTGATCGAGGCTTCTATCGAGCGACTGTCCCTCGTTTTTCACGCAGAGTGGCCGTGGAAGCAAAACAAGGCGACCTTGTTCTCATGGTTCTATTTCCTCATCGATAACAGATGGGCTAGATCTAACCATAATAACGAATTCCTTGTCACTTTTTTCAACTCATTCGAGGCTTTGCGCGCAGATACTCTGTTGAGCATCAATTATGCGACTGACCCGAGTATATCCAATGAAGTTCATGTACTTGCCCACCAACCGGCGGCGCGGACAGCTATTCGTATTTTCAACGACCGGTCTTCATCCCGCGTAAATGACGTAAGCTCCGTAATTTTGAGGGACGTATGTTTAAATTTAGCGTCCATGATAATCATTCCAGACACTGTTCGTGAACACGCTAATTACCGGTCTAGGTTCCATGCTCTTAGCTTAATTGCATCGGAGATTGAACTGAGCGGTGATGACCTTGATTTTGGGCAGCAGGCAATGCTTGAGTCACGGATGATTGCGATCTGGGAACGCTACAGTGAAGCTCGCTAAGATAGCTGACTACAGACGCGCACTAGATAACCGGAAAAGGAATAGTGTTCCCTGCTTGACAGCATTCGAGTTCAGCAACCTCCCAGGGTTCGCTGATTCGAAAATCACTGCCAACGCAACGTTTGCGGCGATCTGCGGCGGGACCGGTGTCGGTAAAACCACACTTCTTGAATTGATGTATTCTGCTCTCACCGGTCAGACCGTCGAGAAAGATCATTCGGCCAGGCTAGGTCTTTCTAAAGCTCAAATCAAGTTTGGCCATCCCAATGGGGACTTAGACCATAGCATTGATGTGAGCACCCTTAATCACGAACATGTAATGGAACCCGAAAACGCCGTTTTTATTGGCCTACCGGAACGCACGGCCTATATCCAACGAGCATTCGCGGATACGGAAGTTGAGATCCTCAAAGAAGGAGTCGCAAGCTACCCACTTGATGACAAGCTACTCGCGCTCGCTGCCCTGATCTGCCGTAAAGAATACAAGTCAATTCTGGTTTACGAAACTGAAGTAGCCCAGGATAAGGTGGTCCCGTTCTTTGTCGTTGAAGTTGGAACCACTTGCTATGACAGCCGCTCTATGGCCACCGGAGAGCTTTCCGTTTTGTATTTGGCTTGGGCACTGCACTATAGCTCGCCTCTTAGTATTCTCTTCATCGAAGAACCGGAAGCCTACCTTCCACCGCTAAGTCATGGCTTCGTGTTCGCGCTGCTTTCATATATGGCGGTAACGAGGCATTTAAGCTTCTTCTTCACCACACACTCGACGGAGATTGCCTCAAGTCTACCTGCTGGTAACCTGATATGCATCAGGACGGAAGGTGGCCTGTCCGTAGCATCTTCAAGCTCCGACGCGAAAATGCGCGTTCTTTCCCGATTAGGGCTTGCCCCTCAAAGATTAGCAGTCCTGTTTGTTGAGGACGATCTCGCCATCTACGTTCTGAAAGAAATACTTGCTATATACGAATTCAACGTGGCCGCGTCCGTCGAAGTTGTGCAAACGGAAGGTGCGGGGAGCACCAAGAAAGCACTCGAGGCGATACCAGCACAAATTGCGTCGGTACTGTTTCTTGCGGCGCTAGACGGCGACATTGCCGAAGAAGCGGAAGCCTGGGATTGCAAAGATAGTCTGACCTTTTTGCCTTTCAAGCTCGCAATGGAACGCGAGTCCCTGGCGGCGATTGAGGCTAAACCAAAGGTATTTTGCAGCATGACAGGTCGGTCTATGGACTCAATCCAAGACACGTTGGCTGCAAGTGCGGGCGCAGAGTACCATGACCGCTTCACAAGCATGGCGAACGATTTGTCAATGCAACGTGGCGAAGTGGCGTTACACGCTTTCGGGCTATGGCTTACGTTGAGGGGCAACCGTGCAGCAACGTCGGCGTTCGTTAACGATCTTGCGAGCAAGCTAGGCATTGCGCTGCCGTCGAGGATAGGCCGGACATAGCTACCCATCGCGGTGGCCGCGTCTGCTCGTGTAATTCCGGTGTAATCCGTCCGGGAAAACGCGGGTAAACGCGTGTAGTGGCAGATTGGCTGCGCAGCGCTACCCGCTTGAAAAACAGCGCCTTAGGTGCATAAGGGGCGTTGCGGGAAGCCGAACCAGATGGACTGTAAATCTGCCCGTGCAAGCGTACGCTGGTTCGAATCCAGCCCCTTCCACCATATCATCGCCGGAGCGCGTTATGGACCTGATGCCGCCGCCTGGCGCACGCGTGATCCCACTGGGCCAACCGATCGATGAGGCCGAGGCACTGTTCGAAGGGGCGCTGGACGAGGCGCGGCGGTTTGTGGCCGACCTGACGCCCGCGCAGCGTGACGCGGTGGCGATCTGGACGCCGGGCCATGTGTTCACGGCAGCCGAGCTTGCCGCCGAGACACCCGGCCACGAGCACGACCCGCGCTGAACGTGGGCAACGGGAATCCGGCATGAGCGTGGCATTTCGGCGCGAAAGCGACGAGGAACACAAGGAACCGCGGTTTGAGCTGCCGATTCCCCCTGGCCGTAACCTGGTGACGCGGCGCGGCCTTGCGCTGATCGAAGCCAAGGTGGCCGAGCTGGAAGCGGCAATCGCGGCAGCAGGCGACGACGCGATCCGCGAGGAACTGCGGCGCCAGTTGCGCTACTGGCAGACGCGGCGCGTCACTGCCGAGCTGGCGCCGCCGCCGCCGGCGGGGGAAGTGGCGATCGGCTCGCGCGTGGTGATCCGCCTCAACGGCACCCGGCGAACCATCGAGATCGTCGGCGGCGACGAGGGCGATCCGGCGGCAGGGCGCGTGCCCTTCTCCGCACCGCTGGCGCAGGCGGTGCTGGGCGCGGAAGCCGGCGACGTGGTCGATTTCAACGGCCTTGCCGATGGCGTGGAGGTGGTCGAAACCGGCCCGATTGAAGACGCGGAGAAGCAGTAATGGCCGAAAAGTTCGAACGGCATCGCCAGCCCTGGACACAGGACGAGATCCAGAAGCTCCACACGCTCGCCAAGAAGGGCATGGCGCTGAAGGCGATCGCCAAGGCGATGACCCGCAGCGAGGAATCGGTCAAGCAACGCGCGAAGGAAGACGGCCTGTCCATCGCGAAGCTGCATTAGGGCGGGGGCGAAGCTGGGGGCACAGTCCGGCGGCCCGACCAGATTTCACCCGGTCACGTACGGCATGGGCGCTACCCTTGCTTGTCGGTTCGCAAGACCGTAGCTCTCGCGGGAGCCAGTGCTCAGGGAGGAAACGGCTATGTCGGCGACCCGCTACGGGATTGGCGCTGCGGTCGTGACGTTGGTAACTACTGGCGCCTTTGCCGACGCACCGAACCATCCGATCGCAACGCTGACGGCAAGCGTCCGCGATATGGTCATACAATATGATCTTCCCAGCGATGCGCCGTCCATCGGGTTTGCGGCCAATGGCACGAACGCGGAGAGAACGGGCTGGGAGTTCGCGCAGGCCGGTTTCGCTGTTGTCGGCAATGCCATCCGCCGTACCGACGGAGCCAGCTTCCGCCGCGCAACCGCGATCATCTCGCCTGACACGAAGATGATCGACCGCGTCTATCCGCAGGCGCTGCGGGTTGGAGAGGGTTGGCAACTCTACGGCCCTTCCCTGCAAACCAGGATGGGTGACGCCCGGTTGAAGGTCCACATGCCCCGGGGCTGGATCGTCGCCCCGTCACGATCGCTGGCGGGCAGTTTCTATGTCGGGCCCGGCAATTACCTCCGGGCCGGGATCGTTTCGCCGCCTGCGATACCAAACGAACTCCGATCGGTGGCGGCGGCAAGTCTGGAGCGTGCCCGCGCCACCTACATCCGCTGGTTGGCGGTGGCGCCGCCTGCTCGGCCGCTCGTGATCATGGCGGTCGACCCGACCTTGCGGTGGGGTTGGCGGGGCGACTCCACGCCCGGCGCCATTTCCTTACGGTTCGCTCCAGCAACGATCGCCGGGCCCGTGCCAGACGATGGTGTGGCGCGGTTCGTCGCCCATGAGCTCTTTCACGACTGGTGGCAGGGCAAGCTGGCGCTTCCCAGTGGCGAGCGAGGAGCGTGGATCGAAGAAGGCATGGCAGAATATTCCGCCTTGCTCGCGAGCAACGACGACGCGACCATCGCCACGGAGCTGGCGCGGCACCTGAACGGGTGCAGCGACGCGCTTGCTCCGGCAGGGCTGCTTGCCGCGCCGCCGACCACCGGTTCGGCCGTGTATGACTGCGGTACGGTGTTCCAATGGCTGCGCGACCTGCAGCGTCGCCAGGGCAGCCATGGACGCGACAACGCATTTTCCGCTTGGTCGGGCCTGCTTCGCCGGGCCGGCCGCATGCATGTGCCGATCCAATGGACCGACGTGATCGCGGCCCCGGCAACGGTCACCGGCCCCGATGCTGCAAAGGGTCTGCTCGACGGGGACGCAGATCGTTGGCCTCATCTGGTCACCGCCTTGAACGCTTTAGGCGCTCAACTGCTACCGGCTCAGGATGAAGGTGAAGTGCGCATCCTTGTCCTGAAGCACCTGCTGACCTTGGCGTGTCGCGACCGGATCGGCTTTTTCACGCAAGCTGGAAGCGTGAAGCTGGACACCGGGGACCGTTGCGGACCTTTGAACGGCGATCCTGTGGTCGATGCCGTGGCCGGTCACAGGCTCTTCACCGATGCCGCAGGCGCCTTCGATGCAGTTGCCGCTCTATGTGCCTCCAATAGGCGCGTCCCTTTCGAGAGCAACGGACGGGTTGTCGCCGCATTGACCTGCGGCAAGGCGCTTCCACCAGCGCCGAAGCGGTGGACGGTTCGTGCGTGGCACGCGATGGGCAACCCATCTGTCTAGCAGACGCGACGACGCTATCCGGACGAGGCCGCTCTGCCACCGACTCGCCCGCACCCAGAATATAAAGCTAATTCTGGCAGGCAGGGCGGCGCTGGACGCAGCGACGGGCGGAGGCTGGAGCGGGTAGCGGGAATCGAACCCGCGTATTCAGCTTGGAAGGCTGCTGCACTACCATTGTGCTATACCCGCCCGATCGAGGCGCCGATTAGCGCAGACCGGCGGGGCGGTGCAAGCGCGGCGTTGGTTCACCGCTTTCTTACCATTGGCGGATACGGGTTGGGCGATGTTCCACGATGCCTCGCTCGCTACGTGCGCCGTTGATCCGCGCCCGCGCTCCGCGGTCAGCCATGGTGCTGGGCTGGTCGGCCTCGCGGGCGTGATCGCCTGGATCGCGGTGTGCCGCTTGTTCGGGATGGACGGGCCGTTCGCCGCGCTGGTCAACTTGGTCGCGGCGGGTGTGCCGATGGTGGCGTGGTCGCTGTGGCACGACAAGGTCTACCTCAGCCCCACCACGGGTATCGACTGGACGCTGCGGCGGCCGTGGCACGAGACGCTGGACACCAGCCTCACCAAACTGGCGGGGCTGTGGGCGACCTGGGCAGGCATCGCGCTGATCTATGGCATCGGGCGGTTCTACTGGGTGGGCAACTTCGCCTTCGCCATGGCGTGCTTTTCCGCCGCGGCGCCGGTGCTGTTCGCCGTGTCGATCCCCTATGTGCTGTGGATCGACCGCTATCTGGTCGAACCGCACGACGGTGCCTGGCACTTGGGCGCGTGGCTGACCGGGCAGGCGGGGGTGGAGGCGGGCGCGATCCACGGACATCTGCGCAGCTGGGGCGTGAAGGCGTTCTTTCTCGCCTTCATGCTGGCGATCGTGCCGGGGCAGTTCGGCGACTTCGTGCGCGCGGACACTTCCACAGTGCTGCGCGATCCGGTGGCGCTGTCCAACTGGCTGATCACCTTCATGTTCACGATCGACGTGGCATTCGCGACCGTCGGCTACGTGCTGACGCTGCGGCCGCTCGACGCGCATATCCGCAGCGCCAACCCGTTCGCGGCGGCGTGGATGGCGGCGCTGATCTGTTACCCGCCGTTCGTGCTGATGGCCGCCGGTGGCCCGCTGGATTATCATCCGGGCACGGCGGACTGGATGCACTGGTTTGAAGGGCATCCGTTGCTGCTGGCGGCGGCGGGAGCGGTGCTGGTGGTGCTGACCGGGCTGTATGCCTGGGCGACGGTGGCGTTCGGGATGCGCTTTTCCAACCTCACCCATCGCGGCATCCTGACCCACGGGCCGTATGCGCTGTCGCGGCACCCGGCCTACCTTGCCAAGAACCTGTTCTGGTGGATGTCGACGCTGCCGATGCTGTCCACCGGCAGCCCGGTGGATGCGGCGCGCGCGACGCTGCTGATGGCGGCGGTGAGCGGCGTCTATTACTGGCGCGCGCGGACGGAGGAGCGGCACCTGATGCTCGACCCCGCCTATCGCGATTACAGCGCGTGGATGAGCCGGCGGGCGCCGGTGCCGCGCTTCTGGGGTTGGGTGCTGGGGCGACCGGCCTAGCTGTAGAAGATGTGGCTGCCGATCTGCGCGAAGCGGGTCTTCTGGCGGCCCCACGAAGGCGACACGTAGGTGGCATGGTACCACAGCACGTTGCTCGCGACTTCGCCCGACAGGGCGCGCTTGCGGGCGATGTCGGCGATCGCCAGCGCCTTGTGCCAGCATTCGCTGGAGCGGTCGGCCTCGGGGATCTTGCCGCGGCGCACGAAGGAGAATTGCGCCGGCTGGGTGACCACCTCGCAGATGCTGGTGGGGAAGGTGCCCGACTTCGTGCGGTTGAGCACGACCTGCGCGACGGCGAGCTGGCCTTCGAGTGATTCGCCGCGGGCTTCAAAGAACACCGCTTCGGCGAGGCACTGCTGCTCGGCATCCTGATCGCGGCGGTCGATGTACGAGATCACCAGATCGCGCAGCGACGCGGTGGGTGAGATGGCGGCGGGCTTGGTGGCGGGCGGGATCGGCGCTGCGGTGGCCGGCTGAATGGCTGCTAGAGCGGGCGTGGTGGTTGGCGTGGTGGTTGCCGGGGCGATGCTCGCCACCGTTGGCATCGCCGGGAGTGTCGCTGGTGCCGCCGCAACGGGCGTCGTCGGCAGGGCCGGCAGTTCCGCCGCGAAGGACGGCGCGGCGAAGAACGACGCGCACAAGGCAACACCGGCGATCACGCCAGTTCGAACCACAGCGATCATGTAACCCAGTTCAGGTGCGCAACGGCGCTGAATGACCGACCAGTATTTGTCGCGGTCAGCAGTGCCGTTCCGACTTGCGTGCGCCCGGAACAACGGACGCCAACGCTTGTTCACATCAACGCCACCGTTCCTTCAACAGCGGGGGTGTTGAGTCAATTTCGGTTATGGTTAAAGGCGGTTAGCCGGTTTCACCGAGCGACGAACGGAGGAACTGGGGCGGAATCCGGGACGCCCGGCGGTCAGAAGCTCGCTTCCGCATAGACCCGCGACACGTCGCCGCCCCATTCGCCGTGATAGCGGTCGAGCAGCACCTGTGCCGGCACCTTGCCGCTGCGGACGATGTCCCGGAGCGGCTCCAGGAAGCCCGTCTCGTTGTCGCCGGCGCTGTCGCTGCGCGCGCGAGCGGCGAGGCCGGCATGGGCGATGTCGAGCACCGCGCCGGCGATGTCGCGCAAGCGGCCGCCGCCGGGGATCGGCGCGTCGAGCGCGAGCGCCGGCACGCTGTCGCGCAGCGCCTGCCGCTCCTCCAGGCTCCAGCCCTTGACCAGATCCCACGCCGCGTCGAGCGCGCCCGCGTCATAGAGCAGACCGACCCACAGCGCGGGCAGTGCGCAGATCCGGTTCCACGGGCCACCATCGGCGCCGCGCATTTCGAGAAACGTCTTGAGCCGCACCTCGGGGAAGGCGGTGGACAGGTGATCGTTCCAGTCCTCCAGCGTCGGCTTTTCGCCGGGCAGTACCGACAGCTCGCCCTTCAGGAAGTCGCGGAACGAGCACCCGGCGGCATCGATGTAGCGGCCATCGCGATAAACGAAGTACATCGGCACATTGAGGGCGTAGTCGGTGTAGCGATCGTAGCCGAAGCCGTCCTCGAACACGAACGGCAGCATGCCGGTGCGATGCGGGTCGGTGTCGGACCAGATATGGCTGCGATAGGAAAGCATACCGTTGGGCTTGCCTTCGGTGAACGGCGAGTTGGCGAACAACGCCGTCGCCAGCGGCTGCAGCGCCAGGCCGACGCGGAACTTGCGCACCATGTCGGCTTCGGAAGCATAGTCGAGATTGACCTGGATGGTGCAGGTCCTGAGCATCATGTCGAGCCCCATCGATCCGACGCGCGGCATGTGGCGCAGCATGATCGCATAGCGCCCCTTGGGCATGATCGGCAGCTCGGCGCGGGTCTTGTCCGGCCACATGCCGAGGCCGAGGAAGCCGATGCCAAGCGTCTCGCCCGCGGCCTTCACCTGCTGGAGATGGCGGCCAGTTTCGGCGCAGGTCTGGTGAAGGTTGTCGAGCGGCGCGCCCGACAGCTCGAACTGGCCGGCCGGTTCGAGGCTGATGGAGCCATCGGCGCCGCTCATCGCAATGACGTTGGCCGTGCCGTCGGGCCCTTTCTCCTCCACCGGCTTCCAGCCATATTGCTCCAGCTGGCCGAGCAGCGCGCGGATGCCGGCGGGCTCGTCATAGCTGGGGGCGTGGTGGTCGGTCAGCGCATAGACGAACTTCTCGTGCTCGGTGCCGATCCGCCAGCGGTCCTTGGGCTTTTCACCGCCGGCGAAGCTGGCGACGAGCTGGTCGCGGGACTCGATGGGGGCGCTCTTGGAGTCGCTCGCGGTCTTGGTCGTCATGGCGCGCGCCTTAGGCGCGGATGATTGCCGCCGCTAGTGGGGCGCGCTCACCAATCGCCGGCGGCGGCCATCCATAGCGCCACCGCGGCGGCGGCGGCGGTGTCGGCACGCAGGATGCGGGGCCCGAGCGACAGGCCGACGGCGGCGGGGAGCGCGCGGATCGCCTCGCGCTCCTCGCGGTCGAAGCCGCCTTCCGGGCCGATCAGCAACGCCGCCGGACCGGGGCGCGCGCGCATCGCGGACAAGGCCGGCTCGCCGCCCGTTTCGTCGGCAAAGAACAGTGCGCGGGCCCGCGGCCAGTCGGCGAGCAGCGCCGCAAGCTTCACCGGCTCGGCCACTTGCGGAACGGCAGTGCGGCCGCATTGCTCGGCCGCCTCGATCATGTGCGCGCGCAGGCGTTCGGTGTTGGGCTTGTCCACCACGGTGCGGCGGGTGAGCACCGGCACCAGTCGCGCGACGCCCAACTCGCATGCCTTTTCCGCCATCCAGTCGACCCGACCCTTCTTGAGCGGCGCCGCGACCAGCCACAGGTCGGGCACCGGCTCGCGCGGGCGCAGGTGCTGCGTGACGTCCAGCGTCAGCCGCCGCTTGCCCACCTCGCTGGCGACGGCGAGCCATTCGCCGGTTCGGTCGTCGAACAGCTTGACCGGATCGCCCATGCCTGTGCGCATCACGCCCACAAGGTAATGCGCGGCGGGGCCGTCGATCGGCAGCGGGCCGGGCGCGATCTCCCGGTCGATGAACAGGCGCGGCGTGGACTGCGGCGGCCAGGCGGGGGTGGCGGCCATCAGCGCGGCCGCTTCGGCCGAAACACGTGCCGCGCGAACAGCGCCAGGATGACGAGCGCGATCGCACCGCCGATCACCAGCGCCGCAACCCCGCCCGCCACGCGAAAGATCGCCCAGAACAGCGCTTCCACGAAGCGGCCGACCGCAACGGACAAGCCGATCATGGGGAGGAAACGCCGCAGGCCATGCCCGGCGATAGCCCGCGCGGGCTTGCTCGCCAAACGGCTTCTGCCTACCCGGCCGCATGGCCCCCCCCCATTCCGACGCCATTGTTCCCGACAGCGAGCATCGCGGGCTGGTCGGGCGGCTGCCGCCACTCCTGCGCGGCCTCGCGCTGCTGGCGCGATTCGACCGGCCGATCGGCTGGTGGCTGCTGTTCTGGCCGGGGGCCTGGGGAGTGGCGCTGGCGGGCGGCGCGATTGCGCGCTGGGACCTGCTGCTGTGGCTGCTCGCCGGCAGCATCGCGATGCGCGGCGCGGGTTGCGTCTACAACGACATCGTCGACCGCGATCTCGACGCGCAGGTGGCGCGCACGCGGGCCCGGCCGATCCCGAGCGGGCTGGTGTCGATGAAGCTGGCGTGGGTCTGGCTGCTGGCGCTGTGCCTCGTCGGGCTGTTGGTGCTGGTGCAGTTGCGCGCGATTGCGGCGGTCGTGTCGCTCGCCAGCCTGCTGCCGGTCGCGGCCTATCCGTTCATGAAGCGCATCACCTGGTGGCCGCAGGCGTGGCTGGGGCTGGTCTTCTCCTGGGCGGCGCTGGTCGGGTGGAGCGATATCACGGGCGCTCTGGAGGCGTCGATGTGGCTGCTCTACGCCGGCTCGATCGCGTGGGTGATCGGTTACGACACGATCTATGCGCTGCAGGACCGCGAGGACGACGCGCTGATCGGCGTGCGATCGTCGGCGCGGGCGCTGGGCGCGCATGTCCGTGGCGGCACGGCAGCCTTCTATGCAGCGGCGCTGGCGCTGTGGGCGGCGGCGTTGTGGGCGGTGCGCCCCGATCCGCTGGCGCTCCTCGCGCTGTTGCCGATGGCGGCGCACCTTGCGTGGCAAGTGGCGACGCTGTCCCCCGACAATGGCGGCAATGCGCTGGCGCGGTTTCGGTCCAATCGCTTTGCGGGCCTGCTGATGTTTCTCGCCTGCGCCGTGGTGGGCACGCCGATCTGAAGGCATCGCAGCCGCTCTAGCGCCGGGCGACGCGGCTCCCTAAGTCGCCCCCATGCTATCCACCGACCAGGCGCGCGACCGCGCCAGCCAGATCGTGGCGCGCGCCACCGCCGCCGGCGCCGATGCCGCCGACGCCGTGTTTGCCGCCGACGCGGCGCTCGACGTCTCCGTTCGCCTCGGCAAGCTGGAGGACGTCGGGCGTTCCGAGAGCGAGGAACTGGGCCTGCGCGTGTTCGTCGGCCGCCGGTCGGCCAGCGTCTCCACCTCCGACCTGTCGGACACCGCGCTGAACCTGCTGGTGGAGCGCGCGGTGGCGATGGCGCGCGAGGCGCCCGAAGACGCCTGGGCCGGCCTCGCGCCAGCCGAGCGGCTGCTGCACGGCGCGCCGCCGCTGCTCGACCTCGACGATGGCGGCGAGGCGAGCCCCGAGGACCTGCGGGATCTCGCGCTGGCGGCGGAGGATGCGGCGCGGGCGGTGCCGGGTGTGACCAATTCGGAAGGCGGCGGCGCCAGCGCGTCGCGGTCGGTGTGGGCGCTGGCCACCAGCACCGGCTTCGCCGGCGCTTATGCCACCACCGGCTATGGCATCTCGGCCAGCGTGCTGGCGGGCGAGGGTGGGGGCATGGAGCGCGATTATGCCCACCATTCAACTCGCCGCCGCAATCATCTGGACGCGCCGGAGGAGATCGGCCGCCGCGCCGGCGAACGCGCGGTGGCGCGGCTCAACCCCGGCCGGATGACCAGCGGGCCGATGCCGGTGGTGTTCGACTCCCGCGTCGGCGGCTCGCTGCTCGGCCACCTGATCGGCGCCATCGCCGGGCCGGCGATCACCCGCCGGACGAGCTTCCTGCTCGACGCGCTCGGCACCCGCGTGTTCGCGGAGGGCATCACCGTGCGCGACGATCCCCACCGCCCGCATGGGCTGCGCTCGCGGCCGTTCGACGGCGAGGGGCTGCCGGTGTCGCCGGCCGAGATCATCACGGACGGCATGCTGGAAAGCTGGCTGCTCGATTCGGCGTCGGCGCGGCAGCTCGGCCTGTCGCCCACCGGCCATGCCTCGCGGGGGATCGGCGGCTCGCCCGGCGTGACCACCAGCAACCTCTACATGGAAGCGGGCGCGGTGCCGGCGGCAACGCTGATCGCCGACATCGCCGAGGGCGTGTACGTCACCGAGCTGATCGGGCAGGGGGTCAACAGCCTGACCGGCGATTACAGCCGCGGCGCGGCGGGCTTCCGCATCGTCGGCGGCGCAGTCGCCGGCCCGGTGTCGGAGATCACGGTCGCGGGCAATCTCAAGGACATGTTCCTGCACCTCACCCCCGCCAACGACCTGGAGTTCCGCCACGGCACCAACGTGCCGACGCTGAGGATCGATGGCATGACGGTGGCGAGTGGCTGATCTCGCCGCCGCGGTGGCGCAGGTCACCGCCGAGGCGGCGCAGATGGCGATGGCGCGGTGGCGCACCGACTTCGCCCGCTGGGAAAAGCAGGAAGGCAGCCCGGTCAGCGAGGTCGACCTCGACGTTGATCGATTCCTGCGCGTGCGGCTGTCGGCTTTGTTGCCGGACGCGGGCTGGCTGTCGGAGGAGACCGCCGACAACGCCGACCGGCTGCGGCAGGATCGCGTGTGGATCGTGGATCCGATCGACGGCACGCGCGACTTCATCCGCGGGCGGCCCGGCTGGTGCGTGTCGGTGGCGCTCGTCGAGGCGGGGCAGGCGGTGATCGGCGTGCTCGACGCGCCCGCGCGTGGCGAGGTGTGGACGGCGACGGCGGGCGGCGGCGCGACCCGCAACGGCGAACCCCTGCGCGCCAGCGGGCAGGCGGAGCTGATCGGTGCGCGCGTGCCGGCCGATGCGCTGCCCAGGAGCGACCGCGACGTGCTGGTGGCGGTGGCCAAGCCCAATTCGATCGCGCTGCGCATCGCGATGGTCGCGGCCGGCGAGGCGGATCTGGTGGTTACCCAGCGGTGGGGCAACGAATGGGACGTCGCCGCCGCCGCGCTGATCGCCAGCGAGGCGGGGGCAGGCGTCAGCGACGCGCTGGGTCAGCCGCTCGCCTTCAACCAGCCCCGACCGCAGGCGTTCGGCCTGGTGGTGTCGGCGTCGGCCATCCACCTGCCGGCCGTGGAGCGGTGGCGCGAGCGCGCGGCGGCGGCGCGCGGCTGACCGGTAGCGGGGCCGGCGGTCAGCGCCGATCGAGTTCGGCCATCACCACGTCATGATCGCGCATCGGCAGCGTGAGCCGGGCGATGCCGTCGCGGGTGACGCGAACGGTGCTCACCGTCGGCCGATCGGCGGTCAGCGCCTGCAACTGACCCAGCTGCGCCGCGGTCAGCGTCGCCGGGCGACCCATCTCCAGATAGGCGGAATAGGCATCGTTCTGGCGATAGCCGGTGCGGCGAACCCGCAGCCGGTACGATCCGGGCTTCAGGCCCGCGATGCGCAGCGACAGCGGCGGCGCCTGCTTCGGCGCGCGCACCTGCGTGAAGAACGGCCGGTTGCTGGTCCGCTGATCGGGCAGCACGTCCCGCCACGCCAGCAGCTGAACCGTGCTGCCCTTCAGCGCGGCGATGCTCTGCGCGTCGCCTGTCGGCAGCTCGCGGTCGCCGAGGTCGGCGAGATACTTGTAGGCGAACCAGGCGGGCTTGCGCACGCCCTGCGGCGTCATCAGTCCGAAACCGCCCTCGAACGGGCGGGCCTGGGGTCCGGGCTCCTCGAACAGGTCGCTGTAGGTCCAATAGCTCATGCCCTGCGCCAGCCCTTCCGTGCGGCGCAGCTTGGAAAGGATGTAGGCGGCGCTGAGGTAATCGTCGTGAACGGGATCGCGCGGGCTGTAGCTGCTGCTCCATTCGGTGAAGAACAGCGGCAGCCCGGGTCGGCCCGCCTCCTCGATCTGCTCCCGCACCTTGCGCACGTCGGCGACGATCGCGTCGGGATCGCGCGACAGCCTGGTGTCGTCCTTGCCCTGTGCATCGAGAAAGCCGCCGTCGACGCCATAGGTGTGGGTGGCGATGAAATCGACCGGTAGCTTGTTGCGGGCGGCATAGGCGAGGAACTCCGGCACCCAGTCCGCGCCGGCGGTGGCAGGGCCGCCGATCCGCAACTGCGGGTCAACCGCCTTGAGGGTGCGGGCGGTGAGGCCGTAATAGGTGAAATAGGCCTGCTGATCCGCCCCTTCCCAGAAGCCGGCGAGATTGGGCTCGTTCCAGAATTCGAAATACCAGCTGCGCACCTCGGCCGCCCCGTAGCGCGCGATCAGGTGGCGCGCGAAGGCATCGACCAGGCCCTTCCACTTGTCCGGCTGGGGATGCGAGGTGTTGCCCTTCCAGTAGAACAGTGTCTGGTTTGATTGCTTCATCGCGTCGGGCGTGAACCCAAGCTCGACGAAGGGCTTGAGCCCCATGCCTAGCAGCTGGTCGTAAAGGTAGTCGATCCCGCGCCAGTCATAGACGGGCTTGCCGTCTACCTCGCGATAGGTACCCAGTTGGTCCGCGAAGATGTTGTGAAAGCGGATAAAGCGGAAGTGCAGCTCGCGTTGCGCGGTTCGCAGTTGGGCGAGGCTGTCGTCGCGGATCAGCGTGCCGGGAAAGTCGGAGCCGATCGACATCTCGGCCATCTGGTTGCGCGGGCTGGTGGAGCCCCTTGCGTCGATGGCGATCGTGCGGGCGGTGGGGGGCTGCGCCGCCGTGGACGCCGGCAGCGTGCCCGCCAGCGCAAGGCCGACCATGCCGGCGACGGCTCCGATCGCTTTTCCCAACGGCATGCGGCATCTCCCTTGCTGAGCGGCAAGAGCTACGGCGTTAGCGCTACCAAGTGCAACCGTGATGTGCCCGCGTGCCGACATGCCGGGCCGCCGTCCGGGCAATCGCTTGGCTATTGAGCGCCTTCGCCGCGGTACTTCATTTCCAGATAGCGCCCGCGCGTTTGCAGGCTGTCGAGGTCGCCTTGCGCCAGGCGCGCCGTCATATCGCCGATCTCCTGCTCGATCAGCTTGAGGCCGTCGAGCAGCTCGGCATCGGGGGTCTTGCCGTTGCGCTCCACACCGCGCAGCGTCGTCGGCACCTTCTGGTAATCGTTGACGAAGGCGGGCAGCTGCTCGCCGATCAGACGGCGCAGCTCCAGCCCGTTCTCCGTTTCGCCACCGACATTGCCGAGCTGCGGCGACAAGGCATCCAGGCGCTGGCCGATGCGATCCACCAGCGTGCGTGCCGGCGGCGGCAGCGCGGGGCGTTGCGCCCCCAGCCAGCGTTCCGTCTGCGCGGGCAGCGCCTTCAGGTCCACCGTGCGGAGCTTTTCCGGTGGCGGCGCGCGACCTTCACCCGGCCACACTGCCAGCGTCACGGTGGCAGCGAGCAGCAGGATCATCACCAGCAGCGCGCCCATGATGCCCAGCGGATGCACCATGCCGATGACCAGCGCGAGCAGCAGGATGACCGTATCGGCGATGGCGATGCGGGTCAGGCGCTTGCCGATCGTCTGCGCGGCCCGGCGGCGGCCAGGGGCGTCGCGATAACCATCCGCGATACGCTCCATCGCCGCGCGGGCGCGCTCGATCTGGGCGTCGACGTCGCTCGCCACGGGCCTACAGCGCCTCCAGCTTGAATTGGTCGGCCGGGCCCTTCAGCGCGTTCTGCGTCGCGCCTTCCGCCCGGGCGATATAGCCCTTTGACTTTTCTACCTCGTTGCCGAGCGTGTTGACCGTCACCTTCATCGAGTCGAGCGCCTTCAGCTTGAAGGTGTCGATCGCGTCCATCGTGTCGTAAATGTTCTGGAATGCGCGTTGCAGCGTTTCGATGGGGATCGTCGCCGACGCTGCCTGTTCGTGGATGCGAGCGGTGTTGTCTTTCAACAGCTTGCCCGTCGAATCGATGATGTTCGCGGTAGTGGTGTTGAGCTGCGTGATCTGGTCGAGCACCAGTTTCTGGTTGGTCAGCGCCTGGGCCACGGTGACGGCGGTGCGCAGTGCGGCGACGGTGGTGGTGGAGGCGCGGTCGACGCCTTTCACCAGCTCGACGTTGTTTTTCTTGACCAGGTCGAGGGCGAGGTAACCCTGCACCGTTACCGCCATCTGCGTCAGCAGGTCCTGCGTGCGTTGGCGGGCGTAGAACAGCGCCGTTTCGCGGATCGCCTTGGCCTTGGCCGGATCGGTGGCATCGAGCTCGTTCGCCTTGTCCTCCAGCTTGGCGTCCATCGTCCTGGACAGGTGGATCATCTGTTCGAGCCGGCCCATCGCCGCCCACAGATTGGCCCGCTCCGTGTCGATCGCGGCATTGTCCATGAGCAGCTCGTCCTTGCCGGAAGCGAGGCTTTTCAGGATCGAGCTGATGTGCGTCTGCGACGATTTGTAGCTGTCGAAATAATTGCGCATCTTGTTGCCGAACGGGATGATCCCGAACAGCTTCTGCGGTGCAGTGAGGTTGCCCTTCTTGCCGGGGTCGAGGTCCTCGATCACGCGGCGCAGTTGCGCGAGATCGGCGCCGACGCCCGTGTCCTTGTCCATCGCGCGTACCGGCCGGTCGAGAAAGCGGTTGGACTGGCCGGCCGCGTCGCGGATCTCCTTCTGCCCCATCGCGGTGATGGCATCGACGCGCTTGCCGAATTCGGGTGAATTGACGTCCTGCGCCACCAGGTCCGCGACAAAGCCGTCGACGCGGGTTTCCAGCTGGCTTTTCTTGGCGTCGTCGACGGGCACCAGTCCGGCGGCGCTGGTGGCGGCCACGGCCGGCACCGGGTCCGGCGGCGTCAGCACGAGTGGGGGTGTTCCGGTAGCAGTTGCCACGTCCGTCGCCATTCACGTCCTCCCGCGATCTCCCTTGCGATGATGGTGGGAGTTGCGCTTCGGTGCAACTGTATCACTCCACCATTACACCTGTCGAGGCCGCGTCGAGAGCGAGCGGAACCACAGCGGCACCGGCAAGTTTGAAGGGGAGGTGACGATTTCCCGGCCAAAGGAGAGACACATGCTTTCAATGAAGCTGACCGGTGCGGCAATGGCCCTGGTGATGACGGCAGGCGCGGTGCCCGCCACAGCACAGACCCCGCCGCCCCCGCCCCCGCCCGAGGCGATGACCCAGGCGATGCCCTATGTCATGGCGGCGGGCATGAGCGATCTCTACGAGATCAACTCAAGCCAGATCGCCCTGCAGAAGTCGCAGAACCCGAAAATCCGCAAGTTCGCGCAGATGATGATCAACGACCATACCAAAACCACCGCCGCGACCATGAAGGCCGCGCAGAAGGCCGGGCTCAACCCGCCGGCGCCGATGCTGGACGCCGGAGCCCAGGCGTCGATCACGGAACTGCAGAACGCATCGCCGGCGGACTTCGACCGCCTCTACCTGGGGCAGCAGATCCCGGCGCACCGTGCGGCCTTTGGCCTCCATTCGCATTACGCGAACGCGGGCGACCAGTCGGCGCTGCGCTCCAGCGCGAAAAAGGCGATCGCGCCGGTGTCGCACCACCTAGACATGGCGAACAAGCTGCAAAAGGACATGATGGGCTCCTGAGGTCCAGCATCCCCGCTTCCGCCTCGGGGGGGGGAGAACAAGGCAGGGAGCGGCACATCGCTGCCTGCCTCTTCCCGCATCGCACAATTTCCTGTAAGGGCGCGCGAACTCCATAAAGCCAGGAATTCGCATGAGCCTCCGTAACGTGGCGATCATCGCCCACGTCGATCACGGCAAGACCACGCTTGTCGACCAGTTGTTTCGCCAGTCCGGCACATTCCGCGACAACCAGCGCGTGGAAGAGCGCGCCATGGACTCCAACGACCTGGAGAAAGAGCGCGGGATCACCATTCTCGCCAAGCCGACCTCCGTCGACTGGACGCCGCCGGGCTCCGACGAGAGCATTCGCATCAACATCGTCGACACGCCCGGCCACGCCGACTTCGGCGGCGAGGTGGAGCGTATCCTGTCGATGGTCGACGGGGTCGTCCTCTTGGTCGATTCGTCGGAAGGCGCGATGCCGCAGACCAAGTTCGTGACCGGCAAGGCGCTGGCGCTCGGCCTCAAGCCGATCGTGGTGGTCAACAAGGTCGACCGCTCCGATGCGCGCATCCAGGAAGTGCTCGACGAGGTGTTCGACCTGTTCGTCAGCCTCGACGCCAATGACGAGCAGCTCGACTTTCCTGTGCTCTATGCCTCGGGCCGCAACGGCTATGCCTCCACCGACATGGACGCGCGCGAAGGCACGCTGATCCCGATGTTCGAGACCATCGTCTCCCACGTGCCCGAGCCGAAGGTCGACGTCGACGCGCCGTTCACCTTCCTGGTGACGCTGCTCGACCGCGACAACTTCCTCGGCCGCATCCTTACCGGCCGCGTGAATTCGGGCACGGTCAAGACCAACATGGCGATCCACGCGCTCGACAACGACGGCAACGTCGTCGAAACGGGGCGTGCATCCAAGATCCTGTCGTTCCGCGGCCTCGATCGGGTGCCGGTGGAGGAAGCGAAGGCAGGCGACATCATCAGCCTCGCCGGCCTCACCACTGCGACCGTCGCCAACACCATCGCCGACGTTTCGGTGACCGAAGCGCTGCACGCGCAGCCGATCGATCCGCCGACGCTGTCCATGCGCTTTGCCGTCAACGATTCGCCGATGGCGGGCCGCGAGGGCACCAAGGTGA
>Ga0210040_10002289_pt1 | contig 27234 bp, 28 predicted proteins | sample CryGeyCG12114_NA_FD_185462 | JGI IMG/M metagenome (GOLD analysis project Ga0210040, IMG submission 185462) | Groundwater microbial communities from aquifer - Crystal Geyser CG19_WC_8/21/14_NA (SPAdes) (version 2) | ecosystem: Environmental > Aquatic > Deep subsurface > Groundwater | place: USA... | reverse complement strand
GAGCCAGAAATAGAAGATTCGTAAGAAGAACTACCTGCTTCTCAAAGAAAAAAGAAAACCATATCGCCAGCTTAAATATCATGTTTACATACAGAAACAGCACCAAAGCTAAGCATCATACTTTTTACACCACAACCTAGTATCGTATATACCTTTATACTTATAGCAGATTGATATACATATATAAAATGCTTATATTAGGCCATAAAGACACAGTTGGTATAAAAGTTGATTATAGCTATGTACAGATGCTGTACTAAATGCTGGTTACCTATGAAGAATTTTTTTCCATTTATACTTTTAATTTTGCTGGTTACGAGCGGTTTCGTGGCTAATGAGAAAATGCGCAGCATTCCGAACGAGAGTTTCTCTACGGGTGAAGTGCTAAAGTATAAAGTACATTATGGCCCTATTACGGCAGCTGAAGCTGTTATCGATGTATCTTCTAACATACACCGCATCAACAACCGCCCCTGCTACCGCGCCACTGTATACGGAAAAACCACCAGCTCTTTCGACTTTTTTATCCGCATTCGCGATACCTGGCAGTCTTACATCGATACTGCCGCCATTGTGCCGCACCGCTCATTCCGTAACATAGAAGAGGGTAATTACAGAAAAAAAGAAACAGTTGACTTTGACCATTACGGTAATACAGCTTTTGTAGAAAAAAAGAAAAAGGCAAAAGCTAAAGAAACAGGCAACTATAAAATACCCGATAATGTGCAGGATGTTGTGAGCAGCTTTTACTACCTGCGCACTATTGATTATAACAACCTGCGCCCCGGCGAAAAGATAACAGTACAAGGCTTCTTTGATGAAGAAACCTTTAACATGCAGGTGGTATACAAGGGCCGCGAAACTGTTACCACCAAAGCCGGTGACTTTAGAGCTATAAAACTAGTACCTGAAATGCCTAACAATGATATGTTTAAAGGCAAAAATGCCGTAACGATATACCTCTCTGATGACAAGAACAAGATACCGGTGATGATTCAGGCAGAAATGTTTGTCGGTTCGCTAAAGGTCGACTTGTATGACTATAAAAATCTGAAGCATAAACTCCTGATTGCTCAGAACTAGTTTATAGCCAGCCCATCCGGCTGGCTTTTTTATGATTTCTTTTCACGGTATGGTGTGTTAACAAAATATTATGCTTTTGTTAAGCAAGACCAACATGGTATAATGTGTAGTATCTTTACATAGGATTAAAGCCTTGCGGCCAGCTCCACATATAGCTTACGTTTGCGTGCAATACTGCCCCGGCAGCCTGCACAAGCTTACTTATTATCAAGTATAGATACTACATACCGTGCAAACAACATCCACTTATAAGATTTTAGTAGTAGACGATGACCCGGACATCGTAGAGATGCTGCACTATAACCTTACCCGCGAAGGCTACAAAGTGGCCCAGGCCGACAACGGGAAAACAGCCATAGAGGTGGCACTTGCTTTTAAGCCGGATATTATTCTGCTGGATGTGATGATGCCTGTGCTAGATGGCATTGCCGCCTGCCGCCAATTGCGCGAAATGAGCGAGTTCCGTTATACCCACATCATCTTCCTGACAGCCCGCTCTGAGGAGTTTTCGGAAGTGGCTGCTTTTGAGGCGGGCGCTGATGATTTCCTGACCAAGCCTATCAAGCCACGCGCGCTGCTGAGCCGCCTGGCTGCCTTTAAGCGCCGCGATGCGCAGCAGGACGAGCTCGAGAATGTAATTGAAATTGCCGGGCTGCGCATCGACCGCACCAGCTTTGCCGTGTACAAAGGCGACAGCAAAATCACCCTGCCAAAAAAAGAGTTCGAACTGCTGTCTTTTCTGGCTGCTACGCCCAACAAAGTATTCTCGCGCGAAGAGTTGCTGCACAACATATGGGGCAGCGATGTTTATGTAATTGCCCGTACCGTAGACGTGCACATCCGGAAAGTACGCGAAAAAATTGGCGAGGAAAATATTAGAACCATCAAAGGCGTAGGCTACAAATTTAACACTGACTAATTTGGTTAAAAGACATACAAATCAGGACACAAGACTTTACAAGTATAAGCAATCAGACAAAATAAATTTAATACTTTAAACACTTCGTTATCAAGTATTAAATTATAGTTATCACATATTAAAATAATTTTATGTCTTATGTCCTGATACTTGTGTCGTGATACGTAATACCTCTGTCTTACATGAATCTAAACTCCCGTACACTTGCCCTTTTAACCTCACTGGCAGTGGCCGTAGTGCTGACCGCTTTTCTTGCTTTAGCCACTTACCTGTCGTCGAAGGGCTTACTGGTAGCGCTGCTGGTGGTGTTTGTGAGTTGCTTTTCGCTGGTATACTTCTCCTATGAAGCGCTGGTTTTCCGGGAGGTGAAGAACGTTTACTCCAGCCTAGAGAAAATCAAAAAACAGGATTTTAAAAAAGTAGAAAGCAAATCTACCTTCAACGCCGATCCGCTTAAAAAAATAAAAGACGATATTTTTCTGATTGCGGCGCAAAAGCAGCAGGAGATAGATGAGCTAAAGCGCCTGCAGTCGATGCGGCGCGAGTTTCTGGCTGATGTATCGCATGAGTTAAAAACGCCGATTTTTGCTGCCCAGGGCTTTATTCATACTTTGCTTGATGGCGCCATGGACGATCCTGCTGTACGAGACAAGTTCTTGCAGAAAGCAGGCAAAAGTTTGGATGCACTGGATGTACTGGTGCAGGACCTGATCAGCATTTCTCAGTTTGAGAAAGGTGTGGTGAAGATGCAGAAGCGTAACTTCGATGCCGCAGAACTGGTGCACGAGGTGTTTGAGCAACTGGAACTGGTGGCTGCTGACCGCGGAATAATACTGCACCTGGACGTGGCTCCCAATCAGAAAATTATGCTGTTTGCTGATCCAAACCGGATGCGCCAGGTATTCATCAACCTCGTTGACAATGCCATCAAGTATGGTCGCCGGGGAGGTAACATTTGGGTATCGTTTACGGAAGGCCGCAAAAAGTTTACTGTTACTGTGAAAGACGACGGCAAGGGCATCGCTGAAGAACATATCAACCGCATCTTTGAGCGTTTTTACCGCGTCGATAAAAGCCGCTCCCGCGACACTACCAGCACCGGCCTTGGCCTTGCCATATGCAAGCATATTGTGGAGGCACACCGTTCTTTTATCGCCGTAAAAAGCGAACTGGATAAAGGCACTACGCTACGCTTTAAACTACAAAAAGCGAAGAGCTAGCTTCGTAATTTCACTATTTTCTTGGTGCGCCTTCCAAAAGTTGAGCTGTTTAGTTGGGATGTGTAGCTGCAAGCAGGTGCAGCGCCGGCAGTTGCAAGAGAATCTCCTTCGATAGGCATTCAAACCATTTAGTAAATCAACCATTCAACAATTGCGTACCTTTGCAGAAGCGCGGCACGAAGTATGGCTGCTCCGGAACAAAGGATAGTGATAAAAGATGAAATACCCGGTTTTTAATGACCTAATTATATTCGAGAATGAGGATTATGTGGTGGTAAACAAGCCGCCTTTTCTGTCGACCCTGGAAGACAGAACCCCCAACGCAACAAACATGCTCAAGCTTGCCCGGCAATATAGCCCGGATATGCAGGCCTGCCACCGCCTCGACAAAGATACGTCGGGCTGCTTGGTGTTTGCTAAAAATCCGGAAGCATACCGCCACCTGGCCATGCAGTTTGAGCACCGGCAGGTATATAAGATATACCATGCGGTGGTGTGGGGCCAGCATAAGTTCGAGGACGAACTGGTAAACCGCTCTATTCTGGCGAGTGCAAAAGGTGTTGCCAAGCTCACGCCCAAAGGAAAACCCGCCGAAACATACTTTACCACTATCGAGAATTTCAGCCGGCATACGCTGCTGGAGTGCAACCCAGTAACGGGCCGCTTGCACCAGATACGGGTACATGCCGCTTTCCTGGGAGCGCCTATTGTGGCAGACGAACTGTACGGTGGCGAGCCCGTTTACTTGAGCAATCTGAAGCGCGGCTTTAACCTGAAAGATGGCACCGAAGAGCAACCGCTTATCAAACGGTTTGCGCTGCACTCCTTCAATATAGGTTTTATGCTGCTGAACGACGAGCCCGTAAAAATCGAAGCGCCTTATCCAAAAGATTTTGCGGTGCTGGTAAAGCAACTGCGGCAGTATTAGAAAGCATAAATTAAAAGGCAGCCGGGCAATAAAACACTTTCAGCTTGCCTCAACGCAGACCTCGCGGCGTCTTCCAGACCCGCGAGCGTCTTGCCTGTTACAGCGCCATTATCTGAATCAGAATTTGCAGGATTACAAGATTATCAGGATGGGCTATACTTTAAATTGAAAGTAAATGAGTGATAGCGTTTTCAAAGTTAATACTTCTCAAATCCTATTCACCCTAAACATCCTGATTCAGACACTCGCAGGAGCTTCGCACACTGCAAGGCCTTCGGAAGGAGTTGCCTTTCCTTTTTATACTTCTACGCGCAGCACAATTTTGCCTGTGTTCCGGTTTTGCTCCATGTAGCTGTGCGCTTCAGCCACATCCTGCCAATCATATACCGAGTCAATTACAGGTTTTAGTGTGCCGTTCCTGAACTTGTTGAGCGCGAAGTTGCTCAGGTCTTTTGTTAAAGCTATCTGGTATTCCCTGGTGCGCGAACGGAGCGTGGAACCCATAATGTGCAGGCGCTTCGCCAAGACTTTGCGCAGGTCAAATGCCTCTACTTTGCCACCGCCCAGGCTGGCAAGTATAATCAATCGTCCATCGGTACGCAGGCAATCGATATTATCCTTGAAGTATGGCCCGGCAATAAAATCAATGATAACATCCACACCTTCGCCGTTGGTATACTTCAGTACTTCATCCTTAAAAGATTGCTGTTTGTAATCTATGGCTTTGGCAGCGCCCAAACTAATGCAGGTTTGGTGCTTTTCAGCGGATGCAGTAACCAGCACCTCTGCGCCCATTTGTTTAGCCAGTTGAATCGCTGCCGTGCCCACGCCACTGGCGCCGGCATGTACCAGCACCCGCTCGCCGGACTGCAGCTTTGCCAGCCATACCAACGCCTGGAAAGCCGTCAGGAACACCTCCGGTATGGCTGCCGCCGCTTCCATACTTAAATTATCTGGCACGGACATTGCCATTCCTTCATCTATTACAGCATACTCGGCGTAGCCACCGCCCGGTAACAAACCGAATACCTTGTCGCCGATGTTATACTTTGTCACGTCAGCGCCCAGGGCAGTTACTTCTCCGGCAATTTCCAGGCCCAGCAACGGACTGGCTCCTTGAGGCGGCGGATACTTGCCTTCGCGTTGCAATATATCAGCACGATTGAGGGCGGTGGCATGCACTTTTACGAGCAGTTGGTTGGCCGCAGGTGTAGGCTCTTCATATTCCCCAAGTATAAGTTGCTCCGCCCCGCCCGGTTGTTTTACAAGTATGGCTTTCATTATTGATTGACATTGGATTTAAGATTTAAGACGCAAGACAGCGGAAGAAGGATATTTTTACATCAGGAACGAATGTCATACTTAAACTAATCGGCTGATCTATAACATTTTGATTTATATTAAAAATAAAACTACTAATCAACAACCTTTTATTACGAAATATTCGTAATATTACGAAACACTCGTTATATGGAAAAGCTAACGCAACAAGAAGAAGACGCCATGCAGGCCATCTGGGCACTGGAGGGCGGATTTATAAAAGATTTTCTGGAGAAACTTCCGGAACCAAAACCGCCTTATACTACCCTGGCTTCAACGGTAAAAAACCTGGAAAAGAAAGGGTATCTGCAAAGCGAGCGACTGGGAAACACGTACCGCTACACTCCTTTCGTGAAAGCCGAAGACTACAAGAAACGCTTTATGAAAGGCTTTGTAGATGATTACTTTAAGAACTCCTACAAAGAACTGGTGGCCTTTTTTGCAAAGGAAAAACAAATTAGCGCAACAGAGCTAAAAGAAATTATAGACATGATCGAAAACAAAAACCCGGAATGATATGCCAGCCCTACTCCTATACCTGCTGAAAGTGAACGTTGCACTGCTGCTTTTTTACTTGGCCTACCATTTTATACTTCGCAGACTCACTTTCTATCATCTTAATCGCATGTTTCTGGGGTTTGGCATTTTATTTTCCACGCTGTACCCCTTTATTGACTTAACAGGGTTGTTTAGCCGACACCAGGCGCTTGTCGGCACTTATATTGTAACAGTGCCTGCCTGGGTTAGTGCAACAGGAACATCTGAACTTGCACCGGCATTTAATTACTGGCAGATTCCTGTGTTTTTGTTCTGGATTGGCGCAGTTGTGATGATGTTTAGATTGCTGCTGCAGTTTGGATCGCTCTTTAAGATGCATACCAGCTCAGTGCCTGCTCGGCATAAGGGTGTCAGCTTCCGAAAAATTGAAAGTATAACACAAGCCTTTTCTTTCTGGCAAACTATTTATCTGAATCCTGAGCAGCATAGAAACGAAGAACTGGAAGCTATACTTCGGCATGAGCAGATACATGTAAAAGGGTGGCACACGCTCGATGTTCTGGTTGCCGAGCTAAGCACAGTTTTATACTGGTTTAACCCGGGCGTATGGCTCATGAAAAAAGCTATAAAAGAGAACCTGGAATTTATAGCCGACCAGCATGTAGTAAATGCCGGCATCGATAAAAAAGAATATCAATACCTGCTATTAAAAGTTACAGGCACTCCGCAGCCACAGATTGTCAATCAATTTAATTTTCCATCACTTAAAAGAAGAATAACCATGATGAACAAAAAACAATCCCCCTTGATGCATGTTGCCAGATATGCCGTACTGGTGCCCCTTATGGCTGTACCGATACTTGTAATTACAGCCTGCAGCGAAGACCCGGAAACTACCTCGCCAGCTACTGTACAGGTAAAGGCCAGTGTACAGGCAACAATTCCTGACTCAGTAGTTTATTACATCGATGGAAAGGAAATACCCAATGATGCCATTAACAAACTAAATCCGAACGAAATCCATAGTATTAATGTCCTGAAAGGCGAAAGCGTTACAAAGGCATTCGGAGACAAAGCAGGTAAAAGTATCATCTCCATCACAACTAAGAAGAATAAGGATTCTCCCCAGGTGCTAAAGTTTAACGACGCATTGTCTGTGCCGCCGCCCCCGGCTCCTGAAGAGGCTCCTGCTCCGCCACCGCCACCTGTTATGATAAAACAAAACTGAGAGTACAACACTTATTAAACTGCCCCGGAGAATCAGACGCAATTCTTCGGGGCAGTTTAATGTTTTGCTGTGGACATCGCAGGCAGAAGTTCCGACTACATCCCTGTAACTCAAGCATATTTTAAACTATCAGTTGCATAACAAATAACTATCAGTTATCTTTGTGTCCATTTTTGAAGTACCGAAAGTCCAATAATTAAATAAATAAATCGCTTACAACCACCAATAATGGATCATTTAAGTTATAAAACCCTGTTTGTAAACAAGAAGTCAGCCAACAAAGGCTGGGTGATTGTGGATGCCGGGCAAGGAAACCTGGGTCGCGTGGCGTCTGAAGTCGCCAAGATCCTGAAAGGCAAGAACAAGCCTACCTACACGCCTTTCGCCGACTGCGGCGACAACGTAATTGTTATCAATTCTGATAACGTACGTTTCTCAGGCCGCAAGTGGGACCAGAAATATTACCTGTCGCACACGGGTTACCCAGGCGGCCAGCGACGTATTTCTCCGCGCGAGCTAAAGGCCAAGTCGTCTACGCTGCTTGTAGAGCACGCTGTACGCGGCATGCTGCCTAAAGGTATTTTAGGTCGCGAGCTATTCAGAAATCTTCATGTTTTTACAGGTAGCGAGCATCCATATGCAGCACAGCAGCCTAAAGAATTAACCCTCAACATCTAATTTAATGGAAGTTATCAATACATCTGGTAGAAGAAAAACCTCGGTGGCACGCATCTACATGACGTCCGGGCAAGGGAATATCACTATTAACGGTAAAGATATCAAGGCATACTTCCCCAACGAAGTATTGCAAACTATTGTGAATCAGCCGTTTCAAACCTTAGAATCAATTGGCAAATACGATGTGGTTGCCAACCTCAAAGGTGGTGGTGTAAGCGGCCAGGCTGAAGCACTTAGACTTGCTATCTCTAAAGCACTGGTAGTTGAAAACGCCGAGACCAAATCAGCTCTGCGCAAAGAAGGATTTATCACGCGTGACCCACGCATGGTAGAGCGTAAGAAGTTCGGTAAGCGCAAAGCGCGTCGTTCGTTCCAGTTCAGCAAACGTTAATCGTAAAGGTGTAGCAACATGGCAAATACTAATTATAAAGAATTACTGGATGCAGGCGTTCACTTTGGACACCTTACCAGAAAATGGGATCCGAAAATGGCACCGTTTATCTTCATGGAGAAGAACGGTATCCACATCATCGACCTGAATAAAACACTGGCTTCGCTGGATGAGGCGACTTCAGCTATCAAAAACATAGCTAAATCCGGCCGCAAAATCCTGTTTGTAGCTACTAAAAAGCAGGCGCAGGAAATTGTAACAGAAGAGGCAAAGCGCCTAAAAATGCCTTACGTAACCGATCGCTGGCTGGGTGGCATGCTTACAAACTTCGCTACAGTACGCAAGTCGTTGAAGAAAATGTCGACCATCGATAAAATGGTGAAAGACAACACCGCTTATGCAGCCATTGCCAAGCGCGAAAAACTGATGTTATCGCGTGAGCGCGAAAAGCTGGAGCGTGTATTGGGCGGTATTGCCGACCTGTCGCGCCTGCCTGCTGCGCTGTTTGTAGTAGACGTAAAGCGTGAGCACATTGCCGTAAAAGAAGCACAGAAGCTTAACCTACCGGTTTTCGCTATCTGCGATACAAACTCTAACCCGGAACTGGTAGATTTCCCGATTCCTGCAAACGACGATGCTTCTAAATCAGTAGCCCTTATCGTGTCTATTATCGGTAAAGCAATTGAAGAAGGCCTGTCGGAGCGTAAGGTGGACAAAGAGGAAAGCGAGCGCAAGCGTTCTGAAGAAGAAGGCATCAAGGCTAAACAAGAAGCAGACGAACAATAGTCTATCGTTCATATTGCATTACAACAAACTGAACATTGGGCAAAGCTGCTTCAATGTTCAGTTTGTTTTAGGGGATTGAGGAAGGAGGCTATAGACGTTAAATCTTAGACATAGATGCTAATCTGCTGCTGTGAAAAAGGATTACCCTTTATACTCACTGTTTTACTTAAAGAACATTCCCTAATTTTTAATTTGTAATTCGTAATTTTTAATTAACCAAAAATATGGCTATTACAGCACAAGACGTTAACAAACTCCGTCAGGAAACAGGAGCAGGTATGATGGACTGCAAAAAAGCGCTGACAGAAGCAAACGGCGATTTTGAAACAGCAAAAGATATTCTGCGCAAGCAAGGTCAGAAAATTGCCAACAAGCGTGCTGACAATGCTACTTCTGAAGGTATTGTTCTGACACAGGTAAATGCAGACGGCACAACTGGTAAAGTAGTAGCTGTTGCCTGCGAAACTGAGCCGGTATCTAAAGTAGCTGACTTCCAGAATGTGGCAAAAGCTGTGCTGGATACAGCTGTATCTACAAACGCAGCCTCTAAAGAAGAACTGCTGGCAGCACCACAGGCAGATGGACGTTCGCTACAGGACCACATTACTGACCTGATGGGTAAAATTGGTGAAAAAGTTGACGTTGTAGCTTATGAAACCATTTCGGCTGATAAAGTAGTGGCATATAACCATTCTAATGGCAAACTGGGTGTATTGGTTGGCCTGAAAAACACAAATGGTACTGATGCAACAGAAGTTGGCAAAGACATTGCCATGCAGATTGCTGCCATGAAACCTATCGCTGTGGACAAAGACGGCGTAGACGCTGCAACTATTTCGCGTGAAATAGAAATCGGCAAAGAGCAGGCGCGTGCCGAAGGCAAGCCCGAAGCGATGCTGGAGAAAATTGCACAAGGCAAGCTGAACAAGTTCTACAAAGAAAACACCCTGCTGAACCAGGAATTTGTAAAAGACTCTTCCCTTTCGATTGCGCAACTGCTGGAAAAAACCAGCAAAGGCTTAACAGTAAGTGATTTTAAGCGCGTAGCTATCGGCTAATTGCTAATGCAGGTATAAGTATAAAAAAAGCCCGCTATTGAGCGGGCTTTTTTTATGAGCATTATAATATGTACACAAGTACAGAGCCATACCGCAGTATGATGCTACAGACTGTTCTTTCGTCTTTCAGGGAAAATATCTGTATATTTCTCTCCGGTGAAGTACTCTTTCAAATGTCAGAATTTCATCTTCATACTTTACCCCAACTCTATAATCTCCGAACCTAACACGATAGAAGTGATGATAGCCTTTGAGCTTTTCGAATATTCCTCCAGATTCAATTGATTCAATCTTCTCGCTTTCTTCAAAAACGAAAGCTTCTGCCGATCGCCTGCAGGGATTTGAGACAAATCTTTCAGAAACTTCTTTTCAGCAGGATCATTTTCTTCCATTAATTTCCCGAGCGCATAATCCTCCGGGATCTTCTGCTCTATCTTCTCAAAGTTAGCTATGTCAATTTGTACTGCTAATTTGTTCTTATGCTCATCAATTAATTATGTATGTTTTCTTTATCAATTCCATGGTACCATGTTTATCTAACTCCTGTAACCCTTATATCTGTCAAACCTCTTAAAAGTTTCTATTTGTATTGCCAATGGCTTTTATAAGCTACAGCCGACCGAAAGCCTATATATGTTGTTAGAGTATAAGTATAGTTATACAAATTGAATTGTGAAATTTTATTTCCCGCTGTTATTATCTTTAAATTTTGGCCATTGATTATATCCAATAGCGGAGTTGTTTGCTTTATATCTATTGATATATTCTACTTCTCGTTGAGAGACTTCCTTATCGAAGGCAATTTCAGATTACCACAAGATTTCCTTTCTAATTGTGAAATCACGTTGCTGCTCCATCGTAAAATCTTTCTCAATAGTCTGCTGTTTGCACTCCCAAAATAGTTTAGAGTACCGGTTAAGTCCTTCCCAATATATATCTTCCCATTTGGATAAGTAATTTTATAAACAACCTTCATGAATGCTAAGTCGTTTAGAGAAAACTCTAATTTTATACTTCCTTAAAAGGAAAGACTATATTTTGCATTACCCATTCCGCCTGATAGTACTGACAAAGGCATCGCGCATATCGAAAAACCTGTTCATGGCAGCCTCCATAAATTCCTCATCTAATAAGGCTTTGGCTCCTTCATCGCCTGTTACGCTCATTTCGCTGATTTTATAGGTCTGCTCGAAGTCGGCCTTCTCCAGTTTCAGCAGGTATTTGCCGTTCCAGGACAGCAGCGTTACTTTCATGTTCGGGTTTGGGATATCGGCTACTACTCTCATAAGTTAAGGTGCTAAGTGAACAATGTGCTAAATAAATAATGTGCTGATGTGCTATACCCGGAAGTATACATCATCAGCAAAGTATAAAAGTTTTTTTGTCTGAGACTCCTTCATCAAAGATTCTTCTGAGAATTCAACTCAAGCCCTGCATATCAATGCCCATGAGTTCCATCAGTTTGCTGGCGTTAAAGCTCCGGCAGAGGCCGCGTTGCAACTTATAATCAAACTTAATCTCATCCCCTACAATATCGCTGTTAAAGCTATAGTTGTGTACGCTGCCTGCAAGTTCCTGCTCCATCGCACCAAGTTCCAGATCGTGTGTGGAGATAAGGCCGGAGGCATTACGCTTGTGCAACTGCCGGATAAGCGCCATCGCGCCCTGGTGCCGATCGCGGGAGTTGGTGCCTTTCAGAATTTCGTCGAGCAGGTAAAAAACAGGCTGTTCTTGTTCCGTGAGTTCCAGCAGCACGCGCAGGCGCTTTAACTCGGCATAAAACGAGGATGTGTTCTCGGCCAGGTTATCCACGGTGCGCATGGCAGTGTATACCTGTGCCGGGGCAAGTATAAGTTTACGGGCACAGGCTGGGGCACCCATCAGCGCCAGCACCATATTAATGCCGATGGTGCGCAGAAAAGTGGTTTTGCCAGACATGTTAGAACCCGTCACTACAATGGTCTGGCCGATACCCGCCATCTCAAAATTGTTGGTAACCGGCGTAACCGAAAAAATAAGCGGATGTGCCAGTTCTTTTGCCTTAAACTCAAAAGGCTGCGTGCTAAGTTGTGGAATGGCGTAAGTTGGGTTGGCATGCTGATAGCAGGCTATACTTGCCAAAGCCTCCGTTTCTGCCAGCACCTCCACCGCCTGCTCCAACTGCGCCAGGTGCTTCTGCTTCCACTGCTCCAGGCGATACATCCAGATAAAATCCCACATCAGAATCGTATTCAGGAAAAAGCTCATGAGTGTGCTGAGGCGCCAGGAAAAATAATCTATAATGGTAGAAAGCCTGCCTACTGCTACAGAAGCTTTCCTCTTTTCTGTTATAAGTTCTGACTGCAAATTCTGTAGCAAGCCGGACGTGAAGGTATGGTTTTCCAGGTGCTGCAGTTGCTGCGTGTAGCCTCGGACAGCCTCATACATGGCCATGCTGTTCTCATAATAAGCTTCCCGCTCTGCTCTATACTTATACCCCAACAGGTATTGCACCGCCAGGAAAAAAGATGGCAGGTAACCGCTCACGCCATTAAACCAGGCCACAATAGCCGCCAGCGTAAGTATGGGAAGTACCCAGATCAGCACTTTTATGTAGGAGTGCCGCTGGTAGAAATCTGTGTGTTGTCGCATCCAGGCGATGAATTCCGTTGCCGGAGCCGCTGCCTGCTTGTAATAGCGCGGCAGCACCAGAAACGTCTGTAGCCAATTTACCTGCTGCGTGAGTTCCTGCACAGCTTCCTGCCGCTGCTGTATGATATTTATACTTGCGGCGTGTTGCAGCCATTGGGCCAGCCTGTTTTTGCCTATACTTGACACGGCTCTGTTCAGCAGCTGAAACAGCGAACTATCGCCAAATATGTCTAAATCTGAAGTATAAGGATGTGTGTGGTTAATAAATTCGCTGCCACCATCAAAGGACTTCAGGCGGCCGTACAGCCGGTCGATTTCCTGCAGGTTAAATTGCCGCAGCAGCACGAGTTGCTTATAGTTAAAATCAAGGCGCTGGTGCCACTTCAGCACAAGCAGAAACAGCGCATAAAAAACAAGTATAGCCATGAAGCCAAATGCCATGTTGCCGCTGCTGAAAAAATACCAGGCCAGCGCGGCACCCAGCAGAAATACCAGCACCCGCCCCCACGACACCATGCCAACCTTCGACGCCGCACTTTTTTCCTGTTCTGCTAATTTATCGGCTTGCTGCTGATAGAATTGCTTTGTTGTTTTATCCACGAATTCTAATTTTTGATGGCTATACTTGTTGCGGCGCATTTATAGTGGCAATACACTTTAACTCGATAGCGATTGGTGTTGGCAGTTTATTCACTTCTACCGTGGTGCGGCAGGGCTGGTTTTCTTTAAAATAGTCGGCGTAGATGCGGTTATAGGTCGCAAAATCGTCCTGCATGTTTGTCAGGAAAACGGTTATGTCTACCAAGTTATCCCATCCGGAACCAGCATCTTCTAAAATATAGCGCACATTCCGGAAAACTGCGTGGCATTGTGCCTCAATATCATATGAAAGTATGTTTCTTTCGTCATCCAGCGCTACGCCTGGTATACTTTTGCTGCCCCGCTCCCGGGGCCCCACGCCCGATAAAAACAGCAGATTGCCCACACGCCGGGCATGCGGGTACAAGCCAACAGGCTCCGGGGCATTGGACGAGTAAAGAATGTCTTTTTCTGTTGCCATCTCCAAAGATAAACATTCCCGTCATTTTCGCCCGGCAAGAAACAAAAAGAGCCGGCAACAGCCAGCTCCTTTCTCACCTTAAACTAACAATTAACACTGCCTTTACTGGGTAAACTTCACGTCGCCATACTTAGAGGTGATTGTTACCAACCCCGTGGACGATGCGCCGCCAAAGTTACCTTTATACTCCGCAGAGGTATAATCCTTATCAGAGGACGTAATATTGATTAACGATTTATCTACTTTAAAATCACCAAACTGCACGCTCACATCAAATTTAAAAGTGGTGTTATCCTCAAAATTTAGGGCGATAGGGGTAAAGCCGCTATCCAGCGAAATACGACGGATACCTTTGCTTACCTTATCCACTTTAAACGTGCCATACTTTACTTCCAGGTTCAGCTCCTCGCCCAGGTTCCCGATTTTAAAGTCGCTGTACTTAGAGGAGCCCTGCAGCCCGTTGGTGCCGCTGAGGTTAAAATCAGAATAAGACACCTGTATGTTACCGCCATTTATGAAGCCGCAGTTGCCGGACCCGTATGATAGTTTTACGCTGTTGCCGCTGTTGCTCATGCGCTCACTTTTTAGCGTGCCATACTTTACCGTGATATCTGCTTTGCCCTGAAGGTCGGCCAGGTACACATCGCCATATGTATTATTTACAGCTACGGGATTTCCGGAGGGCATAAAAATCGTGTAGTTTACTTCGAAACTTTTTTGCGAGTTTCCGCTGATGCGCATGGGCGACATTTCCGTTTTAAAGGAAATAGTGCTTCCTTCACGGATTTCAATGATTTTAATGTTGTCCAGTATTTCCTGCGCTTTACCATCGGTGGCGGCACGGGCAATTACATCTACCTTCACCCGCATCTCGTTTTTGCTCCAGGTGTTTACCTGCACTTTGCCAAACCTGTTCTCAATGTCGAGCAAGTCGGTTTTGCTTACTTTGTAGCTTTTGTCGATGGTTCTGCGCTTTTCCGCATCAAGGCTATTAGGCTGTTGTTGCTCCTGGAGCATTGTTATTAGATTTTTGTCCAGCATCGCCAGTTTGCCTAGCTCCGCAAGAGCAGAGAGATCTGACAGATCCACTGCAATGTCGATGGAAGGCGCATCCGGGGCAACGGGAGCGCAAGGTGCGTCCGGTGCCTTCTGTGCCAGGGCCATCATCGGGGACATTATCAGCAGTATAAATAGAAATCGTGTAGCGTTATGCATGGGTCGTTTGGCTTTGTACAGGTTCGGCATTGGGTTTTATTTTCTTGTCTCCCATTTTTTGAAGCACTTCTAACTGGCGGTTTAGCACCTCAATCCGTATCTGCAGGTTTTGGATCATGGCCTCCACCACCCTATCGGTATTTGGGGTAGTATAAAGTTCTTTTTTTAGTTGTATATAGCTACTGTCCAGCCGGGCCAGTTCCTGATCGATGCCTGCCTCGCTGTTCAGGCCAAGCATTTTAAGGTCATAGGCACTCATTTCGCTCTTTTTCTCCTGTATCTGGCTGGTATAATAAGCTTCTACCTCTACTATTTCCGGCGAAATCTTTTGCAGCCTGTTCTGGCTGGCAGCGGCAATGGTATTAGCTGCTTTTGGTGTATTTTGTTTCATCAGGAACAGCGTAAGGCCGCAGGCAAACAAGAGTACAATTGCCGCTGCAACACGCATAAACAGGGCGTCAGCGCTAAAGCTGGCACGTTGCCCAAACGAAATCTTTATCACCTTAGCTTCCTTGGGAGCAGGCGGCAATTCGCGGCAGATTTCCTGCCACAGCTCGGCCCGGGGCTCGAACGTGTCGAACGCCTCCCGGTGTTCGTGCACAAAATCTTTTAGCTTATCTTTCATGGTATATCTATCTCCGTTTTCTTATGCTAAGCCACCAGCAGCGGCTCCCGCATCAACTCAATCAGTTTTTTTCTGGCGCGGCTATACTGCGATTTTGATGTTGACGCTGTGATAGCCAGTATTTCGCTTATTTCAGCATGATCGTAGCCCTCCAGCAAGTATAAACTTAACACTACCCGATAGCCGTCTGGCAGTTTCTGGATGGCACGCCGCACCTTGTCTGCCTGCCACTCCGTGTCATCTTCGTTTCCCTGTTCGTCAGCTATCTCATCTGCAACCCGCTCGTCTATCGGCACCAGTTCTGCGCGTCTTTTCCGAATGGCATTAATGGCGGCATTCACTACAATCTTTTTAAGCCAGCTCCCGAACGAAGCCTCGGCTTTGTAAGTATGCAGGTTTTTGAAAGCACTGATAAAAGCCTCCTGCAACACATCCTCAGCCTCAGCATAATCGTTGGTAATGCGCATGCACACGTTAAACATCGCTTTAGAGTAAAGCTTGTACAGCTCATACTGCGCCCGGTTCTCGCCGCTCTTGCAGCGATCTATCACGTGCCGGTTCACATCCTGGTAGCTGAGTGTCTCCAAAGTGAGTTTTGTTAGCTTTGCTTTATACTTGCCGCGCTTTTATGGCTTTTCACCTCCTTCATCCGAATTCATATCAAAGACAAAAGCATCGGCGCGAGGTTGCATCAAGGTGCAAAATATTTTGAGATGATTTTCGTTTTAATGATTTTCCTGAAGTTAGACACAGTTAAGTTTGTAAATTGATCTGCCCCACAAGTATAGAACAGAAAAGCCAGCCCTGAAATAGAGCTGACTTTTATCATTTTCCGCATACTTCTCAGCGTCTTTTAGCTGTGCGCGTTTTGGTTGTGCATCAGACATTCTTGGGTTCAGAAAAACACAGCAAGGTCTTTATCAACTTAATCCATGATATTAAACTTTATACCTTGCGCCAGCGGCATTTCACGGCTGTAGTTGATGGTGTTGGTCTGGCGGCGCATGTATACACGCCAGGCGTCGGAACCGGACTCGCGGCCGCCGCCTGTTTCTTTCTCGCCGCCAAAAGCACCGCCAATCTCGGCGCCCGACGTGCCGATGTTAACGTTGGCAATACCGCAATCGGAGCCCCAATGACTCAAGAAAGCCTCGGTTTCCAGCAGGTTGGTAGAGAAAATGGCCGAAGACAAGCCCTGGCGCACACCATTCTGTATGTCGATGGCATTTTCTACGCCGCCGCTATACTTGAGCAAGTATAAAATAGGCGCAAATGTTTCTTCCTGCACCGTTTCATAGTTGTTATCGGCTTCTACAATAGCTGGTGTTACGTACGTGCCAGTTTCATAGCCGCGGCCTTCCAGCACTTCGCCGCCTGCTATTAGTTTGCCGCCTTCCTGCTGCACTTTCTCCAGTGCATCCCGGAAGGCATCAACGGCACCTTTGTCAATCAACGGGCCTACAAGCGTAGTACTGTTTAGCGGGTGACCAATCGGCAGGTTTGCATAAATCTTTGTTAAACGATCTTTAACCTGACCATATATATTTTCGTGGATGATGAGGCGGCGGGTTGAGGTGCAGCGCTGGCCGCAGGTGCCTACTGCCCCAAACACCACCGCAGGTATCGACATATCTATATCAGCACTTTCGGTAAGGATGATGGCGTTGTTGCCGCCCAGTTCCAGCAACGATTTGCCCAGACGTGCACCCACAGCCTCACCTACTTTTTTGCCCATGCGCGTAGATCCGGTAGCTGATACCAACGCCACACGGTTGTCGTGGCTCATCAGGCTGCCGATTTCCGCATCGCCGATAATCATACTAAAAACACCTTCCGGAACTTCATTTTTGGCCAGAACCTCGCGGATAATGTGCTGGCACGCAATTGCCGTGAGGGGAGTTTTTTCAGAAGGCTTCCAGATCATTACGTCGCCGCACACGCCGGCCAGCATAGCATTCCAGCTCCAGACAGCTACCGGAAAGTTGAAGGCGGAGATAATACCTACAATTCCCAGCGGATGGTATTGCTCATACATGCGGTGTTGCGGGCGCTCGGAGTGCATGGTGTAGCCATGCAACTGGCGCGATAAGCCTACGGCAAAATCACAGATGTCGATCATCTCCTGCACTTCACCCAAGCCTTCCTGCAAAATTTTTCCCATTTCGTAACTCACCAGTTTGCCCAGCGCCTCTTTGTGTTCGCGGAGCTTTTGGCCTATCTGACGCACTACTTCCCCGCGCTTTGGGGCCGGCACCTTGCGCCATTCTTCAAAAGCTTTCTTTGCCGTTTGCACCACGTGATTATAATCTTCCTCGGAAGCCACGTTTACACTGGCAATCAGGTTACCATCGGCAGGCGAGTGTATTTCGCGTACAGGCCGATCATCTTTGCCGCCCCAGGCCAGGCCGGTGCTATAGGCAGGATTTATGTCTTTTATACCTAACTGCTGCAGTACATCGTGCAGTTCCTTGTTAAGCGGAAGTTCGTTTATTGCTTGTTTCATGGTTCTCTCTCTAAGTTGAGCATCTTATACAAAGCTAAAAAAAATAAGAAAGCTTCTGCCATACAGCAGAAGCTTTCTTATTTTTCAACAGGTTTGTTTCTTATTACTTGCCGATAGGATAATAAGCTTTCAGTCCATCAGGGTATACGCCTTCGATGTACACTACGCCATCGTCAAAATCTTCCAGATATTTTTTTATGTCCGAAGGTTGATTTACCGCATACTTGTCAATCTTTGTAACAATGAATCCATCTTTCATACCTGTGTCGCGGAACTCGCTGTTGCGGATACCAGATATTTTAGCGCCGCCCGTAATGCCCAGCTTATTCATTTCCTGCTTAGACAGGGGTGCAAATGTTGCTCCATCAAACTTGATTGGCTCCGCATTACTTCGTTTTACAAGCTCAACACTGTTATCCAGGCTTTTCAAGGTAACATTGGCAGTACGCTCCTTGCCATCGCGCAGGTAAGTTACCTTCACCTTATCGCCAGGGCGGTAGCGGGCTACCTGCTCCAGCAGCTGAGAAGAATGTGTTATAGCTGCGCCGTTAATTCCTGTCAGTACGTCGCCGGCTTGCAGGCCAGCTTCTTTCGCGCCACTTTTGTCTTCTACACCGGCAATATATACACCGTTCAGTGTTTTCAGGCCTTTATCCTTGGCTAGCGCAGCATCCACTTCCTGAATAGAAGCGCCCAGCAAAGCCCGCTGTACTTCGCCATACTTCAGCAGGTCGTCCACTACCTTGCTCACAATAGAAGACGGTACGGCAAATGAATAACCGGCAAACGAACCTGTCTGCGATGCAATGGCGGTGTTGATACCTACCAGGTCGCCATTCAGGTTTACCAAAGCACCACCGCTGTTACCGGGGTTCACGGCGGCATCTGTCTGTATAAAAGATTCGATGCTGATGTCTCTGGTCTGCCTGGTGCGCAGTATATTGATGTTACGTGCCTTGGCGCTCACAATACCGGCTGTTACGGTAGAGTTCAGGTTCAGCGGATTACCCACGGCCAGCACCCATTCGCCAACCTGCAAATCATCCGAGTTTCCGTAACGGATAGTAGGCAGTTTATCCTCACTTATTTTGATAAGAGCGATGTCGGTGGTCGGATCAGCGCCTACCAATGTGGCATCATACGTACGCTTATCGTCCAGCACTACTTTAATTTTGTCTGCCTTGTCGATAACGTGGTTGTTGGTAACGATGTAACCGTTTGTGGCAATAATTACGCCTGAACCCGATGCCTCCTGCGGTCCGCGCGGCGCCCGCTCGCCAAATCCGTCGCCAAAGAAATCACGCAGAAAAGGGTCCATAGGTGTGCGATTATCCGAAGTTGCCTGCGCCGTGTATTGGGTCATCACATGTACTACGGCAGGCGTAGAGACCTGGGCCGCTTTTACAAAATTAAGGCCTTCGGGCACGATGGTGTTGCTGCTGCGCATATTGCTGGTGTAGCGAACAATAGGATACTGCTGTCCTGCTACATCAGTAGTAATGATATTATCTTCCAGCAGCTTGTAACTGCCCACGGCCACACCGCCGCCAAGTATGGCCGAAAGCGTTAAGCCGACAATGAACTGTTTTGTCTTCATGAATTTACCTGAAATGAGTTATACTATAGATATTACTGTTTGCCTATATACATTAAGAATAACGATACTTCAGTATACGGTAGTATGTTCTTATTCGATTGTTGCTAAGCGTACATCTTTTAAGTAACAGTTATATAACAAAAAAGAGGCCAGAATGCCCAGCCTCTTTTCTTATTTGTTCTGATTTTAGTGTCTATTGTCTGCCGTCTTCAGAAGTAGCAGCAACTTTTTTAGAAGCCGGCTGGTTTTTCTCCTCTGACTCATCAGATGAAATATTTATCCGGCGCTTCATTACTTTTTGTTCATCTTTCGGCACAATCACATGCAGCACACCATCATTCAGATTGGCTTTAATCTGATCAGGGTTCACATTGTCGGGTAGGTAGAAAGTTCTGGTAAATGAGCCGTATTGGGTTTCGAGCATGTGGTAACGCTTGTTATCTTCTTTCTTCTCAAACTTACGCTCACCCGTAATTGTCAGCTTTCCTTCCTGAAAGTCTATATCGATGTCCTCCTTCTTCACGCCTGGCAGCGCCAACTCAATCTCAAAGCCTTTTTCTGTTTCACAGGCATCTACATGGGGTGTAAAGCCAGAGAAGTTCCGGGTATTAATAGATTCGTTAAAGAACCTGTCTAGCATAGAAGTGAATGTTTGCGGCATTGTTTCGTTGATGCCGTTATACTTACTAAGTGCCATAAAAACCTCCTTATCTAAAGTTGTTTAACATCTTATGCTATTATGCTATAGTAAAAAGTATACCAATCGGCTTATCTTACGAAATACTGTCATTTTCATATTTTTTAAATTACGTAATCAACTGCCTTATTGGCAGTTATAATTTACTTAGTAAGTAATATTGGCAGGATTGGGCTTAATGTTAAAGCTGTATCTCAGTTCAAGACCGGCCACCGGCGAAATACGGTTACACATGGTAGTATAGCCGTCTTCCTGCAACTGCCCGCTCTTATTATACTTGGGCGGAATTTGCACATAATAGTAATCTGTCTGGCGCATAAAATATGGGTTAATACGCAGCTTTTCGGTCAGCTCATAATTCAGGCTGAAACGCAGGCGGGTACGGTCTATGACACGCTCTGCATATAGCGGTTTGTTTTTACCAAATTCCGTCAGCAGCAGCGCCTCATAGCTGACAGACGGCGTGATAAATTTGCGGCGGATCGGGAAGCGCCTGCCCAACACCGCCTCCAGGCGAAAGCGCCCAAAACCATCCCGCGCCTCCTGGTCTGCATACTCAAACGCAGCCTGCTTGTTGAAATATAAACTGCCGACGTGTCCGTTATGGCGCAGAAACAAGGTATAAAACAGCGTTTTCGGGAAGTCTTCGGCCGCATAGCGAAGTATGGCGCCGCCGCGCCAGTGCTCCGAAAAAGTGTGCTCATATCCCATGGCCAGCTCTACCCGCTCAAAATAACGCAGCGGTCCACTTTCTTTCAAGTCATTGTAATGTGCATCAGCGTTGATGCGGTACTGGTTCTGCAGGAACAGAATATCATGTTTGCCCAAGCTATAATTAAGCTGCAATTCAGGCCAAACGGCAGTGGAAGCAGTTATTTTGCTTTGCCCCTGAGCAAGCAGCGGCAAAAACAACAACAGTATCAAGTATAATTTATTCATGTTGATTATCAAGAGCACCTGCTAACACAACCACCGAAATACCAGATAAAGCAATTTATACTACTCTTTCAGCTCCTGCAGTGCCACAAATGCCATCAGACCGATGCTTGTTTCCAGGGCTGCCTCGTCGATATCGAAAGTGGGTGTGTGTACGCCTGAAGTGATGTTGCGTGCTTCGTTGCGGGTACCAAGGCGGTAGAAGCAGGCCGGCACTTGTTGCGAATAGTAAGCAAAGTCTTCCGCGCCCATCCACAAGTCCAAATCTACTACGTTCTCCACACCCAAATACGCTTCTGCTGCGGCGCGCGCGCGTTCTGTTAAAGCCGGGTCGTTTTTCAAGTATGGATAACCAAATTTTATATCGATGTCGCAGTGGCCGCCCATACTTTCGCAAAGCCCTTGGGCCAGTTTCCGGATTTTTTGGTGCGCCTCCTTGCGCCATACTTCGTCCATCGTCCGGAAGGTACCTTCCAGCTTCACCTCGTCCGGAATTACATTGGTAGCGCCTCTGGCTTCTACTTTGCCAAACGACAGCACTGTAGGCACTTTCGGGCTGGCATGGCGGCTTACAATCTGCTGCAGGGCTACGATCAGGTGCGACGCTATCAATACGGGATCTATATTCGCCTCCGGCATGGCTGCATGGCCGCCTTTGCCTTTCACGGTAATGTAAATCTCATCGGCACTGGCCATGTACATGCCGGCGCGGAAGCCTACCTTGCCCGATGGCAACAGCGGAAACACATGCTGCCCGATAATACCCGCTGGTGCCGGCTGCTGCAGCACGCCTTCTTTGATCATCAGCGAAGCACCTCCCGGAAATTTTTCCTCGCCGGGCTGAAACACCAGCTTTATACTTCCTTCAAACTCCTGGCGCAGCTCCTGCAATATACGCGCGGCACCCAGCAGCGAGGCTGTATGCACATCATGGCCGCAGGCATGCATCACACCCTCGTTCCTGGATTTGTAAGCTACCTCATTTGCTTCCGTAATCGGCAGTGCATCCAGATCGGCACGAAGCGCGATAGTTTTCTTCTCCGGATTTTTTCCTTCTACCAGCGCCACTAAACCTGTTCCGGCCATACTTACCGCCTGTATACCATAGCTTTCCAGCACCTGCTTTACATAAGCAACTGTATTATGTTCCTCAAACGACAGCTCTGGGTTTGCGTGCAGGTGGTGGCGCAATTGCACTGTGTCGGGAGCGTAAGTATGGGCGAGTTGCTGTATTTTCTGTATCATCTGAGTCATAAGGTATAAAAGAAAAAGGTTGTCCTGCTACATGTCTGAAGTAAATATCCGCATGGCGCTGTGCAAGGGTTCAAAACAGGTTCTTGCACCAGGTTTATATGAAGTGTTTGCCTGGATTATCAACAAGTCTGCAACAGCAATTAACTCATATAGCATCACAATAAAAAACGTTGCGCCTTTTAGGGGCCGCAACGTTCTTTATACTTTAAACTGCGCGCGCAGCTCTAATAGTGCTTGTTAATGGTGATTTGATCCGGCACAATCTGCGCGTTTGGAATCAAATCCTGAATCTGGTTTAGTACCTGCTGCGCCTCTATGCGGCTGAAAAAATCGCCAATCTTTAAGCGGAAATTAGGTTGCTGGTAGGTCAGATAGTCTTTCTGTTCCGGTATGCGTCCGATAATGTTTTTACGAAGATCCATTACGGCCTGCCGCTGAGAACCAGTATAGGCAAGTATACGAAATCCCTGGGCATACCTGATGTTTTTGTTGACGTTAGCTACTGTATCCATCAGCACCGCCACCTGGTCATTTACGTGGTGTGTGGGCACTGTTTTGCCTGCTTCCCCGGCGTCTGCTGCCGGATATTTGGGGCGGTACTGGCTCAAGTCTTCTTTTACCTTCGCTTTAGCATTATCACCTTTTCCTATACTTGTTTCGCTACCGGCCTTGCCTGCCGAAGAAGCACAAGCTGCGGTAAACAGCAAAAACAGTGACAAAAGAATACTCGTTAACTTATTCATAGGTAACTATGTGGATGCTGGCCGAGCAGCCTAATCTATCGGCTCCGGCTTTGATTAACGCTTCGGCATCAGCAAATGTTTTTATGCCTCCCGCTGCTTTTATTTTGATGTGGCCGGGCAGCACACGTCGCATTAGTTTCACATCTGCTACAGAGGCGCCCGAAGCGGCAAAACCCGTTGAGGTTTTAACATAATCCGTATCTGCCGCAACGCACACTTCACAGGCTTTTTCAATTTCCTGGGCTGTCAGCAGGGCCGTTTCTATAATTACTTTCAGATGTGCTTTTTTCAGATGACAAAGGCCGGCTATATGGCTCAGTTCGTCCTGCACCTGTTTATATCTGCCTGATTTAAAGGCAGAGATGTTCATCACCACATCTATTTCGCTGGCACCATCGGCAAGCGCCTGGTCGGTTTCCAGAAGCTTTATTTTTGCATGCTGATAGCCCAGCGGAAAGCCTACCACTGTAGCAATTTTTACAAGTGTTCCGGGCCCAAGCTGATCTTTAGCTAGCTGCACATAACATGGCGGCACACAAACAGCGGCAAAGCCATAGTTGCGCGCTTCGTCGCAAAGCTGCATTATTTGTGTCTCTGTTGCTTCCGGTCGAAGTAATGTGTGATCGATGTAAGCCGCTAACTCGTCTCTGGCCATAGTTTCAGATGCAGGATGTCAGGCATAAAACTTTAGATTAGCTTATGTTTAACAACGCATACTTTTAGATGAACGGAAAAAGAGCAGCCATTCGCCTTGCCGGGCCAATGGCTGCTCTCCAGAGGTTATATTTCAATAAGCACGCAGCGGTTGTTGTGCAGGTCTTGTTCCACAGTCTTGAACTTCACATCCTTCACCAGGCGGCCATCCAGGTACTGCACGCTTACGCGATCGTTGCGGCCGGCTACCTTCTGCGAGTGGGCAGGCATGATGCGCTCAGGCTCTGCAGCGGGCGCCGAAGTATGGCCCGTTTCATCTTCAAGCGATGAGTGTACGGCTGCTTTCCGCTCTTTCAGCACGGGTGCCTTGGGGGCAGGTTGCGGCGGACGAGGTGCCTGCACCTGCTCCGGTGCCTGAATCGGAATAAAAGCGTGGAACAGGAAGTTGATAGTTTCTTCATTCACCTTTCCGATCATGCGCTTAAACAACTCAAACGATTCAAACTTATAGATCAGGAGCGGGTCTTTCTGTTCGTATACTGCGTTTTGCACGCTCTGCTTCAGGTCGTCCATCTGGCGCAGGTGCTCTGTCCAAGCTTGATCAATGGTACCCAAAGTAATGATTTTCTCCATTGAGCGGATAAGCTCCAGACCTTTGGATTCATACGTTTTGGTCAGGTTTGCTACGGCAGCCATCTGGCGTTTGCCATCAGTAAACGGCACGGCCACATTCTCAATCATCGGCCCACGGTTCTGGTGGATATCCGAGATAATAGGATAGGCTTGTGCTGCAGTCTCCTTGTTTCTGTTGAGGTAGAAATTCAGCACTTCGTTGTACAGGCGCTGGGCCAGCTGGTTCGCCTGCCCTGCTCTGAACTCTTCTTCTGTGATGGTCGGCTCGAAGCCAAATACACGAATCAGGTGCAGCTGGAAGTTCTCATAGTCGTTGATGTTTTTGTAGCTCACCACCACGTCCTCGCTGATATCATAGATCATGTTCCAGATATCAAGCTCCAGACGCTCGCCGTACAGGGCATTGCGGCGGCGTTTGTATACTACCTCGCGCTGGGCATTCATCACATCATCATACTCCAGCAGGCGCTTGCGCTGGCCGAAGTTGTTTTCTTCCACTTTTTTCTGGGCGCGCTCAATAGAGTTGGTAATCATAGAGTGCTGAATCACCTCGCCTTCTTCCAGGCCCATGCGGTCCATCAGGCGGGCGATGCGGTCGGAACCGAACAGGCGCATCAGGTTATCCTCCAAAGACACAAAGAACTGCGACGAACCCGGATCTCCCTGGCGGCCGGCACGGCCACGCAACTGGCGGTCTACGCGGCGTGATTCATGGCGCTCAGTACCTACAATGGCCAAACCACCCGCTGCCTTCGACTCCGGCGCCAGCTTAATGTCAGTACCACGACCGGCCATGTTGGTGGCAATGGTTACCGTGCTTGACTTACCGGCTTCAGCCACAATCTCGGCTTCCTTCTGGTGCATCTTAGCGTTGAGTACCTGATGCTTTATCTTGCGCAGCGTAAGCATGCGGCTCAGCAGCTCAGAGATTTCTACCGACGTAGTACCCACCAGCACCGGACGTCCTTTTTCGGTAAGTTCTACAATCTCATCTACCACGGCGTTATACTTTTCCCGAACGGTTTTGTATACTTTGTCGTGCTCGTCGTTACGCTGAATTACACGGTTGGTCGGAATCACCACCACATCCAGTTTATAAATTTCCCAGAACTCGCCTGCCTCTGTTTCGGCCGTACCCGTCATACCAGCCAGCTTGTGGTACATGCGGAAGTAGTTCTGCAATGTAACTGTTGCATAGGTTTGGGTGGCATCTTCAACCTTCACGTTTTCTTTTGCCTCAATGGCTTGGTGCAAACCATCAGAGTAGCGGCGGCCTTCCATTACGCGGCCCGTTTGCTCATCCACAATCTTTACTTTGCTGTCCGGCGTTACAATATACTCAGTGTCCTTTTCAAATAAAGTATAAGCCTTCAGCAATTGGTTGATAGTATGAATGCGCTTCGATTTCTCCTGAAAATCAGTAATCAGGCGTTCTTTTGCGTGTACCTGTTCTTCGTGGGGTATGGATTTATCGTTCTCGATATTGGCGATCTCGGTGCCGATATCGGGCATGATGTAAAAGTTCGGATCTTCGCCCTGGCCCGTAATCAGGTCGATGCCTTTTTCGGTCAGTTCAATCTGATTGTGCTTTTCGTCGATGGTGAAGTATAGCGGCTCGTCGGCTTCCGGCATCATGCGGGAATTGTCCTGCATGAAGTAGTTTTCTGTTTTCTGAAGTATGGCGCGGTTGCCCTGCTCACTCAAAAACTTAATCAACGGCTTGCTCTTTGGTAGGCCACGGTAAGCCCGGAACAACGATACACCGGCATCTTTGGTATTTCCTTCCTTAATCAGGCGCTTGGCCTCTGTCAGGAAGCTGTTTACTTCTTTGCGCTGGGCATCTACCAGCATCGCAATACGTGGTTTCAGCTGATAAAACTCATGCTCATCGCCGCGCGGCACGGGGCCGGAAATAATCAGCGGTGTACGGGCATCATCAATCAGCACAGAGTCTACCTCATCCACCATGGCATAATGGTGCTTGCGCTGCACCAAATCCTGCGGCTCCCTGGACATGTTATCGCGCAGGTAGTCGAAGCCAAACTCGTTGTTGGTACCATAGGTAATGTCGGCACGGTAAGCGTTGCGGCGCGCCTCGGAGTTAGGCTGGTGCTTGTCGATGCAGTCAATGGTAAGGCCATGGAATTCGAACAGCGGGCCAATCCACTCTGAGTCGCGTTTAGCCAGGTAGTCGTTCACGGTTACCACGTGTACGCCGCGCTTGGCCAGCGCGTTCAGGAAGGCAGGCAGCGTAGCCACCAGCGTTTTACCTTCGCCTGTGGCCATTTCTGCAATTTTGCCCTGGTGCAGCACCACACCGCCAATCAACTGTACATCGTAGTGCAGCATGTCCCAGGTAATTTCAGATCCGGCGGCTATCCAGGTATTCAGCCAGGTGGCTTTGTCGCCGTCTATCTGCACGTTTGGTTTGCTGGCAGCAAAGGCGCGATCCTGATCTGTGGCGGTTACTATCATCTGGCCGTCCTCTTTTAGGCGGCGGGCTGTTTCTTTCACAATGGCAAAAGCAGCAGGCAGTACTTCCAGCAATACCACTTCCAGGTCTTTGTTGCGCTGCTT
>Ga0210040_10002288_pt1 | contig 27249 bp, 22 predicted proteins | sample CryGeyCG12114_NA_FD_185462 | JGI IMG/M metagenome (GOLD analysis project Ga0210040, IMG submission 185462) | Groundwater microbial communities from aquifer - Crystal Geyser CG19_WC_8/21/14_NA (SPAdes) (version 2) | ecosystem: Environmental > Aquatic > Deep subsurface > Groundwater | place: USA... | reverse complement strand
GATCTGATCGTGCCGGGTTGAGGTGCTCCGTGACAAAACTTCACCGAAGGCACCCGGCCCGGCCACTTCCAGTTCGACCTGGAGGCATATGTCACGCCCTCACCCACCCCGGGTTGCTGCTGGTCGACTATAACGGCGCGCCGGCGGTGCGCTCCCTCCTGCTCGGCGCGCTCGACGGTTGGCTCGCGCACGGCAAGCAGGACGCTGCCGGCCATTGGAGCTTTCCCGGCGAGATCGACTGGGCAACCGACGTGGCGCGGGGCCGGGGAGTGGAGAGCGCCGCACACGACTTCTGGGCTGCCTGGCGGTGGACGGGTGACGCGCGCTACCTGCGGCCGCTCCAGCCCGCCGGCATGGCGAAGGGCTCGCTGCCGACGCTGTTCACGCTCAACGCCGATCCGCTGGCCGAGCTGCCCGGCGGCAGTGACCTCGCCCGCGCGGTCAGTGCCAATCCGGCAGCGCTCGCGGGCAGCACCGATCCCAACATCGGCAGCGTCGATGCGCGCGAGCGGGCCCGGTTCGTCCGCTGGCAGGAGACGGGCGACAACGCGGTCCTCGCGGGCCTCTACGCCGACGAGGCGCGGCGAACCGCGGAGCGCATGTACGTTCTCACCGAAGCGGAGCTTTGGACCGACCGGGTCGCCGTGCCGAGCGAGTTGCTTCAGCGCGCCCGGATGGGCGGCGTCGCGCATTTGCGCAACGCGTACTATCCGGGCAACCTCGTCAGCTGGCGCTTCGACGCGCCCGACGTGGCGGAGAAGATGGGGATCGCCATCCCTCACGGCGATCCGAAACATTTCCGCGTGATCGCCTTCAACATGAGCGGCCGGCCGGTGACGGCGCAGATGGTAGGCGCGATGATGACTCCGGGCCGCTGGCAGGTGACGCGCGGCGTCGACGCCAACGGAGACAATCGCGCGGACGCGGCTTCGCCGGCCGGCACCGTTCGGCTTGAACGCGGGCTGGCGACGCCGCTGAGCTTCCCGCCCGGGCAGACGGTCGTGTACGATTTCACGCTCGACCAGCGCGCGGCAGACCCGGCGACTCGTCCCGACATCGGCATTTCCGCCGACGATCTGGTCCGCCGCGGTGCAACCCTTACCCTACGCGTGCACGGCCTGGGCGCAGTCGCGACGCCGCCGGGCCGGGTCACCGTTACCGACGCGAGCGGGCGCAGCCTTGGCGGGGCGCGGTTCGGCGCCCTCGCGCCGCCAAGCGACCTCCTGCCCAAGACTCACAACGTGCGGGTGCGCCTCGCCGGGCGATCGGTCGGCTCGCTGAACGTCGCGGTGACCCTCGACGGCGATCCCGACGAGGTGACACGGGCCAACAATCAGGCCATCCTGGAGGCGCGATGATGACACGCCATGCCCTTACGGTTGCGGGCTCCGCCGTGCTGCTCGCCGCCGCCGTGCCCGTTGCGGCGCAGTCGGTCACGTCACGCGAGTTCGGCCACCTCGCGGACGGACGCGCCGTGCACGAATACCAGCTCGACAGCGGCACCGGCATGCGCGTGCGGCTGCTCGACTATGGCGGCATCATCCGCGCGATCGAGGTGCCGGATCGCGCCGGCCACCTTGCAAACGTCGTGCTCGGGTTCGACAGCCTCGCGAACATCGAGAAGCGGCCGTATTTCAGTTCGCTGATCGGGCGCTACGCCAACCGGCTGTCGGACGGCGGGGTCACAATCGACGGCGTGTTCCACAAGCTCGCGACGAACGACAAGGGTGTGATCTCCCACGGCGGCACCGGCGGGTTCGGCGCGCAGCTGTGGCAGGCAACGCCGATCTCGATGCCGGGGCGCGCCGCGGTGCGGTTGCATCTCGTCAGCGCGGCAGGCGAGAACGGCTTTCCCGGCACACTGACCACCGACGTGACCTTCTCAGTCAGCCGCGACCGCACGCTGCGGCTCGATTACCGCGCCACCACCGACGCACCGACGGTGGTGAACTTCACCCACCACGCTTATTTCAATCTCGAAGGCGCCGGCAGCGGGTCGGCCGACCGGCAATGGATACGCATACTTGCCGACCGCTATACGGTGCTGGACCCGAACCGCCTGCCGACCGGCGAGATCCGGCCGGTCGCGGGCACGCCGTTCGACCTCAGCCATTGGACGCAGATCGGCGAACGCGTACGCTCGTCCGACCCCCAGATGGTAGCGGCGCACGGGTTCGACCACAATTTCGTGTTGCGCGGCGGCTCGGGGCCGCTTCCACTCGCCGCCTGCGCCTCTGACCCTTTGTCGGGTCGAGCGATGCTGGTGCGTACCGACCAGCCGGGTGTGCAGCTTTATACCGCCAACAGCCTCGACGGCTCGCTCAAGGGCGAGAGCGGCCGCATGCTCCGCCAGGGCGATGGCTTCGCGCTGGAGACGCAGCACTTCGCCGATAGCCCGAGGCACCCGAACTTCCCGTCCACCGTGCTGAGGCCCGGCGAGGTATTCGCCACCTCGACGAGCTTCTCCTTCGTCGCCGCCAAGCCCCAGCTCAGCCCCGGCGGCCCGCCCGACGTGCCGGGCTGCCGATAATGCACGAAAGCGCCTGTCGCCGGGCCGGCTGTGCCGCTAAAGCTGGCCCCATAGGACAGACACAATGCGGATCATCAACGATGTGATCTCGCGGCCAGCAGGGCGGCGGCGGGCGAGGCGCACGGGCAAGGTGTTCGACCCCAATCCGGCCAAGTGCAGACGACCGTCACGCTCGGCACGCAGACGACGCTCACGCTGCCGTTGCGGCCGCGCACGGCACAGCCGGACTGGGCCGCGATCAACCCGCAGCGGCGTGCGCGCGTGATGTTCCGCTTCAAGCTGGTGGAGGCGAACATGGACGCGCTCGCCCACCTGCTCTCCTCCGAGCACGGCAAGGTGATCGCCGACTCGAAAGGCGACATTCAGCGCGGGCTGGAGGTGATCGAGTTCGCCTGCGGCATCCCGCACGTGCTCAAGGGTGAGTAGGGTCGGCAGACGTCCCGGACGACGGCTCCGTTCTGGCTCATCGCGACGCCATCGGCCAGCTGTTCGCGTCCGACACGCTGGAAGAGGTGCTCGCCGGGCTCGAGGCTGATGGCGGCGAGTGGGCGACGCGGCAGCTCGCCACGCTACGCACCAAGTCGCCCCAGGCGATTAAGGTGTCGCTACGCCTGTTTCACGACGGCGCGGCACCGCCAGCTTCGCGGAGGAGATGGCGCGCGAAGCGGCTGCGAGCTGGCGATAATGTGCGATTTCATCCTCGCCGCGGATACCGCGAGGTTCGGCCAGCTGGAGATCAAGCTCGGCGTCCCGCCGGGCATGGGTGGATCGCAGCGGCTCGTCCGCGCGGTCGGCAAGGCCAAGGCGATGGAGATGTGCCTCACCGGCCCCATGCTCGACGCCGCCGAGGCGGATTGTGCCGGCCCGTCAGCTGCATCGTTCCCGCCGCCGAACTCGTCGAGCAAGCGGTGAAGACCGCGACGACGATCGCGAGCATGGCGCCGCTCGCGTGGAGGCCAACAAGGAGATGGTCAATCCGCGTTCGACCCGGGCCTCGCTCAAGGCGGCAAATTTGAGCGCCGCCTGTTCCCCGCGCTCTTCGGCACTGGCGATCAGACCGAAGGCATGGCGGCGTTCGTTGAAAAGCTGGCGGGGAACTGGACGGGGAAGTAGCAACAAGAACCGTCACCCCAGCAGAGGCTGGGGTCTCCCCGCAACGGAGAGATGCCAGCCGGCCCCGGCATGACCGCCACGGGAGAGCAGAATGACACGCGTCGGGTTCATCGGTCTCGGCAACATGGGCGGCGGCATGACCGCCAGCCTCGCTAAGAAGGGGCACGATCCCGGCGCCTTCGATCTCCCCCCAAGGCGCCCGCCCGTGCCAAATCCGCAGGGTGCCCTGTCCGTCGCCAGCGCCGCCGAGGCGCTGCGACTGCGGAAGCCGTCGTCACCACGCTCTCCCTATCGGCATCATGTGGAGAGCGTTCACGCGGCCAGCGTCCTCGGCACCGCCGCGCAGTCCGCAACCCTGATCAATGCTCCACCATCGATGCCACGACGGCGAAGCGCGTCGCCGAGACCGCGCAGGCCAAGGGGCTGATAGTGGTTGACGCCCCGGTCTTCGGCGGCATCAGCGCGGCCGCCGCTGGCACGCTGACGTTCATGTTCGGCGGCACGGACGAGGCGCTTGGTCGCGCGCAGCCGTTCCTGACAACCTGGGCAAGGCGGTGATCCACGCCGGCAAGGGGCCAAAATCTGCAACAACATGATCCTGAGCGCCACGATGATAGCGACATGCGAAGGGTTCGGCCTCGCCGAAAAGCTCGGCCTTGCCGCGCAATCCTACAATCATATCGCGTTCGTCAGCTCGGGCAAGATCTGGTCGATGACCACCTATTCCCTCGTGCCGGGCGTCGGCCCCGACACACCTGCCGACCATGAATACCAGGGCGGCTTCGCCTCGGCGCTGATGATCAGCGGCCCCTGACCTCAGCGTGCATAAGCCAGCTGCTGGGCGTTGGCCTGCGCCGTCTCCTCGCGCGCCGAAGCGATCACGTCGCTCGGCACCAACCCGGCTGGCTCGCCGCTGATCGATTCGTCCACAACCGAGACGGTGGTGCCCACTCGCGTGATCGCAAACAGCTTCTTGGCGAAAGCCGCAGGCAGGCGGACGCAGCCATGCGAGGCGGGGAAGCCGGGGTTGTTGCCCGCGTGCAGCGCAACGCCGTCCCAGGTCAGCCGCTGCATGAATGGCATCGGCGCCGACTCATACAGGTTCGACTTGTGCATGGTTTCCTTCTGCAGGATCGGGAAGGTGCCCGTCGGCGTTTCCTTGCCGTCCTTGCCCGACGAGACGGTGGACACCGCCACGAGCGTCTGGCCGCGGTAGACATAAGCGCGCTGGTCGGGGAGGCTGACGACGATGTCGACAGGGCCGCCCTCGCCGGGATCCAGCCAGACGAAGGCGTTGGGCGTCAGTGTCGCGGCGGCTTCTTCCAGTGAAGCCGAGGAACTCGCCGCCCAGGCCGGCGCGGCCGCAATGCTCGCAATCGCCAGTGAGGCGGCAAAAAAGAAGCTCTTCACGCCAACATTCCCTTGACAAACTCGTTGGACGCTGAACGCATCTAATCGAAATTAGTGCCATCGCCGATTGCGATGAATCGAGGCGTGGGCGCGACGGGCGACGGCTTTGGGACACCAAGCGACGGGAACTAGGGGAGAAAATTCACCGCGGAGCCGCTATGTAGGCTCCACGGACGACGCTTCTGTGGGGATTTCGATGCACGAGTGGATGGCAACGGCGAAGGATCGGCGCGCTCTGTTGAAGAACGGTCTGGTGCTGGCCGGCGCGATGGCGGTGCCGAGCGCGGTGTCCGCCGCTCACCGCATCACCGCCAAGAGCCTGAAACCGGCCGAGCCGCCCTTCACTGAGCTGCCTAGGAAGGTTGCCGCCGCGCCGATCACCTCGCCCAAAGTGATCCGCCCCGAACTGCTGCGCCGGGCGCTAGCCTCGCTCCAGCGCCACGGCAGCCAAATCGAGCACCGCGACCGTATCGCCATCGCGGACTTCACGGCGCCGTCATCCCGCCCTCGCTTCCATTTCGTCGATCTCGTCAGCGGCGCCAGCTCCTCGATGCTGGTCGCGCACGGCAGCGGCTCCGATCCGACGCACAGCGGCTACCTCAGCCGCTTCTCCAACGAGCCTGACTCCAACGCATCGTGCGAAGGCGCTTTCGTCACGCAGGACTATTACGTCGGCAAGCACGGCCGCTCGCAGCGGCTGGTCGGGCTCGATCACACCAACAGCAATGCGCTCGCCCGCGCGATCGTGGTGCACTCCGCCTGGTATTCGAACCCGGACATGCTGCGGACCCATGGCCAGCTCGGCCGCAGCCAGGGTTGCTTCGCGGTCGGCGATCAAGACCTCGCGCAGGTGTTCGCGCGCCTGGGTCAGGGCCGGATGATCTTCTCCGCCAAGGTGTAACGTCCGTTTTCTCATGCGCCGCTAGCGTCGCGGGGGAACAGGGGAGGGGGCCTTAGCTCCGCCGAGCTGAACGCGTTGCGATTGAACGCGGCTATGGCCGGCCACGGTGCGCCCGTCCGCCGGCAACATCGCCGTCATCCTGCTCGCGATCCTGGTCATGGGGCGCTGCGTGGCCTTGCCTGCGGGTCGGTCGCCGCTCTGCTGTCGCGGATGTTCGCGTCCGCGACCCGCTTTCGTCTGCCTGTCACTCATCACCTAGATACCGGCGATCCCGTCGAGCCCGTGGTACGCGCTCGCGATGCCGCTGGTCGGGACGGTGTCAGACCCAGGGAACCGGCCCGGCGCTGAAGACCGAGCATCGACGGGCACGCCCGGAATGCTATGCGCGCGCGATGCTGCCACTTCGCCTCCGCCTCGATGCCGACGCCCTCCTCGCCAACTGGCGCACGCTAGATCGTTTGAGCGGCCCAGCGGCCTGCGGAGCCGCGGTGAAGGCGAACGGCTACGGACTCGGCGCGACGCAGGTGGTAACGCGGCTGGGCGCCGCCGGCTGCCGTGACTTCTTTGTCGCTACCTGGGCCGAAGCCGCCGCGCTCGCGCCGCTCAGGCTGCCGTTAGCCGTGCTCCACGGGGTCCGCGAGGAGGACATGGCGACCGCGCTCGCCGGCTTCGCCCGCCCCGTGCTCAGCACGCCGACGCAGATCGCCCGGTGGAAGGAAGCGGGCGGGGGCGCGTGCGACGTGATGGTCGATACCGGCATGAACCGGCTTGGGGTGAGCATTGCAGACGTGACGTCGGGCCTGCTCGATGGCCTCGCGATCGACACGCTGATGAGCCACCTTGCCTCCGCTGACGAAGACAGCGCGCTCAACGAGCGCCAGCGCGCAGCGTTTGCCGCGCTTGCCGGCCGCACGGGGGGGGGGCGGATGAGCCTCGCCAATTCCGCCGGCATCGCGCTGGGCGACGGCTACCGGTTCGATCTCACCCGGCCGGGGCTGGCGCTGTATGGCGGCGTGCCACGGGAGGAACTCGCGGGCGACATCCGGCAGGTCGCGTTCCCGGAGACGCAGATCCTGCAACGCCGCACCGTGCAGCGCGGCGACACCGTCGGGTACAACGCGACCTGGGCCGCCGGCACCGACACGGAGGTGGCGGTCATCAACATCGGTTATGCCGACGGCTACCGGCGCGCGTTTTCGGATCGGGGCGCCGCGTCCGCGGGCGGGGTGACGCTGCCGGTGATCGGCCGCGTGTCGATGGACCTGGTGGCGCTTGATGTCAGCGCGGCGGCTGCGCTGGCGGAGGGAGATTGGGTGACGCTCGACTATCGGCTGCCCGAGGCTGCGGCGGCGTCAGGCCTGTCGCAATACGAACTGCTGACGGGGTTAGGTGGCCGCTTCGACAGGTACTGGCAGGCCTGATCCTCACCGCGAAGGGAAAAAAAAGGGCGACCCCGAAGGGCCGCCCCGCAAGTAGCGTCGAGACAGATTCTAGAAGTGCACCTGCGCACCAGCGTAGAGGCGGCGGCCGAACGGATCGTAGACATCGGCCGCGGTCGTCGTGCCGGTGATCACGCCGTAATACAGGCCGTCTTCGAGCTTCGGCGGCTGGCGATCGAACAGGTTGGTTACGCCGACGAAGAACTCGAACTGCTTGTTCTCGCCGGCCGTCGCCCGGACCTGCACGTCGTGATAGAAGCGCGACTTGATGTGGTTGTGCGACACAGCCGAGGTTGCCTGAGCAGGCGTCAGGCCGCTCGCGATCAGGAAGTCATACGTTCCGGCCGGATCGAACTCGTCGTCGGGCGAGTCGACCATGTTGCTGAGGAAGGTCGTGTTCCAGTTCACGCTGAAGTTGCCGAAGCTGTACGCCAGGTTGGCGTTGACCTTGTGCCTGAACACCTCGCCATATTCGATGTTGCCGACACCGCTTTCGACGGGCGCGGACGGATCGGACTGCGTGTCGTACTTGTTGGTCCACGTATAGAGAACGTTGAAGTCGACCCGGTCGTTCTCCAGTAGGCCCAGCGAGTGCCCGTAGCGCAGGTTGAAGTCCACGCCGCTGGTGCTCAGGTTCGCGATGTTGATGCTCTGCGCATTGACCGTCTGGATGAAACCGTCGCTGCCGCGAATGACGTTGTTACAGAACTGCGGGAGACCCGTCAGCAGGCACTGCTGGATCGAGGTCCCACGCGGCACGTTGCCGATCGCGTTCGAGATCTTGATGTTGAAGTAGTCGGCGGTGAAGCTGAACCCAGGGATGGCGTGCGGCGAGAGCACGATACCCGCAGTGATCGTCTTACCCTTTTCCTCCTGGAGATTGGGGTTGCCGCCGTTGAAGCCGTTCACGCCCTGCAGCACTGACTGCGGATACGTGAAGGTGCCCCCGTTCGCCACCGCCGCAGCGATCGCCGGGATGGCGAGGCACTGCGCCCGGTAGATGCCGCCGCTCGTCGTGTTGGCGCTGGTGATGCCGTTGCACGGATCCTGGATCGACGGGAACGTCTCCGACGCGGCGGAGAACAGCTCACCGATGTTCGGCGCGCGGTTTGCGATGGCGTAGTTGCCCCTGAGGCGCAGACCCTGCACTGGCTCCCAGTCGCCGCCTGCGCTCCAGCTGAACACGTTGCCGATCGTGGAATAATCGGAATAGCGTGCCTGCCCCTGCAGGTTGAGCGAGTGAATGAACGGCAGGTCGGCCAGCAGCGGCACGTCGACTTCGCCGAACACCTCCTTGACGTCGAACTTGCCGACCGTGTCGGGCGTCAGGTTACCCGAGTTGTTCCCGGCGTTGGTGAGTTCGTCCCAATTGTCGACGCTCTTCTCGCGGCGATACTCTGCGCCGACGGACGCCTTCAGCTCACCGTAAGGCAGCTTGATTAGGGAACCGGTGACGTTCGCGGATGCTACGAACTCGGTGTTCTTCACATCGTCAGACCGCGGCACGGCGGCTCGAACATAGGCTGAAGCCTCTGGGGTCGCCGTATTGTAGCCGAACAGGTTGATCGGCACGCAGCCGGCAGCCCGCGCGGCCACGTCGCGGCAGACGATGGTGTTGGTGCCGGGAAGCTGGATCGCGTCGAGTGCTTGCGCGTATTTGGTGAGATCGACGTCCTGCGTTTCGGTGTGGTCCTTCAGCTGGCCGTAGACCGCCGAAACCTCGTAGTTCCAGTCGCCTGTGATGTCGCCGCGGAAGCCGCCCGCGATTCGGAAGGTGTCGCGCGAGTTGGTGTTGCTGCGAGTGAACACCTCGTTCTGGCGACGGGTGAAGCTGATCGAGGTGACGTCGTTCGCCGGGTTCGCGTCGCTGTTCGCCGCAGTGATGGCCGCACGGATCGACGCGGGGATGAACGGGTTGTCGATCGTGTAGCCCAAGGCGAGGTCAGGTGCCGAGATGCCGGACCCTGCGCCAAACGGCGTGGCCTCGATCTGCGACGACGACTTGGTCTTGCCGTAGGTGCCCTCAAGGAAGGCCGTGACGTGATCGGTCAGCTCGTACTTGGCCGAAGCCGCAGCGAGATACCGTTCGACCGGCACGGAAATCCGGCGGACGGCGTTACGGTTGAAGCCATAGCCCTGCGAAGCTGCAGTCCCCGGCGACACATTGTTGCTGGGATCAAACGTGAAGTAAGGCGTGGCGGCGCCGCTGGCGGTGCGCAGGATCGACGCAGACCCGTTAGGTCCGCGCAGCAGGAACTGACCCTGCGGGGTGTACGAACTGTAGGCAGACGGGCCGCAGATGTACAAGCAGTCCTGCGACGAGATCGCGCGGTCGCGCGAATACAGGCCGTCGTCGTTCGCATAGGTGAGGTTGGCGATGATCGAACCGCGCTTGTCGGGGCCGAAGGTCGTGCCGCCGGTCAGGCTTGCCGTCGCCGTGGCGCTGTCACCGCGCGATGAGATGCCGTACTGGGCACGCGCCGTGATGCCTTCCATGTGGTCCTTGAGCACATAGTTGACCACGCCTGAGATCGCGTCCGAACCGTACACGGCGGATGCGCCGCCGGTGATGGTCTCGACACGGTCGATGAAGTCGGTCGGGATGTTGTTGACGTCGACGATCGACGTGCCCGCCACGCCGGCGACGAAGCGGCGGCCGTTGACCAGCACCAGCGTGCGCGAGCTGCCGAGGTTGCGCAGGTTGACAGCCGAGATGCCGTTGCCGGTCGTGCCGAAGTTGGTGTTGGTGCGGCTGAAGCCCGGGATGCCGACCTGCGGCAGGCGCTGCATCAGATCCTGGATGTTGGTGATGCCCTGCGCCTGGATCTGCTCAATGCCGACCACTGCTATGGGGCTGGCCGACTGAAGCTCCGGACGCGCGATGCGCGAACCGGTGACCACCACGTCCGCGGCGGCGCCGCTGTTACCGGCGTCCGCCTCGACGCCGCGGGTCTGCGTCGCCACTACGCCGGCGTCCGTCGCGTCTTGGATATTGCCGGAGTTGAGCGGTTGGGCGTCCGCAGGCTGCGTCGCCGGGGCCTGTCCCGCCGCCTGCTGGGCGCTCGCCGGCGACGCCACGCCGAGACCGATTGCGGTCACCGCCACGAGCGAGGACGAGCTGAGCAACTTAATCCGATGAATCAATGCAACCTCCTGGGGGCAGCGCAACCTTTGCCGCATGTGCGTAATCTTCCCGATTTTTTCGGCCGCGAACAGATCGTTGTCTGACGCAAAGTTATAAACGTGTGATATGTGACAGTTCTGCAACAGGACGAAATTCGCGGTCGTTTCCACGTTGTGGCAAGGAGTTGGTGATAGCTGCCGCTTACGTTGCCGCCCCGGGCAGACCGCGCCGCTCTGGCGGCTGAGCGCCCACGTTGCAGCGCGGCGATGCGGGGTGTAGCTTACCGCGAAAGCGTCGACCAGAACGGCGATAGGATGGGGGATGCAATGAAGAAGCCAGCGGGCGACGGAACGGTGATCGTCAAGAAATACGCCAATCGCCGGCTCTACAATACCGAGACGTCCTCCTACATCACGCTCGATCATCTCGCCGCGATGACCCGCGCGGGGCGCGACTTCAAAGTGGTGGACGCCAAGACGGACGAGGACATCACCCACACCGTCCTGACCCAGATCATCATGGAAGAGGAAAGCCGTGGGGAGACCATGCTGCCCGTCAACTTCCTGCGGCAGCTGATCGCAATGTACGGCGATTCGATGCAGGCGGTGGTGCCGGGCTACCTCGAAGCCTCCATGGAAAGCTTTCGCCGCAACCAGGTGCAGTTCAAGTCCGCGGTGGAGGGGGCCTTCGCGCACTCGCCGTTCGCCGAACTCGCCAAGCGCAACATGGCGATGTTCGAGGCCGCGACTCAGGCCTTCAAGGGCACGGCGTCCCCCGCCGCGCCGGCGGGCGATAGCGCCAGCAAGGACGATGAGATCGCCGCGTTGCGGGCCGAGCTCGCGCGCCTCCAGGAGAAGGTCGAGAAGATCGGCCAATAACGGCGGGCTGCGGCCGATTCGCAGCGCCGCCCGCTCAACCGTGCGAGTTCGCCGCCTCACACGCGCGCCAGGAGTGTTTCAATAAAAGGCGCGCGCGGTCAGCGGCCGCACCGTGCCGTCGCAACGCCCCAGCTTCACCACCGTGCCAGCCGGCGCGATGGACCAATTGGCGAGCGCGCTGGTCGGATAGGCCGGCGTGATCGGCTGGCCGTCGATGCTGCAAATCGTGTCGCCGCTCTTCCATCCGGCCTGTTCTGCGGGGCTGTTCTTCATCACATGGAGCACGCGGATGCGGTCGGGGAGGATGCCGGCGAGAATGCCCGTGGTGGAGCGCAGCGGCGGCGTGTCGGCGGTGGGGCCCGGGCTCAGCACCATGTGCCGCGCCGCGGGATCGAGCAGCACGCGGTAGTTCTGCAAGAAGCCCGACCCGATCCGCCCCGCCACGCCGATCGACTGCGAGAAGCCGTCCGCCGGCTCAATCCGCACCTCGACTGATCGTGCCCTGAGGTCGCCGAGCCCCAGCGTCGGCACCACGGCGAGGCCGCTTACCACGGGCCCGGCAAGCCCGTACGACAGGGCGGTGGTGCTCGGCAGTGCCGTCATGCCCGCGCTCGCCCATCCTTGCGTCGTGACGGTGATCGACGAGCCGTCGCCCGTGTCGACCACCACGGGCTTCAGCCGCTGGCCGCCCAGCGTCAGTTCGCTTTCGTAGATGTGCCGTTCTGCCGAAATCCACAGCGGCGCCACCGCGCCGCGAAACGGCATCCGGCCCGAGCGGATCAGGCGAAAGCGCTTGCCGGCATAATCGATGTCGAGCGCCTGCGCCCCGATCAGATCGCGGCCCACGAGCAGGTCGACGGCCTTCGCGCTGCCCGTCGCGATCGCCGGCAGGTCGGCAACGCTGATGCCGCCGCCGGTTCGGGTGAGGCCGCCGACCGTCATGGAGCGCGTGGGCATCCAGGCGATCGCGACCGCACCGCCGATCGCGGTGGCGTTGCCGCTCGCGATCGCCTTGCCGGCATCGAACGCCGGCGAGCGGCGGGCGAGCACCGAATAGCTGACGCCGGTGTCCAGGATCGCGGTCAGCGCCCGGCCGTCCACCATCATCCCGAAGCGGATCTGATTGCCCGGGGTCAGGTCGAACGGAACCCATCGATCCTCGGCGTCGGGCGCGAGGGCGGCGACGCCCGGGTCACGATCGGCGATGTTGACCGGCTGGGCATGGGCATGGGCCGCTGCGAGCAGCAGCGGCAGGAGGCAGAAGAGACGACGCATGAGGCGGCGCCCTAGCGCGTCACCGCCCTCCCGTTAAGCGGCTTACAGGCACGCCTCCAGGAACGCCTGATCGAAGCCGAACTGCTTGGCCTTTTCCAGCGTGTAGGGGCGAAGACCCATGGAGCGGTATTCGCCGATGATCTTGCCGTCGGCGCTCTCGTCGAGATATTCGAACTTGAACAGCTCCTGGGTCACGATCACCGGCCCTTCCATGCCGATCACCTCCGTGACGTTGGTGACGCGGCGCGAGCCGTCGCGCAGGCGCTTGACCTGGATGATGAGTTCCACCGAGTCGGCGATCTGGCGGCTGATCGCTTCCTTGGGCACCTTGATGTCCGACATCATCACCATGTTCTCCATCCGCGCCAGCGCCTCGCGGGGGGAGTTGGCGTGGAGGGTACACATCGATCCGTCGTGGCCGGTGTTCATGGCTGCGAGCATGTCGAAACACTCGGACCCACGAATTTCGCCGAGGATGATGCGATCCGGGCGCATACGCAGCGCGTTCTTGACGAGGTCGCGGATCGAGATCTCGCCCTGGCCCTCGAGGTTTGCGGGACGCGTTTCGAGCGGCAGCCAGTGCGGCTGCTGGAGGCGAAGTTCGGCCGCGTCCTCAATGGTCAGCACGCGCTCGCCCGGGTCGATCATCTTCGACAGGGCGTTGAGCATCGTCGTCTTGCCCGAGCCGGTACCGCCGGAGATGACCACGTTGAAACGGCTCGCGCCCGCAATCTTCAGGGCGGTCGCCATCTTGGGGCTCATCGATCCGCCGCCGGCCATCATGTCGAGCGTGATCGGCTTGGCGGAGAATTTACGGATCGAGATGGCGGTGCCGCGCAAGCTGAGCGGCGGCACGATGACGTTGACGCGGGACCCGTCCTTGAGGCGGGCGTCGGCAAGCGGCGTGGTCTGGTCGACGCGGCGGCCGACCGAGTTGCAGATGCGCTGCGCGATCTGGAACAGGTGCTCCTCGTCGCGGAACTGGATCTGCGCCAGCTCAAGCTTGCCCTTGCGCTCGACGTAGGTCTGTTCGGGGCCGTTGACCATGATGTCGCTGATCGCCGGATCGGCCAGCAGCTCCTCCAAGGGCCCCAAGCCTAGCAGCTCGTCGACCAGCACCTTTTCCAGCGCGAACTGTTCGCGGCGGTTGAGCGTCAGCTTCAGCTCGGCGAGGACCTCGCCGATAATCGGGCGGAATTCCTCGGCCAGCTCGTCCTTGCCGAGCGTCGCAGCCGCTTCGGGATCGACGCGCTCGAGCAGGCGCGGCAGCACCTGTTCCTTGATTTTGTGAACGGAGGCATCGAAGCCTTCGCCGCGGCTGTTGCCAGCCTCGCCGCTCTGATTCTGGCGGTCGGTGAGGCGTTGCATCGCATCGCCCTGGCCGGTGGATGAGCTGCCCGTCGCATCGGCCTCGCCCGGGAAAGGAGCTAGATCGAGAGGCGGGAACTGGCTTCCCGCAGCCTCCGCATCGGCGCGCGGCTGGGTTCCGCTGCCCTGCATCGGCCGCGCCACCCCGAAAGCCGGGCGCGCCGACTGGCCCCCACCCGCACCGCTCCGACGCCCAAACGCACTCATGCCGCACCTTTCGCCATTGCGCTCCGGGGTAGCGGGCAACGCTTTAGAATTGCCTAACCACAGCCTGCTCACCCGCCGCTTGATCGGTGCGCGGTTTTCCCGTCTCTAGCGGCCATGAACCGATTGCGCCTCGATGGGAGCCTGATGTGGCTGTGGCTGGTCGTGGCGTGGCTGCTCGCTGGCCTCGCCACCCCGGCCGGTGCCGACGACATCGCCGCCACTGCGCGCGGCGTGGTGCGGGTGGTGACGATCGCGGTGGTCGACGGGCAGGTGGCCGGTTTCGGCCACGGCTCGGGCGTCGCGATTTCCCCCAACCGCGTGGTCACCAACGCCCATGTGGTCGAGCTGGCGCAGCGCTACCCGGACGATGTCGTGATCGGCGTGGTGCCTTCGGAGGGGGCCAAGTCCTACCAGGGCCATGTCGTCGCCTATGACGCGAGAGCCGACCTCGCCTTGATCGAGTTCACCGGCGGCGGCCTGCCGCCCGCCGCGCTTTACACCGGCCCCTCCAGCGAGGGCGACGAGGTGGTGGCGCTCGGCTATCCCGGTAACGTCGACCTCGCCACCGCGCGCTCGGCGGCCGACTATATCACGCCGGTGGCCCCGGTCCGCTCGCAAGGCGTGTTCTCCGGCCGGCGCTCGCTGAGCGGCATCGACGTGCTGCTCCACACCGCGCCGATCGCGCGCGGCAATTCGGGCGGGCCGCTGCTCGACCGCTGCGGCCGCGTGATCGGCATCAACTCGGCGCTGACTCACGGCGAGGAAGGCGATTCGAGCTTCGGCTTCGCGATCGCTGACAGCGAACTCGCCGCGTTCCTGCGCGCCGCAAACCAGCCCTATACGTCGGTGGGCACCCCCTGCACCTCCATCGAGGATCGCCTCCGCGCCGATAGCGAGGCGGACAGCCGCGCCATTGCGGACGCCGCACAGAGCCGGCGGCAGGCGAGCATCCAGGCGCAGGTGGCGCGCGAGGAAGCCTTGGCCAAGGCGCGCAGCGAGGCGGAGCGCGGGCGCGAGAACGTGATGGCCCTGGCCGCGCTGCTGCTGGTCGGCGGCGCGCTCGCGCTCGGCGGCGCGGGGCTCTTGTGGTCGCGGGGCATGAAGACGCCTGCGATCTGGTGCGCGGGCGGCGGCGCGGCGGCGATCGTAGGGTCGGTGGTGGTGTTCCTCTTCCGCCCCTCGCCGGACGTGTCGCTGCCCGCTTCCGCGCCGCTCGCGGTGACGCCAACGGTGGGGGACGCGGCGCTCGGTCGGCTGACCTGCGCGCTCCAGCCCGAACGCAGCCGCGTTGTGGTGTCCTCCACCGCGAGCGTGCCGCTCGATTGGGGCAAGGGCGGCTGCGTCAACGGCCGTACCCAGTATCTCCCCGCCGACGGCCGCTGGGAGCGGCTGCTGGTGCCCGATCACGAGCAGACGGTGTCGGTGCTCGGCTTCGATCCTCCGACGCGGACCTATGCGGTGACCCGCTATTTCCTGCCCGCCGACGCGATGGCGGCGATGCGCAAGCTGCGTGGCGACGCGCCCAAGGCGTGCACCGCCGACCCGGCGACGCAGGCCAGCCTCGAGCAGCGCGCCGCGGCGATCCGTGCGCAGCTGCCGCCGGTGCCCAACGAAAAGCTGGTGTACAGCTGCACGGCCTATCCGGCTGGAGAGTAGGAACATCCCAGCTCCGTTCGTGCTGAGCGAAGTCTAAGCACCGCTCCGGACCCATCGACTTCGCTCAGGCCGAACGGAGAAGGGCTCTGCTGACAAAGAAGGACCGCAGCGTCACTCCCGCCCTTCACCCTCTCGCCGCAGCAGCACGCGCTTGCGTTCCAATCCATAGGCATAGCCGCCGAGCCTGCCGTCGGTACGCTGCGCCCGGTGGCACGGCACCACCACTGCCAGCGGGTTGGCGCCGCATGCGCTGCCCGCCGCCCGTACCGCGCGCGGGTTCCCCGCTGCCGCCGCCAGTTCGGCATAGGTCCGCGTCTCCCCCGCCGGGATCGCCTTGAGCGCTGCCCACACCGCCTCCTGGAACGCGGTGCCGCGCGCATCGAGAGGCAGGTCGCCGCCGCGCGCAGGGTCCTCCACCTGCGCCACCACCTCGGCGGCAAGGCTCGCCAGCGCCTCGCCGCCCTCGACGATTTCGGCGCGGGGGAAGCGGATCGCCAAGGCCGCCGCGTCCTCCCCAAACGAAACCCGGCACAGCCCCTTGTCGGTCGCCGCCACCAGCAGCGGCCCCAGGCTGGTGACGACCACCGTCCAGCGGATTGTCACCCCCGCGCCGCCGCCCGACCAGGCGCTCGGGCTCATCCCCAATCGCGGCGCCGCGGCGGCGTAGAACCGGCTGGGCGCGGCATAGCCCGCTTCGTAGATCGCCTGGGTCACGCTGCTCTCCTCGGTAAGCGCCTCCGCGGCGCGGCCTGCGCGCAAGCCCCGCGCATAGGCGGCGGGCGTCACCCCGGTCGCGCGCTTGAACAAGCGGTGAAAGTGGTGCGGCGCATAGCCTACCTCCGCCGCGAGCCGCTCCAGCGGTTCACCGGCGCGCGCGAGGATAGCAACCGCCTCCGCAACCGCCGCGCGGTCGCGTCCCACCGCGTCGGGCGTGCAGCGCAGGCATGCGCGGAATCCGGCCGCGCGCGCGGCCGCGCCATCAGCGTGGAAGGTGACGTGCGCGCGGGCAGGGCGCCGCGCCGGGCAGCTCGGCTTGCAATAGATACCGGTGGTCGAAACCGCGACGACGAATCGGCCGTCGAAGGCTCGGTCGCGGCGCGCAAACGCCTCCCAGGCGGCATTGGTGTCGATCGGCGGCGTCATGGGGCGGGTGTAGCGCCGCCCGGGCTCCGGCGCATCCCGCCGCTTGCTACCAAACCCAAGCCGCGCTTTGCGCGGACCGGCCGCCGCTTGCATCCCCCAACACCCCATGCTAGCCGCCCGGCAACTCAAGCGAACGGTGCCCTGGCGCCCGCAGTGCCGCTTGGGTCCACCCGTTGACCAACAAGGACATCGCTTCCGTGGAGATATCCGGCGGTATTCAAGCAAGCTTAGGTGGCCGCTATGCGCTGGCCCTGTTCGAGCTTGCGCGCGATGCCAAGGCGATCGACCAGGTCGAGCAGAGCCTTGCCGCGGTGCGCGACGCGCTCGCCCAGTCGCCTGACTTCAAGGCGCTGACCGCCAGCCCCGTGGTTTCACGCGGCGCCGCGTCCCAGGCGGTGCTCGCCGTCGCGACCGAGCTCGGCGTCGATCCCACCACCTGCAGCTTCCTCGGCGTGCTCGCCGAGAACCGCCGCCTCGGGCAGCTCCCGGCCATTATCCGCGCCTTCCGCCAGCTCGCCTCGCGCTTTCGCGGCGAGGTCAATGCGGAAGTGACCAGCGCCCACCCGCTCGACGCCGATCAGGTCGCCGAACTCAAGCAGCAGCTGCGCCAGCGTGTCGGCAGCGAGGTCTCGGTCGACCTTGCCGTCGATCCCGCGTTGCTCGGCGGCCTCGTCGTCCGCATCGGTTCCCAGATGATCGATTCGTCGATCCGCACCCGTTTGAATGCGCTCGCCAGCGCGATGAAAGGCTGACCCATGGATATCCGCGCCGCAGAGATCTCGCAGATCATCAAGGACCAGATCGCCAATTTCGGCACGGAGGCTCAGGTCTCCGAGACCGGCCAGGTCCTGAGCGTCGGTGACGGCATCGCCCGCATCTATGGCCTCGACAACGTCCAGGCGGGCGAGATGGTCGAATTCGCCAACGGCGTGCAGGGCATGGCGCTCAACCTCGAGGCTGATAACGTCGGCGTCGTGATCTTCGGCTCGGATGCCGAAATCCGCGAGGGCGACACCGTCAAGCGCACCGGCACCATCGTCGATGTGCCGGTCGGCAAGGGCCTGCTCGGCCGTGTGGTCGATGGGCTCGGCAACCCGATCGACGGCAAGGGCCCGATCGTCGCCGAGAAGCGCAGCCGCGTCGAGGTCAAGGCGCCCGGCATCATCCCGCGCACCTCAGTCAGCGAACCGATGCAGTCTGGCCTCAAGGCGATCGACGCGCTGGTGCCGGTCGGCCGCGGCCAGCGCGAGCTGATCATCGGCGATCGTCAGACGGGCAAGTCCGCCATCGCCGTCGATGCGTTCATCAACCAGAAGGGCGTCAACGCCGGCTCGGACGAATCCAAGAAGCTCTATTGCGTCTACGTCGCGGTCGGCCAGAAGCGCTCCACGGTGGCGCAGCTCGTCCGCACCCTGACGGAGCAGGGCGCGATGGACTATTCGATCGTCGTTGCCGCGACCGCGTCCGATCCCGCACCGCTCCAGTTCCTCGCGCCCTATACCGGCTGCGCGATGGGCGAGTATTTCCGCGACAACGGCATGCACGCGCTGATCGTCTATGACGATCTGTCCAAGCAGGCGGTCGCCTATCGCCAGATGTCGCTCTTGCTGCGCCGTCCGCCGGGCCGCGAGGCGTATCCGGGCGACGTGTTCTATCTCCACTCGCGCCTGCTGGAGCGCGCGGCCAAGATGAACGACAGCCTTGGCGGCGGTTCGCTGACCGCGCTGCCGATCATCGAAACGCAGGCGGGCGACGTGTCGGCCTATATTCCGACCAACGTGATCTCGATCACCGACGGCCAGATCTTCCTCGAAACCGACCTGTTCTTCGCGGGCATCCGCCCGGCGATCAACGTCGGCCTGTCGGTGAGCCGCGTGGGCTCGGCCGCGCAGACCAAGGCGATGAAGAAGGTGTCGGGCTCGATCAAGCTCGAGCTCGCCCAGTATCGCGAGATGGCGGCGTTCGCGCAGTTCGGCTCAGATCTCGATGCCTCGACCCAGCGCCTCCTCAACCGCGGCGCGCGGCTGACCGAGCTGCTCAAGCAGGCGCAGTTCAACCCGATGCCGTTCGAGGAACAGACCGCGTCGATCTTCGCAGGCACGCAAGGGTATCTCGACACCGTGCCGGTGGGCGACGTGACCCGGTTCGAGGCGGCGCTGCTCGCCGATCTTCGCGCCAACCACGCCGACACGCTGCAGATGATCCGCGACACCCGCGATCTCGGCGACGAGGCCAAGGGCAAGCTCAAGAGCGCGCTCGACACCTTCGCCAAGACCTTCGCGTAACAACTAACCGTCACCCCAGCGAAGGCTGGGGCCCATGTCTCTCCGCCAGGAGCGACACCGTTCAGATTGAGAGAGATGGGCCCCTGCCTCCGCAGGGGTGACGAAAAGGACCAGAATGGCATCCCTCAAGGCCCTCAAGATCCGCATCGACTCGGTGAAGTCGACGCAGAAGATCACCAAGGCGATGAAGATGGTCGCGGCCGCCAAGCTGCGCCGGGCGCAGGACGCGGCGCAGGCCGGGCGCCCTTATGCCGAGCGGCTCGAAGGGGTGATGGCCAGCCTCGCGTCCAAGGTGACGGTCAGCGCCTCCTCGCCGCGGCTGCTCGCCGGCACCGGCAGGGATCAGGTCCACCTCCTGGTCGTCGCCACTTCCGAGCGGGGCCTTGCGGGTGCGTTCAACACCAACATCGTCCGCGCCGCCCGCCGCAAGGCCGAGGAGCTGACTGCCCAGGGCAAGACGGTGAAGTTCTACCTCGCCGGCAAGAAGGGCCGCGTGCTGCGCCGCTTCTACCCCAACGCCATCCTCGCCGACCATGAACTGGGCGCGGTCAAGACGGTCGGCTTCGGCGATGCGCAGGGCGTCGCCGCCGACCTCATCGCCCGCTATGACGCCGGCGAGTTCGACGTCGCGCACCTGTTCTACGCCAAGTTCGTCTCGGCGCTGGTGCAGGAGCCCGTCGGCCAGCAGATCATTCCCGTGCCGCTGGGCGACTCCGAACGGGACGTAGCCTCAACTTCCTCAACCTCCGCGGGGGCCGTCGTCGAGTATGAGCCGGACGAGGAGACGATCCTCGCCAGCCTTCTTCCCCGCAACGTCGCCATCCAGATCTTCCGCGCGCTGCTGGAAAATGCCGCGTCGGAGCAGGGCAGCCGCATGAACGCGATGGACAACGCGACCCGCAACGCCGGCGACATGATCAACCGGCTGTCGATCCAGTACAACCGCACCCGCCAGGCCGCGATCACGACCGAACTGGTGGAAATCATCTCGGGCGCCGAGGCGCTGTAAGTACCGTCGTCCCTGCGAAGGGCAACCATCGAAGTAATATTTCGATGGGGACCCAAGGCAGGGACCCATGTCTCTTGCGATCGTGAGAGACATCGATTGTTGAAGCAGACATAGGCCCCTGCCTCCGCAGGGGTGACAAGAAGGCAGGAAGAACCATCATGGCAACCGCCGCTGAAGACATCCGCCCGACCCAGACGACGGGCACCACCAATAACGTAGGCCGCGTCGCGCAGGTGATCGGCGCGGTGGTCGACGTGCATTTCGACCAGAACCTCCCCGCGATCCTGTCGGCGCTCGAAACCGACAACAACGGCAACAAGCTCGTCCTCGAAGTCGCGCAGCACCTCGGCGAGAACACCGTGCGCACCATCGCCATGGACACCACTGAGGGCCTGACCCGCGGCCAGAACGTCCGCGACACCGGCGCGCAGATCACCGTGCCGGTCGGCCCGATGACGCTCGGGCGCATCCTCAACGTCGTCGGCGAGCCGATCGACGAGCGGGGCCCCGTCAATGCCGAGCATCGCGCGCCGATCCACGCGGCCGCGCCGCCCTTCATCGATCAGTCGACCGAGAGCGCGATCCTGGTCACCGGCATCAAGGTCATCGACCTGCTCGCGCCTTATGCACGCGGCGGCAAGATCGGCCTGTTCGGCGGCGCCGGCGTCGGCAAGACCGTGCTGATCCAGGAGCTGATCAACAACATCGCCAAGGGGCATGGCGGCGTGTCGGTGTTCGCCGGCGTCGGGGAGCGCACCCGCGAGGGCAACGACCTCTACCACGAGTTCCTCGACGCCGGCGTCATCGCCAAGGATGCAGAGGGCAACGCGACCTCCGAGGGTTCCAAGGTCGCGCTGGTATTCGGTCAGATGAACGAGCCGCCGGGCGCCCGCGCCCGCGTCGCGCTCTCGGGTCTGACCATTGCGGAGTATTTCCGCGATACCGAGGGGCAGGACGTGTTGTTCTTCGTCGACAACATCTTCCGCTTCACCCAGGCGGGCGCCGAGGTGTCGGCGCTGCTCGGCCGTATTCCCTCGGCGGTGGGCTACCAGCCGACGCTGTCGACCGACATGGGCGCGCTGCAGGAGCGCATCACGTCGACGAACAAGGGGTCGATCACCTCGGTGCAGGCGATCTACGTCCCCGCGGATGACTTGACCGATCCGGCACCAGCAACCTCGTTCGCCCACTTGGACGCGACCACGACGCTGTCCCGCGCCATCTCGGAGCTGGGCATCTACCCGGCGGTCGATCCGCTCGACTCCACCAGCCGCGTGCTCGAACCGCGCACGGTGGGCCAAGAGCATTACAACACCGCGCGCGCGGTGCAGTCGCTGCTGCAGCGCTACAAGTCGCTTCAGGACATCATCGCCATCCTTGGCATGGACGAACTGAGCGAAGAGGATAAGCTGACGGTGCAGCGCGCCCGCAAGATCCAGCGCTTCCTCAGCCAGCCGTTCCACGTCGCCGAGGTGTTCACCGGCATCCCCGGCAAGTTCGTGCAGATCGAGGACACGATCCGCTCGTTCAAGGCGGTGGTGGACGGCGAGTACGACCATCTGCCCGAAGCCGCCTTCTACATGGTCGGCGGCATCGACGAGGCGGTCGCCAAGGCCGAGAAGATGGCGCAGGACGCGTGATCCTCGCCGCCGCCCTGCTGGCGGGCGCAGCCGCGCCCGCGGTGGCGGCGGCACCCGCCCTCCCGGCCGCGGCGTCCGCTCCGCTGGCTGAGCGCGTGACGGACATCGCATCGCGCTTCTGCGTCGACATTCTGTCGCGCGCCCTGCCGGTGCCAGCCGCGGGACCCGACGAGCAGAGGGTGTTCGCACGTTACGGCCTCACCCCCGGCGTTCCCGATGCGGCGATGCAGGCGCTCGGTCGGGCCGGCGTGGGGCTGATCGCGCGGGCGACGCTCGCCTCGGGCGATGCGGCCAACGGTGCGTTCGTCGTCGCGCTCGGTGGCGCGGCCGGCGAGACGTGCCGGGTGATCGTGTATCGCGCCGCAGCGGCAGCCGGGCTCATTCAGCGCACCGGAGGCGCCATGACCGTGCCGGCGCGGGGTTGGAAGGCGCTGCCCGCGCCACCCCAGCCACCCGCCGGTGTCCGGCTGAGCTTCCTGCGCCGCGACGCCGCTGGCCGGCCGTTCCTCGCTAACCTAATCGCGCCGCGCACCACCGGTCCGCTCGCGCTGGTCGCGCATGTCGCGGCCGTGCCGCCCAACGTCACTCTCCCGCAAGGTCTTTGATGCGATGCCGCTCCGCTTCGAACTCGTCACGCCCGAAAAGCTGATCCGCTCCGAGGAGGTCTACATGGTCACGGTGCCTGGCACCGAGGGCGACTTCGGCGTGCTGGAGGGCCATGCGCCGTTGATGGCGACGATCCGCGACGGCGCGCTGTCGATCTACCGCACCGAGCGCGGGGAGCCCGACAAGGTGTTCGTCCGCGGCGGCTTCGCGGAAGTCAACGCGCAGGGGCTCACCGTGCTCGCCGAGCAGGTCGACTAGCCGGCGGATCGGCGGCGGCAGGCGGTGACCGTCACCTCCGTCCCGAATTCGCGGCACTCCCAGCGCGGATCACGCGCGGCGATCTGCGGCACGATGGGGTGCGGCTGGTCATGATCGTTTGCGATCCAAAGGATCGCGGAGTTCGTGTGCGCGCCGGCCGCCCGCAGAGCGAGCGCGTTGGGGTCAGCCCCGTCGCGGCGCTTGACCACCCGGACGGCGAGGGGATGACCGTCACGCCGGAACACGAAGCCCGCGAGGTCGGCGAGGTTCCAAGCGTCGGCGCTGTCGCCCATCGCGTCCGTCCACAGGAACACCAGCCGCTCGGGCGGCCGCTGCATCAGCCATTGCGACGCCAGCTCGAACCCGAACAGGTGACGGGCATCGATGCGCCGGTCGGCCAACGACGAGCAAAGGATCGTCGCAGCGGACGACAGCATGACCCCGACCACCAGCAGCACCGGCCGCATGTCGGTTCGCGCCATGCCACGCACCCATAGCGCGACGCCGAATAGCAGCGCGGGCATGGACGGCATTAGATAGCGCGGCGCGAAGCCCGCGTGCAGCATCGCCAGCCCGATCACCAGCGCGCAGGCAAGCACGCCGCTCGCCGCCAGCAGCGCCTCGGGCCGCGACGCGACGGCGGCGATGGCGAGCCGGAAGCGCGGAACCAGAAGCGTCGCTGTAAGCGTGCCCATGACGATCACACCGATCGTGCCAGTACCGAACAACGCCCCAGGCACCATCACCAACTCGCCGGGGGTGAGCCCCACGAAGTTGCTTCCCGAGCCAACCGTCAGACTCAGCGTGAACGCCAGGTGAAAGGCCATCCAGCCCGCCACCGGAAGGAAGGCGGCCAGCGCGGGCCAGGTCGCCACCGCCCGTTTGCGATGCGCCAGCAGGTAGAGAAGGCCCTGCACGCCGCCGATCGCCAGCGCTCCGTAATGGGTGAGGATCATCGCGGCAGTGACCGCGGCCCAGCCGAAAGCGGTGCGCGTGCCCGGCGCACGGATCAGGTGAAGAAACGCAATTCCCTGCACGCAGCCGAGGAAGAACAGCAGGGCGTAGGGCCGCGCGTCGTTGGCGAACGGCAGGATGGGGAGCCACAGTAGCGTAACGCTCGCCCAGGCCAGCCGCAGCTCTCTGTCGGCATGGCCGCGGGCGTAGAGCAGGAGCGGCGCTGCGACGGAGAGCGCGAGGCCGGGCAGCCGCAATGCCGCCGTGCTTGCACCGGCAAGCTTCACCCACAGCCACATGGTTCCGTAGAAGAAGGGGCCCGTCAGCTCGGTCAGGCACCAGTGGACCAGGCGGGGCAGGCTCGTCTGCGTCGCGATGGTGCCGGTGAAGGTCTCGTCGAACCACAGCGGCATGCCGCGCCCATAGGCGATCCGCGCCGAGAGGCCGATGATGAGCGAGGCTCCGAACAGCAACTCGCTCCAGCGGGCCGCCAGCCACGCGGCGAGCCGGACGGGCGCGCGATCCACCCCGATTTGCGTCGCCATCTTCGCCTCCGATCAAAGAGCGCTACCAGCGGGATGGCTAGCAAAGAGTTAAAGAGGGCTTCTCCAAGGCTCCGAGCTAAAGGAAGCTGTAGGGGTCGACGTCCACCGTCACGCGCACCTTGGCGGGCCAGTCTAGCGCGCCGAGCCAATCGCGGATCACGTCCTGCACGTCGAGCGCACGGCGGGCGTGGACGAGGAGGCGATAGCGGTGCCGCCCGCGCAGCATCGCCAATGGCGCGGGCGCGGGGCCATAGACCGCCATGCCCTCAACCTCTGGCGCGCTTCGGCCGATCGACAGGGCGGCGGCGTGCGCGGCGGCCTGCTCCTCCGACGATACCACGATCGCGGCATAGCGCCCGAACGGCGGCGCCCCGGCCTCATGGCGGGCCTGTGTCTCCGCTTCGTAAAAGGCCTCTGTGTCGCCGGTCACCAGCGCCTGCATCACCTGCGCCTTGGGGCTGTGCGTCTGGATGAAGACATGGCCCGGCTTCTCGCCGCGCCCCGCCCGTCCGGATACCTGCCGAATCTGTTGAAACGTGCGCTCCGCCGCCCTCAGGTCGCCGCCTTCCAAGCCGAGATCGGCATCAACGACGCCAACCAGCGTCAGGTTGGGGAAATGATAGCCCTTGGTGACGAGCTGGGTGCCGACGACGATGTCGAGATCGCCCGCCTCCATCCGGCCGACGAACTCCGCTGCCTTTGCCGGCGACCAGATCGTGTCGGAGGTGACCACGGCGGTGCGCGCCGCCGGAAACAGCGCCGCCACCTCGTCCGCGATGCGCTCGACACCGGGGCCGCAGGGTACCAAGGTGTCCTCGTTGCTGCATTCCGGACAGACGCGCGGCGTCGGCTCGACATGCCCGCAATGGTGGCAGGCGAGACGGCGGACGAGGCGGTGTTCGACCATCCAGGCGGTGCAGTTCGGACATTGAAAGCGGTGGCCGCAGGTGCGGCACAAGGTGAGCGGCGCATAGCCACGGCGGTTGAGAAACAGGAGCGATTGCTCGCCCTTAGCCAGCCGGTCCTCCAGTGCCGCGACCAGCCGGGGTGCGAGCCACCGCCCGCGCGGCGGCGGCTCGCGGATCAGGTCGATCGCCTCGATCTCGGGCATCTCCGCCGCCCCATAGCGGCCGGGCAGCTTGAGTTCGGCATAGCGGCCGAGCGTCACCTGCTGCCGCGTCTCGATCGCCGGCGTCGCGGAGGCGAGGATGACCGGGCAGCCTTCGAACTTGCCGCGCATCACCGCCACGTCGCGAGCATGGTAGTGGACGCCTTCCTCCTGCTTGAAGCTGGTCTCATGCGCTTCATCGACGACGATCAGGCCGAGGTTGCGATAGGGCAGGAACAGCGCGGAGCGAGCGCCCACCGTCACCAGCGCCTCGCCGCTGGCGACCGCCCGCCAGGCGCGCCGCCGCTGGGTGGAGCGGAGGCCCGAATGCCACGCCACCGGCTCGCACCCGAAGCGATCGTGGAAGCGCTTCAGGAACGGCTCGGTCAGCGCGATCTCGGGCAGCAGCACCAGCGTCTGGCGACCGGCACGCAGCGCGGCGGCGACGGCCTCGAAATAGACCTCCGTCTTGCCCGATCCGGTGACTCCGTCGAGCAGCGTCGGCTGGAAGGCGTGCGCCTCCACGGCTGCCGCGAGCGTGCCCGCCGCTGCTTGCTGGTCGGGCGACAGGACAGGCGGCGCATGGCCCGGGTCGGGAATGGGGAAGGGGCTGTCGATGTCCACCTCGACCGCCTCGATCGCGCCGGCCTTGCACAGCCCGCGGATCACCGCGTCGGAGACGTCGGCGATTGCCGCGAGTTCGCGAATCAGCCCCTGTCGATCGCCGATCCGCTCCAGCGCCTGCGCCCGTTGCGGCGTGAGCCGGGGCGGCGTCTCGCCGGTGGCGCGATACTCGACGGCGGTGCGAGCCCCTTCCAGCGCAGAGGTGGAGGCCAGCGTCATGCGCAGCACGGCGGCGGGTGGCGCGAGGTAATAGTCGGCGGTCCACTCCACCAGCCGCCGCAACGCGTGGCCCAGCGGCGGCACGTCGGCGACCGCCAGCAGGTTGCGCAGCCGGTTGTCGCCGACTTCGCCATCCGATGGCATGCGCTCGGGCTCCCACACCACGCCCAGCAACTGGCGCGGTCCGAGCGGAGCCACGACGACCGAGCCCGGCTGCACCGCGGTGCCGGCCGGCACGCGATAGTCGAGGGGGCCAAGCGCGGCATTGAGAAGGAGGACGCGGGCACGCTGCATCGCGTGCCTATATGGGGTGCCGTCGACTCGGCGTGAACCGGGAAGTGACGGGCTTCCCCGCTATCGTGCGCGGCGGCGGCGGGCGTCCATTGCGTCGGCTTCGGGCCGCCGATCGTCTTCGCGTCGGCCCGCGATCTCGATAGACCGCGTTGCCTGGCGGCGATCGCCGGTCCGGGGATTGCCGACCCGCGCCCGTTTCGCCGCGTACATGACGCCGTCGACGCGATGAACGAAGTCGCGCGGGGTGGCGCAGTGCGGGTCGAGCATCGCCCAGCCTACGGTGCCCCCGGTCACCAGCGTGATGCCCCCGGACTCCACCGTCTGCCGCAGCGACACTTCCAACCGCTCGCCCACCATGGCGGGCCAATCGGTCAGTGCGGCATCTTCCACCAGGATCGCGAATTCGTCGCCACCGAGTCTCGCTGCGAAGCTGCCGCGCAGCCAGTCCGCGCGCATCGCATCGCCAACCGTGCGAAGCACGTCGTCCCCCGCGGTGTGGCCAAGGGTGTCGTTGACTGCCTTGAAGCCGTCGAGGTCGACCATCAGCATCATCAGTGGGGTACCACCCTGCTGCGCGCGCTCGATCGCCTGCTCGAGTTCGCGGTCAAAGGCGGCGCGGTTGGCGAGCGATGTCAGCGAATCGGTGTCTGCGTTGCGCCGCAA
>Ga0210040_10002287_pt1 | contig 27252 bp, 24 predicted proteins | sample CryGeyCG12114_NA_FD_185462 | JGI IMG/M metagenome (GOLD analysis project Ga0210040, IMG submission 185462) | Groundwater microbial communities from aquifer - Crystal Geyser CG19_WC_8/21/14_NA (SPAdes) (version 2) | ecosystem: Environmental > Aquatic > Deep subsurface > Groundwater | place: USA... | reverse complement strand
ATGAAACAATATCGGAACAGAGTCGTTTATCACATTCTAGAAAATTGTTGTTCGTCAGAAATTTTGTGGATGATTGAAAATTCCGCAGGTTTTAAATTTTGCTCGTAAGAGTGAGTCTGGCCATAGGCCAGTGGGCCTGGCTATACTTACTAATTGAACAAACTGCCATGAAATTATAATGTAATACAAATCCCGAAAAGAATGCACATAAGATTTGTCACAAACAAAGCATTAAACCGTGACAGAAATGTTATAACGCAGTGTATTATCATTTGGCTCAGCAATTGTACAATCATAACAAACTATGCAGTCAATAATCAGTTGTTGTCCGTTTTTTTCGGTGAAGCTGTAAAAAAACTTTTATATTTACAACTCAAGTGCGCAAACACATGGCCACAGAAAACTCTCTCAATTTTATTACCATTGGCTCAAGAGCCGTTTCGTATGCTACATGCACACACGAAATCGTACATACTAACTAACTTAACTGTTAATGGATTATTGTTGACTTTGGTACAAAATGCAGATCCGTAACACAGCTAACCAAACCACACACATCAGATTCACTTAACATTTTTTTACTTGTTTGCAGACTTGTACGCAAAACAGAATCCTACCACGATGGTCACAAGGATGGGCAGCAGACCGGACCCTAGTACAAACGACATAAAAGAGGATAGTTGCAAAAAATGTAACATTACTTCATGTTACACAAGAAGACTGTTAACTTCTGTAAAGAATCCATGGCATTTCGAACCTTACCCACAGCCCAAGAAAAGGAACCGCTGGAAAAACCGACCCAAACGTAGCGGAGACAAAACGGTTTCAACAATGACTTGTGGTGGTTACGTTTGTCGTAATGCCTACAACCATTGGCCAATACTAGTAGCCATGTTTTGCTTGTTCTATGTCGCTATTCTTCCTGTCCATGGCCATGACCCGTCGTCTGTGAGAATTTCTCATTCATACGCCATCAAAACGACCAACATTCCCGATCCCTATAGTAGAAATAATAGCAGCAATAGTAAAAATAGTGACAATAGTATTAGTAGTAGTAGTAGTATTCATAATAATCCTCAATTAGTAGGGAATACGAACACTAGAAATGCAAATGACAGGTCCTACATCAATAAAGTGTACACTCGACCTAATTTCTCAAAAATTACCAGTCAAGATGCCGTGACCGATCCTTTGTATTTTGCAAAACGGAACAAGCCTAAAAAGACGACTACCAAGTATTCTCCAAAAGATCCTATCACCACAACACCTAAATCTGTCGAGGCTAATAATCATAATAAAGGGAATGTGAATCCATTTATGGCATTTCTGAGCACCTTACATTCCTTGACAGCGGCAACTCGGGCTCCATCCAAATATAAGACTACCAAAGACAAGCCATCCAAAACTAAGAAACAGAAAAAGAAGAAAGGGAGCAAAAAGGGATCAAAATCATCCTCAGCAAATAAAAGTAGTACTACTACGAGTACGACAACTTCCCCTCATACTTACCATAAAAACCACGCAAAAACGCATCGAAAAGAAGTAGCCATGATGATGTCCGAATCGATAGCCAGACCGATAATTTCCCATTCAGCTCCAAACATTAATTTCGATCAAGTGACTCCAAAAGTAATAGTCCCATCCGAAATTGATCCTACTCCTTTGGCAAAAATTGCAAAACTAACAAACAAAGATAAAATGAGAATAAACTCAACTGTGAAACCTAAAACCAAACAATTCAAACAACCGACAACAAATGGAACTCAAGCGCGCTCAACCAATCATCATCGGCCATCATTGATTAGTTTAGACGACGGCGGGAAAAATCAAACAGCTACTAATACTAACAATAACAACAATTCATCAGCCGTTAATAACAACAATTTAAGAAAAGAAGGTCGATCAGATTTTTCTTCGTATGCTTTTGATAAAACGGAAACTAAAGAAAGTAATGTAAATATCCCGTCCGGATTTAAATTCCCTGAAGAAGATTTATATACGCAGAATACATTTCACGACGATTTCTTGTATCCAGATGAACTGGAAATATCAGGAATGACTGGTCCTTCTTATGGACTTGGTGAACCAGTTAGAACACTGACACCGATCCAATCGTCATCCCAGTATTCTAAGTATCCTGTCGGATTCCAATATGAAGAAGCCTCAAAACCACTTTACCACGGTAATGGACATGCTGTGAACCATAAGTATCCTTACGATTTGCATAATAGTGGTATGATAAATATGAATGGCTACCCTAATAGTCATAATGTTGGCTCCCATTACTATGGAAGTGGACCAGCTATTCTCATGCAGAATGCAAATAGTGCTTCTGTAAAAACCCCCTTGTTCAGTTCGGGCATAAGTCAGTCTTCTGGTAGCGAGAATACTATAGATTCATCGGGACAGCCCACTCATGTTGCTAGTGAGAAGATTGGATTGGGATTCATGTCGGGATTTAGCCTTTTCTACAAGGAGTACAAACTTCTAGTTTGGTCGGGCACTTTGATTGTCATTTCATTAGCTTTGTTGAGTCTCCTTGTGTATTTGTATGTGAATAATCCGCCGACGGAAGTGGTAACTGCCAGAGATTTTGTGACAATTGGAGGATTACTGACCAATCCGCAGATTCTCGTGTTTTTGGATAGATTGATGAAAGAGCGAGGGGTGGGAAAATACCGGAAAAGGAGAAAAATGGGGAAAAATAAACGTGTGGGGAGTATGGAGAAGTCGGAGTAATTTTTGGTTGTGCTATTCGCGTAATTAGGTAGCAGTTATTTATTAAATTAATTACGTAGTGGCTCTAAAGATTTTGGTTTTTCCATTATGTTATGCCTCTTTGGTTGTGCTTTTTAAGGTTGAATACAAATAATTATGTGTACTGAACTAGTGTGTTTTTATTCCAGTGTGTTTGTATTTATTGTGGTTTGTGACGTGAGGCATCAAATAAATGCAATTGTTATTGTACCATAAGATAAGCATAACTTAATTTTAATTTAAAGTTCATCTTTAATCTCTCTTGCTGTGGCAATCGATGGCTGGAATTCCTTAAAATTAAACGAGCTCCAAAAGTCCAGTCTAGATTTCCAATCTGTGGGTATCACTTCGACTTTGGGGTTTTCCTGTATACGCAACCACCTTGGTTCTTTGTTGTCTAGTTTAGGCCATGGCACAGGATTAGCGCCTTCTAGTGCCGGAAAATGCAACTTTCTGCCCAGTTGGTTAACATTGAGCAATAGCCAGTTTAAAGAACAACTGCGTTATAGTCTAGTTCTACTGTCAACAATTTGAAATATGTAATTTCTGTCTCACCCAGTTTCGGCAAATGATATCAACATTTTTCTATACATTTTTGCAAATTTAGCTTCTCTGGAATCATCTGCTGGCGCCGGGAATAAATGCGTTTTCATGATATACTGAATATCATCCATGTGATTGGTCCCTATAATTTTAAATTTTTATAAATATATATTTTCAAAGAGTCAAATAGTTTTAACTATTTCTGCCGACTGATTTTTTACCGAATCCGACTCTTTGAAATCCCCGTAAGGTGACAACACTATCTTTGCCGTCGAAATCAAACATTGTTAAATAGACCAGCAGGTTTCTCCCCGAGTGAAGTATCGCTGCCTTTACCATTCCATGGACGTTAATTCGATCTCCGTAGGACTGAAATTTTATCAAAAATATAAAAATAATACACCATAAGTTCAATACATACATACGTTTGTACAGCAAAATGTAAAGTAAGTTTTCACACACATTACTTAAATTTTTCAGGGACTGAGAACCAACCGGCATCCCTTCAAAATAAAAATTCTTTGTCTCCTCACAGATTTGCTTCTTTTTGTCATCTGGTTCCGATGCAAACTCTAAAGTTATCGGTAATATTGTCTGCCAATTGGAATTTAGTTCATTCAACAATTTTTCGTTATTTATGATCCCTAAACGAATAAGAAGTATGAACACTATTTATTTACTTTGCTTTCAATTAATAAAAATTTTAACTCTGTAAGATGCACCACACCAAGCACCTAAGGAATGCTCAAAACTTTCATCAGAAACGAAACTAACTACCCATGGAATAGGATTGATTTCTCCATTTGTAATAATATCAATAGGCCGTTGAGTTAAAAACGAATCTGAGCTTTGAATCTCCACCGAAGGTCCAAACGCAGATACTGGGTCCGTGTACCAATCCTAAATATAAGATAAATTTCTGCATTAAAAATGTTCATCCATTTATAGTCTCAAACTAATCTTGCAATGATACTAACTAAACTGACCACAAACTTTTTATGAGTGTTCACAATATCCTGCGCAGGAAAAGATCGCAAACACTCCACCATTGCTTTCGCAGGCTTCAGTGGACAATGTAAAAGCTCCGCTAACTTTTTAGCATTACTTGCATGATCTTGTTGAAAACCCCATGGACAAAGTGCAGTGCCCGAAAATGAGATTGCTCTATGGAATAAACCTGCGTACGTGAATTCAATTCATATTTACTTAGTGGCACACTTAATTGACTCAAGTTTACAAATCACTATACATTCTCCGCAAAATAAAATCCCGCTCAACCTTTTGAAGCCGGTGATAACAAATGAAGATGAACTGAAGCAGCTCCAGCACTAGTTCCAAAAATCGTTACACGCGATGAATCTCCCCCGAAATTGTGGATATTTGTTTGTACCCACTTGAGAACCAAAAGTTGATCTTTCAACCCCATATTTCCCAAACTGGACTCATCGTCAACATTCAGAAATCCTGAGTTTGTATGATTATTATCACACAATTGCATTAAGAATAGATATAACTTTCATTTTGCTTGTAACTATACCAAAAGATCCAAGCCGATATTGGAAAACGACTGCCACCACATCTTTGTTTTCCATCAAATAATTTCCTTGAAATAGAGAACCTCTGCCAAACATATACGCTCCGGGATGGATGTAAATCATCACAGGGAGTTTATTCCTTTCAATAGATGGTGTAAATACATTCAAATACAAGCAGTCTTCTTGTCCTTCCACTGTGTTCCAAAACACGTTGTATTGAATACATGATTCGGGAAATTCCGTTGCGTTTAAAATTCCTGACCATGATACAGGTTTTTCGGGTGGCTAGAATAAAATAATACACACTAACTAAAAGTTTTAAACAGCTGTTCAAGTCCCATAATATGAGAATTTACCTTGAATCGCAAGGATTCTACAGGTGGTTTGGCATAAGGAATTTTTCGGAATTCCAAATGATTTTCTATCCGTACACCCTTTATTTTCCCTGTTTCAATTTTCACAACAATTTCATCTTCAGCTGCAATAAAATCCACATTCAGTAGGAGTAGAGCAATAATGATTGACTTGAAGTTTGTTCCAAAATAAATATTGATTGAATAACACATGTTTTGATTTCACTTGTCTCTATCAACGACTCTTTATATCCATTCCTATGTGCTAGCAAACTGAAAATAATTTCAATGTTTACATTACTGTGGAGCTAGGGATGTCTTCTTACTAAACTACTACATAAGATCCTAACTGCTGTAAAAATATGCATTGCTTATGCATCGCGATTAGAGTTCAATGAACACATGAATGATGCATAGTGATTCATGTTAGCCCATACATTTTCTTATCAAATATAATTTTTTATCCTTATATATTTATTCTATGACTGTATTCACTGTATGCACATTTTTTCTGTTAAGCTAGCCAAGTCGTACAAGTTGGTTGGTTAATTAGTAAGTTAGTTTGTATTCATTTCAATCACATACATAAATACTACAAAGGAAACAAATGCATGAAAGCATTTCTATATGTAACTAGCTTGCGAAACAAGAACGTTTCCCAATCTTGGAAACGTATGAGAAAACTTGCGCTAAAAACTTTCCGCAGATACGGAGAAAGGGAAAGGAGAAGATTCTGAGACTGACGTCAAAGGGAAATTCCGATTCGTACCGAAAGCAACTTTTACGATAAAACTAACCTAGAGTAGCTTTCACTGGTTGCGCCCAAATACTCCACTAGTGCTGTTGTATACTACTACTGTGTGAAGCTAGAATTTACAAAAGGTCACTTTTCTCACTTTCAATTATAATTCGCCATATTTTCATTGCTTTTTTCATTACCTGGAATAGTATATGTGCAAAATGTATTAAAAACCCAATAGCCCTTAGCTTAGCAAATCGTAACATTTAGATAAAGGTATAGGTTAGGACACTTTTTGAATTTTTTTCACAGTTGAATTGAAACCGATCTTTGAAATGAATGCACAACTAGGAGAACAGACAATTTTTGGGGAATTCGCGACCTTGAGTAGAGTTTGCCAATCAAAAGGGAACGTTAGTAGTAAGTGAGAAGAACAAGCTACGTTGTAGTAGAATTTATTTTGTGGACTCATATAAGCCGGAGAATAGGGATTTAGAACGCAGTTTGAGCCTGTCGTCTTTTCCGTTCTCATATCATCAGAGAAGTACATATCTTCCCATTTCTCTCCTAATTGGCTACTGTGTAATTTGCAACAATAATTGGACTTGTTTTTCGTTTTATAATTTCTTTTTCGGCTCAAACTCACAATTGGCTCGTAGAGAGTAGTTCCGTTTCAAAAGATCTAAGATTATTTTTTTTGGTTCTGTTTGTTGCAAAAGGAATTTCCTTTTATTCTGTTCAAACAAACTAGCTGGGTTGATTGGTTGCCCTTCCAAATTGAAACCTCGACCTCTTTAAGGATTTGGGACACAACGAATTCAATTTAGGTGGGTAGAAAATATATGCATTTACTATGCGTAATATCAATATGCGCATGAAATTTAAAAAATTCTATGTACTACATGATTTTTTTCAGTTTTCATTCCAATACAAACAAATGCACACAGCGAACCGATACCTCCTTACAACAAAACTACCTACCTATTTGGAATATATGCAAAACTGAAGTCTCCTTGTTTTCAGCCATTGGACAATTTTAAGTTCCCCTAAACAGACTAGTATCAATAAATTATGCATATAAAACAAAAACTGAGATCCATATTTTGCCTTATAGTGTATAAGTTGATAGTTTTCATTAGATAGTTTTACGTAGAAGCAAAAAAAATTCGAAATTCCTAAATGAATTAGCAGGTTATGTGCAGTATTTAAATTGGAGCAATAACATCTTCTAGTCTTTAGATGTATAATTTAATTTGTTTATCCAAAATTTTGATCAAAATGATAGCCAATTTTGTTGCATTGGTCCATTCATATACGGTTTCTAATAATTTATATTCTTTCTATGTGACAATACATACAAATCGTTGGTCTGGTTTCCCATATGTTCCGATATAAATAGTTTCGTTACAGTGTCAAATGCAGTCATCATTATACGCAACATTGGAAACTTCATAGCACATTTTTTGCGCACAAAAGACTTTTTTTTTCATTTTCAATCTTGTTAGACAATTTTGGCCAAACATAATACAAATTAAAGTAAGTTTTTTTAGGATATCAGTAGGTCGACTGCATTTCAAGCCTTCCACTATAATGTACGTACATTCTCCATACTTGTATATAAGTGCACATAACAATAATAATTCACATCAACATAAGTTTTGTAAATCCGGATTACATGAATTTAAAAAATGTTAATTTGACTGTACAGCTCTTTTCGTTTGTTACAAACAAAATAAAAGAAAAAATCAACAACTACACAACTTGTTTTATTGCTTCATTTTTGTGCTTCATATGCATGCATTTATCAAATGTTTTAAATTTTTTCTAGAATAGTTAGTAAATTAGTTTAGAAATAGTGATACAAAGGTAGATGCATCTATTTTTCAAATTTTAGAAAAAACGGATTTTCCCAAGAAATTCATCAGAAAAAGGGGTTCAATTTTGTAAATAATAAAAATTTACCTGTCGAATTTTCATCTCAAATATGGCTATTACTATATCCAGTTTTTCTCTTCCAAGCTCAATTTTCAAAGAGTTTCATGACGCAGGAGAATCCAAAAAGAGAAAGAATTTAATAACTTTAGTTTGCATGTAACAGTAAATTTTTCACACAGTCATATTTATGACTGTGAATGAGATAGTTAGTGCAATGGCTTACATGCATACAACGTGTGCACTAAAAGTATAATATTTGGTCAAGCAAGAAATTTTAGTCTGTGAAACAAATAACTAAGATTTAAAAAAGCAGGCCATGTCTAAATTTGCATTGCAAAACCTGCAAAAGTAGGCTTTGCTAAAAGTAGAAATTGTAAAGCAAATACAAATCAGTATCTCTGTGTCAATTTTTTTCGTCGTATAGTTTTCAGTTGCGTTAAACGTTGTTAGTTAGTTAGCTACAATCAGCTAGTTCTTGGAAACTTGTTTTCCTCTTTTCCGCTTACTCCTGGATCCGAACGGGCATAAAATGCATTGAAACTCATAATCACCAGCTATTTGCACAATTAATCCCGTTGGAGTCAGTCCGCAAAATAAGTTATCATTGAAAATTGCTGCAACAATGTCTTTCCGTACAGTTTTACTACGTCCAGTCCTGTACTCATTGTACATCTACACAAAACTGAAAGTGTTTTTGGCATTTCTATTCTATCCTTTTGTGAAAATCTACATTAATCAAATGTTTGAGAAGGCTGGAGTAAAAATTGTCAATAAAGGTTCCAGAAAGCATTCCAACGAAATTGAAATCCTTAAAGATGAGAAAAAGTTTTATCTCAGATTGGCCGAGAATGCCTTTGGAGGGCTATTTGATTCCTACATTGATGGGATGATTGATTTTGACGCGTTTGAAGTCTGTTTCTGCATTCTACGCAATGGGCATAGTGCTTTAGTTAAAGATGAGGTTACCTGGTTGGCTCAGACTTTTAATTTGCAAATCGACGATTTGGCCTGGAATGTGGCTAGCCATTACAATACAGGTTTGTATATAATGTACAGTAGCTTGAATCTACATTTTATAAATTGCTATATTTATACACTATAGCCCATGTAATTGTGCAAAATTTACCTACTTTCAGGAAATGACTTATTTGAGAAAATGTTGGACCCATATATGCAATATTCTTGTGGATATTGGAAAGATGCAAAGGATTTGAACTCTGCGCAATTGGCTAAACTAGATTTGATTGCTCAAAAACTGAAATTGCAGCCAGGGATGACTGTCCTAGATTTAGGCTGTGGATTTGGAGGACTAGCAAAATATTTGGCAGAAAACTATGGTGTGTCCGTCGTCGGATGCACGATTTCAAAAGAACAAGTAAAACTGGGTGAAAAACTGTGTGAAGGACTTCCTGTTAAATTCCTATTATGTGACTATCAAAAGATGAAACTGGATACCAAATTCGATCGAGTCGTTAGTGTAGGATTCATGGAACATGTTGGTTTGCATAATTATCGCACTTTATACACAATTGCCGACCATGCGTTAAAGCAAGATGGGCTATTTGTACTTCACACCATGGGAAGGAATTCGACTAGCTCTGCAGGCACTTGCAAATGGAGTCATGAATACATTTTCCCAAATGGATGGCTCCCAAAACTGGAAGATTTAATCATAAAAGCTGAAGATTTGTTTGTCGTAGAAGATGTTCATAATTTTGGGGCTGATTATCATTTAACTTTGGTAGAGTGGCAGAAGAATTTTGTCAAGGCTTGGCCACAGCTAAGAGCAGCTTATGGTGAGCGATTTTACAGAATTTGGATGATTTACTTATACGGGGCACAGGCATTGCTGAAATCTAGAACGATTCAATTGTATCACGTTGTATATTCCAAGAATGGGATTTTGGGTGGCTATCGTGCACCACGGTAAAAAAATATATTTGTACGTTTAGTTAGTTAGTCAGAAAACTACTGGGTAATCCGATTTACAAGATAGGAGCTAAGCAAAAAAACTAGTTTTATTTTTACCGGGTAGTTATTATTAACATAGTGTAACTAAGAAATTGGTGGGGAAATTGAAGAAACCTTATACTGTCATATTTCTAACTAGAATGAAGCATATATTTTTGTAAACAAGTTTAGACCTTGAACCGGAAATTCTCATGAGAGTTTCAATGCTAATAAAAAATTGGTGCAAAAAAGTGCAGTATTTTTTGTTCTACGAACTACAGATACTTAACATACTGCAAATATTCTATGTATTTAGTGTTCTACGATTATGCATTAAAAACAAAAGCCAACAGGTAAATTTTTGGTCTAAATTTTCCGATCGGCCGACTGTAAGTGTATTTTTTTAAATTTTATTATAAGCTGCACAATAAATTCAGAATTACATTTTCCATGATCGCTATAATATAAACTAGTGTTGAGTACTTTTGTGTACAAAGAAGATTTTTTCGGCTTCAAGCAATGAACTCCCCACATTCCCTACATGATGCCTTATCTGTCGGTGCAGCAGTGCAGCTGCAACAGATACAATTCATAATCCCGAGAACAGAAAACACTCAACCCACGATTTTACCATAATTGTCAAGCCAAGTCAAATCCTAAAATTATCTTAACGTGCTAGCTAGTTATAGCTGTGTATACTATGCAGTGTTTTTTGTCTTTCAAAATTTATAATCCCGAGACTACCTGATTAAAACATAAATATCGTATTTGTAGACAAAACAATGCACCATTGTGAACACAAATAGCAAGTGGCTATGATGAGAAAATTCCTACCGCCAGGACCAAATGCTCAGACAGAGAGGACGATGAAATTAAAAATTTGTAGAAAAAAAAGCGTTCCCAGCTTAAGTCTTTGAATTTCAATGCAACGGCTTAAAAATCAAAGTACTTTTCATTCTTTGAGCCGTTTTCAATCCATTAACACTTAGTTAGAGTTTTCGTAAATATATATCTGAAAAATACTCTTAAAATTCTTGGTGCCGGAAAAATGTCGTTCCGTGCAATTTTACCGCGTCTAGTCGTGTACACTTTGTACATGTACACAAAAATGAGAAAAGTTTTGGCATTATATATTCTACCCATTCGTTAAACTGTACATAAACCAACTACTTGCAAAACCTGGCGTACAAATTGTGGCTAAAAATTGCCGTAAACGATCAAATTAAATTGAAATCCTCAAAGATGAAATAGAGTTTTATCTTCGTCTGGCTGAAAACCCATTTGCAGGATTGTTTACATCATATGTTGATGGTCTCATTGAAATGGACTATTTCGAAGTTAGTTTTCTCATTTTGCGCAATAGCTACAGTGCATTGGCAATAGATGAGATTACGTGGCTGGCTCAAAATTTTAACTTGCAAATCAATGACTTGGCTTGGAATGTAGCTGATCATTATAATACAGGTAAAGAAATATTTTATAAATTATGCTTCTCATTTTTTTCTGGAAATTTCCTAATTCGAGAAAGGTTTTGTTTTCCAGGGAATGACCTATTTGAGAAAATGTTGGACCCTTACATGCAATATTCTTGTGGGTATTGGAAAGATGCAAAGGATTTGAACACTGCACAATTGGCTAAATTGGATTTTATTGCTCAAAAACTGAAATTACAGCCAGGGATGACTGTCCTAGACTTAGGCTGTGGATTTGGAGGACTAGCAAAATATTTGGCGGAAAACTATGGTGTGTCCGTCGTCGGATGCACGATTTCAAAAAAACAAGTTAAACTGGATGAAAAACTGTGCAAAGGACTTCCTGTTAAATTCCTATTATGTGACTATCAAAAGATGAAACTGGATACCAAATTCGATCGAGTCGTTAGTGTAGGATTCATGGAACATGTTGGTTTGTATAATTATCGCACTTTATATACAATTGCCGACCGTGCGTTAAAACAAGATGGGCTTTTTGTACTTCACACGATGGGGAGGAATTCGACTAGCTCTGCAGGCACTTGCAAATGGAGTCATGAACACATTTTCCCAAATGGATGGCTCCCAAAACTGGAGGACTTGGTTACAAAAGCTGAAGATTTGTTTTTAGTTGAGGATATTGTAGCAAGGCAGGATTTTAGTGTCATTTGCTAACATTTGGATGTTTGGAGCTATTGCTATTGTAATCTGTTATGCTTATGCTTTGTGCATTGTTGAGCTTTGTTACTAATTAGCATAGTAAGCTGTACTCTATGTAAAAGTACGAAAACCATAAATAGTGTTTGTTTAGTTAATTATGACACAGTTGAATAGCATACGGACTAGAGAAGAGTTCTATGTTGCTGTCAAGTAAAGCAGTCAAGCTTTAGAATAAGGGGCTATTTGAAATAGCAGTTGTGTAACCTGTGTGGTTGTGTGGAAAATATTTATAGCTTCTATTAATTATTATTAATAAATTGACTAATAACTACAGCTACGCGAGTTGCAATATTAGTGCTGGAATTATTTGGCATCATATTAGTGAGTGTCATAGGAGAAGCCAGTGGTAGGCCATCCAGCACCATTACAATATTCACAATTTTGGTGCTGATTATTTTTTACTTTGGTTGAGTGGCAGAAGAATTTTGTCAAGGCTTGGCCACAGCTAAGAGCAGCTTATGGTGAGCGATTTTATAGGATTTGGATGATATATTTATGTGGGGCACAAGCATTGCTGAAATCTAGAACGATTCAATTGTATCAGGTTGTGTATTCTAAGAAAGGGGTTTTGAATGGCTATCGTGCACCACGCTAGAAATTATTGTTTTGTTTTATACCGACTTACCGACCACTATGCTGGGTAATTGATATATTTGTATTTTGGGTATTCTAGCTAAACTTCTGTTTTGCTCCAATGTCTTGAATTTTAATTGAATAAAATGAGGATCAAAATATTTTGATGTAAAATTATCAAATTATTAATTCATAAAAAAATCATAGCACTAACAGCATTATGGCTCACCTTATTGAGTAATAAACATCACCACTGACTGAAACTAGGCCAATAAAGTTTCATCTACAATCATAAACCCACAAAAAACATTCAGCTTATGTTTTTTCATAGCAGGATTATTGGTAGGTCCCTTTTGATGCGGCTTAAAAAATTAGGTAGGCATAAAAGTAGCCCTTCTAACTCGATTAAGGGTTTAAAGATAACCCTTTAACAAGTGGAGCACCTAACCTAACTACCTGGAGATGTTTTTAAACTAAAAGCCGGTACAAAATACATGCCAAAGAGTCCAAAAACACCAAATCTACGAAAACCAAGCCAGGTTAAAAAAAACTTTAGCTGAACGGACCCGAACAGTTTTCAGCGTTCTGAATTCATTTCATCTCATTCTTTATTTTGCCTTCCTACAGTCATCATCACTATCATTATGATTTCTCTACGCAAACTTTTAGTTCGGTGCGTATTCATCGCATTCTCCGTGTATTGCAAAGTCAAAGTAACCCTTGCCTATCTTTTCTACCCTTTGGTGAGATACATGATAGAACGAGAACTGGGTTCAGTTGGTCTCAAAATAGTAAGAGGGACCAGAAAGCGTGAAAATGAAATTGCCATACTGAAAGATGAAAAAAAATTCTTTTTGAGTATGGCCGAGAATGTTTGGTTGGGATGGGGGAATTCTTATGTGGACGGGTTAATTGATATGGACCCCAAGGAAGTTACTTTTCGGGTTTGCAGATATGGGAAAAGCTATTGGTTTTTTGATGAAATCAAGTGGATTGGTAAACTATTCAATCTTCAAGTTAACGAGTTGATCTGGGAAGTTGCAAACCATTATAACACAGGTAATATACAAGTTCTAATTGTGCTTTTTTTACTAATGATAATTTGTATTCATCTAAAAATACATTTCTGTGTTTATAAATCGCAGGAAACGATCTATTTGAAAAAATGCTTGATCCCTACATGCAATATTCTTGTGGCTATTGGAAAAATGCAAGCAATTTGGCTGAAGCTCAACTACATAAGATGGAATTACTTGCTCAAAAGTTGAAGCTTAAACCAGGCATGTCAATTTTGGACTTGGGATGTGGATTCGGTGGACTCGCAAAATATTTGGCCGAGAATTATGCAGTGTCTGTAGTAGGATGTACCATATCAGAAGAGCAAATGAAATTTGGAAAAGAACTCTGCAAAGGACTGCCCGTTGAATTCTATCTTTGTGACTACCGGGAAATGAAATTGACCAAGAAATTCGATCGGGTTGTCAGCGTTGGATTCATGGAACACGTGGGTCTTTACAATTACCGGACTGTGTACCAGATTGCTGAGAAGGCGTTGACACCAGATGGACTATTCGTGTTGCATACCATGGGTGTGAATTCGAGTAATTCTTTCGAAAGCTCTAGGTGGCTCCATGAGCATATTTTCCCTAATGGTTGGTTACCCAAATTGGAATACTTGGTTGAAAAGGCTGAAGATTTGTTTATTGTAGAAGATATACATAATTTTGGTGCAGACTATGCTCCCACTTTGGCCGAGTGGCAACAGAATTTTGTAAATAGTTGGCCTCAACTTCGTGCCAAGTATGGGGATAGGTTTTATCGAATTTGGATGAATTATTTGAGCTGCTGTGAAGCTGCATTGAAAGCTCGGTCTGTTCAAGTCTATCATATTGTTTATTCTAAAAAGGGATTGCTTGGGGGTTATCGGGCTCCTCGTTAAAATTTGTATTGTTTTTTTAAACTTATTTCGGAGAGTATCATGTTTTAATTTAACTAATTGGCATGGAACACAATATATATTTTGTACTTATTTCAAATTACCGTATTTATGCTTGTTGAATAAAGTTGTATTGATATTTTCTTCATCACAAATCATCATGCTCTAATAAATTGAACTACAATATAACATTTATCTTGAATGTGAAAAACATTTTTGAAGCCATATGGGCAGAAAAGAAACCAAAAAATGCATAATGTTACGTAAATTCAAGTTTGCAACTCATAATATCGTATTTAAAAGCTGAAACATAATTTTAATATGAAATAACAGCTTCGTATGGTATCATTAGAACCAAATCATGGATGATTTTGAAAGGGCCGCCCTATTTCCAGTTTTTAAATACTCTTTTTTAAGCAGTCAAGTCCAAAATTGTACCTTACCAAAAAAGGTGTGTTTACAAAAAACAGCTAGTTGTGATAAATATACATTCATTTTACAATGTAAACACGCCTAGAAAGCATGCATAGGTCCATAAATATCCAATTTTTGACTAAAATTCCAAAGGAAATCTTTTCACGCGTCCAGTCAAGTACCTATCTATACTTTTTAAATAATTCTTCCACAAGTCAAGTACTTTACCTAGCTATATTTTTTATGTATTGGCGGTGTACTAAAATATCTAAAATTACAAACATATTGTAGTATAAAGAATAATGCACCGGCACCAACCGTCAGGCTTAAAAAGTGTCAAATTATAAATAAATTCATCAAACAAATAAGACCCAAAACGTTATCTAAAAATATTATGTTCTTTTTTTCAAGAGCTCATTTCTTGGATCAGTCAATATTTTGCTTCCGAAGTATCAACATCATCATGATTTCTCTACGAAAACTTATTGTTTGTTGCATTTTCTTTGCATTCTCCGTGTATTGCAAAGTCAAAATTACCCTTGCCTATCTTTTTTACCCTTTGGTGAGATACATCATAGAACGAGAACTTGGCTCAGTTGGTCTCAAGATTGTTAGAGGGAGCAGAAAGCGTGAAAATGAAATTGCCATACTGAAAGATGAAAAAAAATTCTTTTTGAGTATGGCTGTGAATCCTTTGTCCGGGCTGGGAAATTCCTATGTGGACGGTTTAATTGATATGGACACTGCCGAAGTTTGTTTTCGGGTCGGTAGAAACGGCAAACGCTATTGGTTTTTTGATGAAATCGAGTGGATTGGTAAACTTTTCAATCTTCAAGTCAACGAATTGGTCTGGCAAACTGCTGATCATTACAACACAGGTAATCCAAATCTTTAATATTTTTTGTACATAATAAAAATTAAAAGAAAATTTACAATATGAATTCCCCCTAAAACTTAATTTCTGTGTTTATAAATCGCAGGAAACGATCTGTTTGAGAAAATGCTTGATCCCTACATGCAATATTCTTGTGGCTATTGGAAAAATGCAAGCAATTTGGCTGAAGCTCAACTACATAAAATGGAATTACTTGCTCAAAAGTTGAAGCTCAAACCAGGCATGTCAATTTTGGACTTGGGATGTGGATTCGGTGGACTCGCAAAATATTTGGCCGAGAATTATTCTGTGTCGGTAGTAGGATGTACCATATCGGAAGAGCAAATGAAATTTGGTAAAGAACTCTGCAAAGGACTGCCCGTTGAATTCTATCTTTGTGACTACCGGGAAATGAAATTGACCAAGAAATTTGATCGGGTTGTCAGCGTTGGCTTCATGGAACACGTGGGTCTTTACAACTACCGAACTGTGTACAAGATTGCTGAGAAGGCGTTGAAACCAGATGGACTTTTCGTGTTGCATACCATGGGTGTGAATTCAAATTGTTCGATTGAAATGAATAGATGGCTCCATGAGCACATTTTCCCTAATGGCTGGCAACCCAAACTGGAATACTTGGTTGAAAAGGCTGAAGATTTGTTTATTGTAGAAGATATACATAATTTTGGTGCAGACTATGCCCCAACTTTGGCCCAGTGGCGAAAGAATTTTATTAGTAGTTGGTCTGAAATTAAAAAAAATGGTTTGTATGACGATCGGTTTTTTAGAATTTGGGTGACCTATTTGAGTGGATCTGAGGCTTTTTTGAAATCTCGCTCTGTTCAAGTCTATCAAATTGTTTATTCTAAAAAGGGATTACTTGGGGGCTATCAGGCTCCTCGTTAAAATGTTTACGTTTCATTTTTTTACTGTTTTCTACTAATTGATCAATTACTTTTTATATCATCTCAGCTAACTATTTAACTGCAAGTTGTAGCATGTTTGGGAAAGTATCATGTTTAGATGTTTGAATACAACAGCCAATTTCCAACCTGTACATCACCTATTGTACTTGTTTCAAGTAACGGTAATGTTTGCTAAATAAAGATTCAAGATTCTATTGATTTCTCCTTATCTAAATGTTCTATGGCTATTACTTTATCGACTCACCTCAAAACATACATACTTACATAAGTGACTATTGGCTATTATATTTATAGAGAATTAAACTGACTATACACCGTGCTGGTATGCATTCGCAAACGCACCTATAACTATAAGCATATAGACTAGAAGATCGTTTATACAACCTGCCGTCGAATTTGATATGGAAAGATTTCCCCTTCATAAGTAAAGGACAATTTTAAAGTCATTCGCACTTGAAAGGTCAATGCGCAAGTTTGAGTAAGTCAAATCAATTTTGCAACTCATAGTCATTTCTACACACTTTAATTACAAACTAACCAACTATTAACTGCCTTCAATAAACTGAACACAAGTTTAAGCAATTTTGAGCTTAAACCTATCATTTCAATATGATAGGACTGTGAACACTGTCTTTAGTTCCATGTCGCAATAACATGCATGCAATTACAATAGTTTTTCTAATTCAAGAATCCATATACATTTTTGATAAGGTTAAGCTAACCTACGCCGGAAAATAAATAAATTGCATTTTGATCTTGCACTCAATGTAAACAATGAGACTGTATTTACAACAGAACGTTAAAAGTTGCCATTGGCGAGTAGATCTAATACAAAGATTAAGGATTCTTATATAAGCGCACGCAATAATTAACTTCAAAAAATCACTAAAAAGTGTTACAAAACCTTTTTTCTTGCAATTGTACCGGCTCGGTGAGCGCGTGGTAAACATTTATCTCAAAATGCACAAAAACGAAAGCTTATGTAGGAAATAAAAACGACTGGTGGTTAAGTTACATAAATACTTAAGAAGAATTGCAATCTACCAAGGACTTCGACAACTAGCTAGCATGTACAAAAACTTACATAAAATGATCATGACAACAAAATCAAGGGTCTTAAAACAATTATTTTTCGTCACGGTGGTTTAACTTTCATTTTCATAAACGTATTCAGCTCAAGCTAATGAACTGTCTCTTTCAAAAAATTGCAAACGAAAAATATAATTTTGTCATCACATATACACAATAGATCTAACAGTATGTAAATCAGTTTCTAAACTCGATATTAAATTCCAATCGCAAAAATGATAGTTCAACATCATTTTAAATTTCCCCATTAATAGTCGTTCCTAATCATTCAGATAAAACTGCTTGAGCATAATAATGCACTCCAATTTTCACTAATATTAATGTTCATAGACCACAGAGTCATAAAATAATATTTACGGTAACTTTCATGCAATTCTTAAGACCAGTAAAGTACCTGAGGCCAGATTGTTTTTAGTCCTCCATTTTTTCACTTGGATATTAATACCACTATGTGTGTGCATGCTTTGCACTTACGGTCTCACAGTAAATGCACAGTATGTTTATTGCACACCCAATGCAGAATTGCACATAGCCCCAAATTGCATGAATGATTCCAAATCGCACTCTCAGTCACAGTGCTAGTCGTGAATCTTCAGCCGTAGCATCAGTCTGTCAGCGGCGTAAAAGATATAAATAAATATTTTTGAAACACTCATTTTTAAAAAATTGGTCTCAGAAATCCCCAATTTTGAGTGTTTCAACAATGGGGCCCCGCAAACTTCTCATTAAGACACTACTGTTAGTAATCTTCTTATACGAAAAATCGCGAAGATATTTAGCTATTTTATTCTACCCATTGGCAAAAATCTACGTAGACAAGGAATTCGAACGATGTGGCCTCAAAGTAGTCAAAGGGCCACCCAAGAATCCAAATGAAATGAGAGTTATTAAGGACGAAAAAGAATTTTACCTGAGGATGATTGAGAATCCATTTTTTGGGATGGCCAGCTCCACTGTGGATCAAATAATGGAATGTGACGCACCTGAACTCATTTTCAACTCGTTGAGGAGAGGGAACGAAAAAGAAGGCTATGATGGAATCACTTGGCTCTGTAAATTCTTTAATTTACAGCAAGGAGAGTTCGCTTGGGAAGTTGCTGATCACTACAACACTGGTAATGAACTAACTATTTAAGTTAGAATTTGAAACTCAAATTGCACACTGATCTTTCAAAAGATTCTATACCGCACTTCTATATCACGTTTACAACCATTTGTTAATTGATTACATTGTATGTAGTATCGCGACGCCACTTGCAGCAGTGGGCTTGGGAAATAGTAATTTTTCAGAAACAAATGTAGCTGACAATTTAAATTTGAAAAACAAAAAAAAACTCACTAAACTAATTTGTACCTGTAGCTAAAATATTACTACTGCAATCGTCAGTTGCACGCAGCTGGCTTGGTTTGATTTTTGCTGTTCAAACAAAGGAACTGTGGGGGCGCATGCGTAGTATCGATTCCTTTGTCTTGCTCAAATAGACGAACTTGTTTAAACAAAGGATTCTGTTTTCAATGCATATTGTGAATATATTTTACTCTAGAGTTTGTTTTTTTGAAGTTTAATTTGTAGTTTTGATAATTTTTCACTTCAATTCAAGAGTCACGGAATAAAAACAATCTACATGCATACAATGTACATAAAATCTCAGGCATTTCGTTATATAAGTTGGCTAGTTAGTTATTTGTTTAAGTAAAACGATTTAATTGTGATTTAATCTATTGTTTGTTTCAGGAAACGACCTATTCGAGCTAATGTTGGACCCTTACATGCAATACTCGTGTGGATATTGGAAAGACGCAACCGATTTGAACACAGCCCAAGTGAACAAAATGAAATTGATTGCTACAAAACTGATGCTGAAACCGGGTATGACCGTCCTAGACTTGGGATGTGGATTTGGTGGATTGGCCAAATTCTTGGCAGAAAATTATGGAGTCTCCGTTGTAGGATGTACAATATCTGCTGAGCAAGTGAAATTTGGACAAAGACTATGTCAGGGACTCCCCGTCACATTCGAACTCTGTGATTACCAGAAATTAGATTTGAATAAAAAATTCGACAGAATTGTCAGTGTAGGATTCATGGAACATGTGGGATTCCACAATTACAGGACTTTGTACAAAATCGCCGACAAGTATATGGAAGATGACGGACTTTTCGTTCTGCACACAATGGGTAGAAATTCAAGCACTTCCCCTGGTACTTGCAAATGGAGTCATGTGTACGTTTTCCCGAATGGATGGTTTCCTAAATTGGAAGATTTGATCACCCAAGCTGAAGATTTATTTGTGGTCGAAGATGTGCACAATATCGGTGCAAATTATCATCCTACTTTGGTGGCTTGGGAAGAGAATTTCAAAAAGAATTGGCACAAGATTGAATCCAAATATGGGGAGCGATTTTACAGAATTTGGATGACTTATTTACATGGAGCTCAAGGGATTTTAAGATCTAGGACTGTTCATGTGTATCAAATGGTTTATGCTAAAAAAGGGATTTTGGGTGGATACAATGCTCCACGTTGAATTTAAAAGTACCATATTAGTTAATTCTTTAATTAATCCGATTTTGTCTAGACCCGTATTTTCACTTTTCACATTCAATTAATTCAATGGAGTCTTTGTCTTCAAGCTCTACAGTAAATTCTAAGAGTAAGGAAAATACACTTCAAGGTTAAGGCATCAATACCAAATTGTATCCCATCTTTTGTTCAAAGTAATTTGCAAAAAAAAAAAAAATCTTGCATGGACAAAACGAACAAACCAAGTATATATTTGTTTGTAAGATTTCTCCCCTAGCGTACCCAATCATTAGGTTGCATCCAAACGAACGAAATGACAATGCAATAATAAATGTCTGTGAAGTGTGAAGACGATAAAAAAAACTTTCTAGATATTTTTAGCTTGTAACCCATGTAAAACCCATGTACATACGTGACTTTAATACTGACATGCATGCGTTCAACCGAGAGGAGGAAAGTTCATCCCTGAATATTAATCATGTATTGTCCTGCCGGTCAATCCTAGGAGTTAGTTAGCTAAAAATTTACAACATGAACTTAAACCACTCGACATACTTAAAGTAAAAGTGAAGATTTAAGATTTCCCTTCAGATTGCTTTGTGGCCATTTGGTTGGTAGTTAGTTACTGTACACATAAGAATTTGAATTTTATAGCCGGTGAGCTGTAATGAAAAAAAGCTGTGGAAATTTTTTAATAAACGCGTTTTGCATTATTTAATACCCATAATCTTGGCAATTCAGCCTTATAGTCAGAAGCTATTTTTTGCATACCCAATTGTGCATTGTAATGTCCTCCATATAAAACCAAAAAAACTGTCATGTAATCTTGCATCTCTGCTGTCAGGCCTAGAAGGTATTTCCTAGTGGAGCCATTTTTTGCCAGCAACGGTAAAACCATGCATGCGTTCAAGTACAATTTGGCCAACCCAAGCACACGCTTTACTATTTTAGTAAGTCAGTAGGTAAAATATTAGGTACTCTGCACGGTTGCAAATGGCTGCGCACGCAAAAGATGAAATTACCAGAGCATTCAAACAGTTGTTTATACATTTCTTTTGAGGCTAGTTAGTTAGTTTTAACGAACTAACTTAGTTAGTTCGTTCGCTCAAGTGTCTGTACACACAAAATTCTTAAGTGTATGCAGATTTTTTGCAAAAACTGTGTTTTTCGCAAATTAAAATCATCATGGAGTTGAGACAAATGTTCATACAAGTATTAATATTTGGCATCTACTTGTACGAGAAAACCCGACGAACATTTGCATGGATATTCTTCCCATTTGTGAGACTCTATGTGGAACGGGAGTGTAAAAATTTAGGATTCAAATTCGTCAAAGGACATGCCAAGGCGAAAGATGAAGTAGGATTGCTGGGGGATAGGAAAGACATTTATTTGCGATTCATTGAAAATTTCAGCTATGGCATTTTGTCTTGTATGAAAGACAATTTGGTTCATTTCTACGACCGAGTGGAATTTGTGTGCAATGTGATGCGGGAGAAACGGGCTTTTGTACGGGAATTCAATGATGGGTACACTTGGCTGCTCAATAATTTCAATTTACAGACTGGAGCTCTTGCTTGGGATATTGCTTCCCATTATGATACAGGTAAACTAATCTGTTTTGAATTTTCATTATCTTGTAACATTTAATTTCATTTATGACATTTCATGTTAAATGCTAAAAAATTACGATATATTTATTGTAGGAAATGATCTATTTGAGCTAATGCTTGACCCATACATGCAATATTCCTGTGGCTACTGGAAAAATGCAACAAATCTGGAAGAAGCCCAACTAGCCAAACTTGATTTGATTGCAAGAAAAATGCAACTAAAACCAGGGATGGAAGTTTTAGATATTGGCTGTGGATTCGGAGGCTTAGCCAAATATTTGGCAAAATTTCACGGCGTTTCAGTAACAGGGTGCACCATTTCTAAAGAGCAGTTAGAATTTGGAGAAAAGCTATGTGAAGGGCTCCCTGTAAACCTTGTATTGTGTGACTATCAGAAATTCACTACGACCAAGAAATTTGATCGTATAGTTAGTGTTGGCTTTATGGAACATGTAGGGAAATACAATTATCGGACTTTGTACAAGATAGCTAATCGATGTATGAAACCTGATGGCATGTTTTTGCTGCACACGATGGGGACTAATAATACATTCATGCCTAGAAATCTGAAATGGATCCATCAATACATTTTCCCAAATGGATGGTTCCCCAAATTGGAAGAGTTGATCACATATGCTGAAGATTTGTTTGTTGTGGAGGATTTACACAACTTTGGCGCTTACTATTATCCCACTTTGGCAGCATGGGAGAGAAATTTTGATAAGGGGTGGCCCCAATTAGAGAGCAAGTATGGAGATAATTTTTATAGGACTTGGAAAGTTTATTTGCAAATGTCACAAGCTACTTTGAAATCTAGAAATGTGCAAGTATATCAGATTCTTTATACTAAGAAAGGCATTTTGGGAGGGTATGATTCTGTAAGATAAGATGGTGATTAACATTAGTTTTTAACTAGAGTTAAGTACATAAACATACTCCATAAAAGTTTAAACCTCTTTGTACGCCGTTCACCGGTGATACCGATAAGAATGGAACTTTGTGATATTGATTGATTGGTAATAACTAATAGGATAAAAAAATTTAATAGACTACATGCGTTAAATCTAATGGTATTCGATTTTTTGAACACGTTTACCTTACACGTATTAATAACTATTGACGTTTTTACGTTGCTATACATTTAACAAATACTGGTCTTAGTTAATAATGTTGACATTTATCATAATACTCAAAATTTTAGGTTTGAAAGCTACCTAAATGATAATAAAATTGGTACAGAGAAGATTCGCAGACTGTAATTTTTTATTAGGTTGAAATAACAACAAAGCCAGCAGAGTTTCTTCGCTTTTTGGATGCTAAACTGCGAGTGCTAATCGAGAAGAATAGAAGGATTGAAGTACGCATTTTGAACCCTACTTGTGGTGCAATGTAAGCCATTGCGATGCATTTTTCCCGTTACAATGGCCACTTTATCATTCTAGTGCAAATTAAACTGCAGAGTATGAAGTTTGGTCTTGATGCGTACTTTTGGAAGAATGCGCTCCCAAAACATGCATCATTTAGTTGTACATTTCATGTGAAACTTAAATGGCACAAGCATAATATAATAACCAGCAGACCACAATAGGTAACATGCTAAACCTTTTAAGTTTAAATACTCTAATCTTGGAAACAAAGTTTGGATCAGAATTTCATCCATTTGTTTCGTGTGATAACGTGTTTTAGAAATGAGCAGGATCTGAAAATATTTTGCAGTTAATATTTTTTTCATTTCCAGAAAGAAAGGAAAAACATGCATGTATCATGCATAGCTACACTTGTGATAAACAAAACTATGTTTACTTATTCGTGCGCATCTTTCATGTTTCATGCATGATGCTACCCCAATTAAAACCAAGATTTGCTTGCTTATGTAGCCCGTGAATTTCAATGGATTTTCAATCTGAAGGACACATATTTAGTCTCCAAATTGTCCCAAAACTGGGAAAAACTAAAACCCAACAATGATTTTTTTGCCTACTCGTGAGACAAAACAACTAACTAAGCGGCTAAGCTAAACTAGCTAAATTTAAGTTTTTTAACAAACTCCTTGAGAAAGATGACAAGTCAGTTTACACGATTTGTGCGTTAGCATGTTAACAATGCACAATCCGAGCGATGTTTTTTATAGCTCGCACATTAAAATACTAACCGCATGAAACACAAACGCTCATATAGTGTATCACTATGCAGGTGTTTGCTAAATAACTACTGAAACAAAATCTTTGCTGACCAAAACTGTATTTAAGAACGAGACAGTACCCAGAACAATGTGTCCTTGACACAACCATAGTATTATGCCACTAAGAAAATGAAATTGAGATTGTTGGCTTTCATGTGACTTGAAATAATATGGCTCAAAATCACTAAATTACTCTCAAACTCATTGAGTATTGATAATTACTGGCTAAATCCAAAGCCAATTTCCCATAAAGTCAATTTGCGGTGCCTTTTTTCATGCTACACTTTTTAGTACACAGAATTTCTAAATGCTAATATAGGCCAATACGCTTATGGGGCACTTAAAGACAGGCGTACAAAAACAGTTTGCATTGAATGCCATGCTAGTCATAGAACTACGAAACAACCCATATTGGCCATCTATGAGCAAAAGTAGGAGCCAGTTTTGGAGCACTTTTTGATTTCAAGTGAATGACAAACCGCGACGACAACGCAGGTATAGTTTTGCAAAATATTGAAAGTTTTAAAGGTTCGTTTGTCTTTAATTGTAATTTAATCGTGTTTACTTCAGTGATCTTGAGGTGCATTGTAATTACTTAATAACTGATATATTGTTTGTTTCGTTTTTCAGGTTTTTTTAGAAACTCCGTAGCCGGATAATATTTAAGATGAAGTGAGTTTCTTGTTTTATTAGCTTTGTTGTGTAATTGTTGCTGTTTTGGGGATTGGATATTTTGTAATTTGGGATTATTTTTATCTACAGGGTCGGTTTATGTGCCTACTCTGCGTTCAAGATTTACCCAGGCCATGGGAAAACACTTGTCAGAGCCGATGGCAAAGTGAGTTAATCTTGAACAATGATATTCCTATTTCATCTGTTGATTCGGTGAATACTTTTCGGAAATTAAATTTTTATTGGTTCTAATTTAATTGTGCGTTTAGGTACACACATTTTTGAATGGCAAATGTGAAAGGTCTCATCTTATGAGGAGAAATCCTCGTAAGGTTACATGGACCGTATTCTATAGGTGAGAAAAATTGAACAATATTGCATCTTTTTCGTCGAAGTGGAATGCTAATTGATTTCTTAGGAGAGTTGGCATTGTTTTAATTCATGTTTTATATTGTGTTCGAATCTTTTTAGGCGTAAACATCGTAAGGGAATTGAAGAGGAGCAGCAAAAAAGAAGGACTAGGAGAACTCATAAATTCCAGAGAGCCATTGTTGGTGCATCCCTCTCAGAAATTCAAGCTAAGAGGAATATGAAGCCTGAGGTATGAATTGAATATATGAATTGATGAATTCTTCACGATTTTCACCTTAAATAATAATTTATTGTAGCTCTTTTGATAGTGAAGATGAGATGTGTGATGGTTAGTGAATAAGTGTTTGGATCTTGGTTTCTAGGTCCGTAAAGCTCAACGAGAGCAAGCTATTAGAGCTGCAAAGGAGCAAAAGAAGGCCACAAAAGCCGTAAAGAAAACCTCAGCTCCTCCCAAACCTGCCGCTAAAGTTGATAAGAAGAAGGATAAGGCATCAAAACAACCACAGAAGGCTGCCCCAAGAGTAGGTGGAAAGCGTTAAAATAATTTAGTTATTGTAAAGTTTTTATCAACACCTGTCTCTTAAGATAATAGTCCTTCGACTCTCCGAATAAAATCACGGATATTTCAATACCTGACTTTTTTGCCATTTATTTGGATAGAACGCTGAATTAGTGATTTTTTTATTCAAAATCCGATTTTTTTCATGGCAAGAGATTCTTATAGTGATGCAGACACTGCGACACGGCAATAATTTTCATGATTCTACGATTTAGGAAATTATTATTTATTCGTACTTATTGGTAGACAAAGATTTTTAGATGGGTTATTTCTATCCTAGTCCAATAAATAAATAAGTTGTAACAGGTCTTTGTGAAACAGGTATGCGAAATTTTCCATTTACTCTTCTATATACATCGGTGTTCCGCGTCAAATTATTTCACTCTCACTCAGTTCAATCCTATATCAGTGCTCAGTATTATATTTTTCAAATGAATGTTGAACAACTTGAGCTACTGGAGATATTATTTGGTCCCAACTATGTCTTGAACGATCCCTGCAATCCCAAATTTTTATGACTGAAGCTGTATAGTCCACACGGATGAAATGAATGTTATTTGTTTAGCATTATTTGTATTTTTCTTACCGTCGTTTATTAAAAGCGCCATAATGTCCCCCTGGTGCAGAATGACCTGAAAATGCTCCTCTGCAGTCGGTCAAAGAACAGATAAACGATAATGACCCCGTGACCCCGAAAAATATCAGAGAAATTACCAAAGCTATGTGTAATCCTGTCAGTACTGTATGCAGAACTGGGTCTTTCATAATCTGTGAACACATTTAGTCAACGGTGTACATCACTCGCCTAAAATACCATGAAACTATGTACAAAAAATGTAGATACACTAACTTACATCTGTCACTCCCCCTGTAGTAGTATTGGTCCCACCGCTAACTCCAAAATATCCGAATCTCGGGGAATCGTCCAAAATTCTTGTATTCCTCACTAGTGGTTTTGAATTCTCCTTGGTTTTCCCACATAACACAAAAGATGCGGCGAACAATATTAGGAGTAGTACTAGAGGAAACGCAAAATTAAAATGTGCTCCCATGATTGCTACGACTGACTATTGCTGGAACGAACCCTTGAAATCTGACAAAAACGTCAAAGTTGAAATCCCAAACATGAACTGATGAATTTGATTCAACACTTGGATTATTTATCAGTTTGCTGTCTCACGCCGAGCTGCTCATCTTTTCCTCTGTCACATTTTATAACCTTCAAGATTTGCACTTTTTACGAGGCGCTGCGGTTTATAGCTTTTGCACACCTGTGCATCCGTCCTCAACCTTTTATTAGCATTCCGGGTTCAGTTGATACGAATAGTAAATTTCACTCATTCATATTGCTTGTTATGATCATGAACTTTATATATTCGGTTATGTGTCACTGCCTTAAATGGTAAATAGCATCCCAATGTATTTTCGAGTGCATTTGCATTATGATATGCAAAGTTCGAATTCTGAGATGGTAATGAGAATTTTCGCATTTTCTGACAATCTTTAAAGGAGC
>Ga0210040_10002286_pt1 | contig 27255 bp, 23 predicted proteins | sample CryGeyCG12114_NA_FD_185462 | JGI IMG/M metagenome (GOLD analysis project Ga0210040, IMG submission 185462) | Groundwater microbial communities from aquifer - Crystal Geyser CG19_WC_8/21/14_NA (SPAdes) (version 2) | ecosystem: Environmental > Aquatic > Deep subsurface > Groundwater | place: USA... | reverse complement strand
GTGAGACTTTCATAGACTCTCGTCACGTTAGGCGTGAGCTCATGTCGGTACATAGAGTAGTCGTTCTAGTAAGCAAATATGACATGTACATGCTGCGTCGCGACACCTAACCCAAATCCACGTAACCGAACGCCGTAGGAAATGCAACGCTTTCGCTCCCCTAGATGATCTAGTTGATATCGAACATCGGCTTCAGTTTCACAAGCAATTGCCATTCGTCCCTGGTTACATCGTCTCGGTAGAATTCCTTCAGCGTGTCGATCGACTTTCGGGTGATAAGCGAGTACATCGTATCCTTCTCTTCAATCTGTCTGCCGTACAGTGGCTGGTTGGGACCTTCAATCTTAACGGCGACGGAGGGTTGGCCTTTCTTGCAGATTGGAATTGCTTTGTGCTCTCGTTCGATTGATGTTCTGTGATTTATTAGCACTTTAATTTTGGGTATGTGAGAATGGACTTACACTCTACCAAGGCTTATGATTTCCTTGACACCAGTAACGGGGTTGTTCTTGACGATTGCAATGGGAGTAAGAGGTCGTAGATTGCCTTCGACAACATCAACACCTACAACGATGGGATCCTTTTTGTTGAATACTTGGAGTGGGTTGAGCACACAAGGGAAGACAGCGGATAGCTTGCTCTCCTCCTTCGCCTGTTCTTTGAGCTGCGCCATGTGTTTCGTGAAATCGTCGAAGAGGTGGTAGATGATATCAGCCTCGAAGAGCTTGATGCCGTGTTCCTCTGCATACGCCTTCGCTTCCTTGTCGACCTTGACATCGAAGCAGAGCATGACCGCGTACTGCTTGGCTTTTTCGAGCATGGTGCCTGCCATCATCACATCGCGCTTGTAGACCGGACCGATGGAGATGTTAGCGACTGGAATCTTCATCTGCTTCAAGAACTCAAGAAGTGCTTCAAGAGAACCCAGAGTAGAAGCTTGAACACTGACACCTCTGTTGTCCTTGGAGACCTTGTTGAGCAATTGTTGCAAGTCACCCATGACTTCTTCTTCAAGGTCCTCTTCGTCGTCCTCAGGCCCAACAACAAGCAGTCGAGAGCCAGCAATGGCACCTTCGAGTTCGTTGGCGGCAATCTTGATACCAAGAGCTGCCTTGACTTCCTTGTTGTGCACATATTGCGACTTGAGACGCAATTCTTTCAGCGGCGCAGGCGTTAGTAGTGCTCGAATATTCGTCACGATAGCTCCATTCAGGCCGCAGAGAACAATCCTGTCACCTTCCCGCAGCACACCGTTGGACAGGACGACGTCAATTGTTGTTCCTAGACCTTCGATGACCTTGACTTCCAGGACTGTAGCTTCCACCTCAGAGAGGTACATGAGGCTGCCGGTCATTCGCTCTTGCGTCAATTTGGCGAGCAGCTTCAGCATGTCCGGAATACCCTCACCAGTCCAAGCAGATGTTGGCACCAATGAGACGTATTTAGCCATGTTCTTGTTCTCATAGAACAGCTCGGCGTTGAAACCCTGCTCGGCGAAAAGCAACTTGGTCTTCTCGAGCCTGTCCCTGAATTCGTTCTGCACACCCTTGTTCTGCATGGCGAGTGAATCCTGGAAGCCATTGTCGGCAATTTTCTTCCAGCCGTATAGACGATCAATCTTGTTCAAAGCCACGACGAACGGAGTCTTTCGATCTCGTAGAAGCTTCATCGACTCGAGCGTCTGGGGTTCGAGACCGTGCATGATGTCCACGACCAAGATTGCGATGTTGCAAAGGGACGAGCCACGAGATCGTAAGTTGGAGAAAGATTCGTGACCAGGTGTATCAATGACGAGCAGACCAGGAATCTTGAACTCGAAGTTGTCGTCTTTGTTGACAACAGCAGTCTTCTGCTGGAGGGCTTCGACGGGGAAATACGTGGCACCGATCTGCTGCGTGATACCACCTGCTTCGCCTTCCTGAACGTTGGTCTGTCGGATCTTGTCGAGCAGTTTCGTTTTACCGGTATCGACGTGACCGAGAATACAGCAAATGGGTGAACGCAGGTTCTCCTTACTTCTGGCAGCAAGAGCCTGTTGATGTGCCTCCTCTCGTCTCTGGCGCGCCTCCGCTTTCCGCTTGGCTTCTGCTCTTTTTGTTGCAGTAAGCTCTTCGTCTTCTGAGGACTCCTCCTCGCTACTCTCAGTGTCTGACTCGATAGGCCTCTCTTTCGACGGTGGACCATCATGAACTGGTAGATCCTTTGTAGCCCCAGCAACAGGTTTCGTTGGCGCACCTGTAGACTTAACAGCAGCACCATTGGTGACCATAGGACCCTGGGAGTCTCCGTTGACCCGATCCTTAGCTTCGATCGGCTCCGACTCGTCGTCGGTCTCGGCGTCCCAGCTGTCCTTGAGGTCTTCATCAGCCTTTGCAGCCTCCGCCTCCCAGTCCTCGAGTTCTTCGGGTGCCTCTTTCTTCGCAGTTGCCTCCGCTTCAGCCTTCTTTCTTTCTGCCTCCGCGGCTTCCTTGGCTGCACGCTCACGTTCAGCAGCTGCAGCCTCGGCCTCTTGCCTTGCACGTTCGGCAGCAGCTTCAAGGTCAACTTCGTCTTTTGGCGGACCCTTCTTCTTGCGTCTGGCGTCCCCAGGCTTCTCCTTCTTCTTGTCCTCAGCCTCACCCTCAGCTGTGAGACCAGCGACAGACACGCCAGCAGCCAGCATCTGCTGCATGCGTTGTTCTTGTAGCTTCTTCTTCTTCTTCTCAGCCTCAGTCATATACTTGCCCTCTTTCTTGAGCTGTTCTTTCTTCTCCTTCTCTCTCTGTTTCTTCAGTTCCCTGGCTTCCTGCCTCTCCTTCTCCTCTTCTTCCTCGCGCCGTTGTTTCTCAGCCTCAGCGGCCGCTTCTTCGGCAGCAAGTCGTTCCTCCTCGGCTCGTCGCTTTGCGAGTTCTTCTTGCTGTTTCTGCAGGGCAGCCAGAGCCTTGTTCTTCGGCTTCTTCTTGCCATCATCCTTAGCTGCAGCTTCGACTGTCTCAGGCTCGGGCTTCTTCTCAGGTTCGGGCTTTTTCTCGACTGGTGCAGGCGCAGGTGCAGGTGCAGGGGTAGCGGTTTTCTTCTTTGCAGCCTGAAGAACATCTGGTTAGCATCACGCGTAGGGTTAAATTACATCGGATGATAGTGCTCACCTGCTCCCTCTTCCTCTGCTTTTCTCTCTCCTTCCTTTCCTTCTCCTTTTCCTTTTTACTCTTCACGCCCCCACCAACAGCACCAGACGCAACCGAGTCATTGTCATCATCATCCTCCTCGACCGCCTTCGCAGTAGTAGCAGGACCTTTCTTGCCCTTCTTGTTTGCGTTACCGGCAAATACATCTTCGTCGTCGAAGGTAGCCTCTTCAGGGGCCTTGTTCGCAAGGGCGTCCCCGTTGGTAGCAGCATCAGGTTCTTCACCATTAGCAAGTGCAGCGATATCCTCGCCCTCGACGAAGTCATTGTCTTGCTTTCCCTTCTTCTTTCGCTTCTCCTTGTTTTTCTTTAACATAGCAAGTAGGCCACCGCCACCGCTGCCCGTGTCATCCTCGCCGTCTTCCTGTGGTACTGGTACATCAGGCTGTTCGCCTTCTTTCTCGCCGCCGTTGGTTTGGGCTACGTCTTCGCCAAGTTCATTCTCCCAGTCATCCTGTTGCTTCTTGCCTTTCTTTCCCTTAGGAGCCATGGTGATTTACTAGCCGGTGTATGTGAGGGTGGAAGGGAAATTGTATGAATCGTTCACGATTGAGTGGAGGCGACATGAAATGCTTCTGGCTCGTGATGGAAAGTAGTGTCGAGCCGCGATGGCAAACGTGTCGGCGGATCGTATACTTCGATTGTCTTCGATAAAGACTTCGATGCGCCACCCTTGGTCCAATTTGAACAATCGTCGTTGGGCTATCTCGGCTTTAACGTTGGTGATGGGGTCTGCCCGTTGTGGTGGGGTTTCGTGTGCCTATGCCGTCACACTGCTCGTCTATGCCAAGACCCCTACCCGGTGACCTCCCGAATCACTTGCTCGTTCATGTTACAAGCGAACTCGTCCTCCTCACAAGCAAGATATATTCAACGGGACAATATGTAAGGAAATCAGTGGCAGGATTGCGGAATAACGAAGAATCAAAAGTTCATACATCATTAGTCATGACCCATAGCACTCGACTCGACGTCCGAAATGCAGGCGCTGTCACCCCAGGCTCCAACGTGCCTTCCCATGTGTGGTAGCCGTGCTAACTTCAGAACGAGGGTACGTTCAGCAGGCTCCTTAACCACACAACCACGCCCTCCACCACATCATCCGTGTTGCCTAGCACAGGTCGAGCCACGTCTTCAAGACTTCCTACTTCATCCTCGAGCTTGACCATAGCATCTTCCTCCTCCATCTTGATCCGCCTTTGCAGCAGGGAGTGGATGTTGTACGCTCCAGGCTCAAGTAATGCCTTGAGTACATCACCGCGGGCGTGAGTATTGCCCAGACTCGGCGGTACTCGACCCTGAGACTCGAGTATTGATCCCTTTTCCTTTATCATCGCTTGTGCCAGGATGCCCATGTTCTTTGCCATGCGGTACTTGATGGGCTCACAAAGCTGCTCCAGAAAGCTGAGAAGCCTCATCTCCGCCTCTGTCAGAGTTGTGAACAAGTACACCGTACCATCGATTGTGGTTGCAAGAAACCGACCCCGTTCGTCGTCAGTAGAAGATATATTGAGCGGATTCAGCCTGTCAATGGCTTGCGGCATCCTCGCCTCGAACGTGGGTCTGGTTCCTTTGGTCGGCCGTTCCGAGAAATTGAGCAGTCTGCTGCCATGATCGGATACGAGGTTGATCAATGTCGAACTATTGCCGTGAGGTATCATGTTTCGCGCTTTGCTAGCCCAGCTGTCGCTTTCGACTATTTTGAGCCTGCTGTTCTCCTCGCGAAAAAGCATGAAAGAGTGCAAGCTTGTTGCCACGTAGATCACAGAGCCTTTCGTTCTCAGCTCCGTAGCACGGGAAGGAAGTTCGATCTCACTGAGATGTCGAAAGCCTTTCGTAGCCATGTCCAAGTGGAGCAGCTTGAGCACACGTCCAGCACATACCACCAGTGACGACAGTCCGTAAGCGCAAACAGCACTGATGCTTGCATTTGGATAGGTAGCAATCAATCTAGCTGACCCTCCGGTCTTTGGCTGTGACATGCGGGTCACACTCATGTAAGCCAGTCGGCCTGCATCGTTGTGGTCCGACCCGATGATGATTACGTCGAAATGGGACGTGCCGTCCGTGGGCGTCCAGCTTAGTAAGACCCGAACCTTCTCTCCCTTCTCGCCAAAGAAGAATTGGGATTTAGGCAACGGCGTCTCATGCTCAGCCGCGGTGTTCGGATCAAGCACAAGCAACGACGGTTTGTCGCATTGCTGCACGCCATTAACATCAAGCCAAGATGCTGTCCTCCCGTGCACAGAAGCAACACATTTTCGCAACAGAGATGAGTACATCAGATGCTTGGTTGGATGCATGGCACGGATAGGCCGCGGCATCATGGCCGCCTGCCCAATTCTGAGAAACGAGATTTCGTCTGCCACAACACATACAAGAAGCATTCCCACATCGTCGTACTGGGTCGAGTTGAGTCTCCCCATGCGGTCAACGGCGTTGATCTTCGTTGGTATGTAAGACGCGTTGTCTTTATCAGTAATGAGCAGAGAGCCGATTGTGTAATCCAAGCCACTCTTGGTCCGGTGAAGCTGGGCTCGAAGCAGTGATGACCCGCACGTTGCGTATGCATTTCGCTCGTTCTCCATAAATGTCTCTGCCTCGGTCTTGATAGTGACGGCGGTTGTACCAAGAGTCTGCTCGCGCTTTAACGACAACTGTGCAGAATCGACAAACCCGTAGGTAGGCACTGCTAGCTCGAAGAACATCGCACGTCCATTCTTGAGACCACAAATGACCAGAACAGAATCCGCGCCGCTTAAACCAAGTATCGCAATGGAAGCGATCTGAACATCATGGAGATCCTTGGTAAAGTCCCGCAAGGACCAGGTTTTGGCTGATATGAACCCGCGCTCCGGATCGATGCTGCTCAGGTAGAGACGTCCATCGAGTGAGCCACAGAGGCAGATTGTCTGCCCACCTACATCTGCAAGCTTCACATCGACAGGTACATAGTCGACGCGTAGTGTTTCTGGAAGCAGGGCGACCTCAGACTTGACCTCGGGCTTTGTGGTGGTAATGCCGCCCACCAAGCTTACGGAGTTGTCTTCACGTCTGAGGACAACGAAAAGGCCCTTAGAGGCAAGAACATCTGCACATGCATAGTCGCCATACAGCCGTTCGAAATGCTGGTTTTGGTCTTCAGCTGAAGGCCCAAGCACATTAATCTGAGTGGTCGTGATCTGGAGCATTGCATCGCCGGGTAGCCAACAAGCAGCCAACGTTGGCTCTTTGAAGCACAGCTGAGGGCACGAATCGGCGTCAAGCGCGATGGTCTCAGCTGTGTCGACTTCGTAGCACAAAATTGTAGTGTGCTCGTGATGTGAAGCCAGCAAGAACATTCGTCTCTTAGTACGGCTTTCGACCACCCAAAGTCGATCGACACTGTCGGCTTCGTCGTATGCGATGGAGAATACAACATGGGCTTCCGTGCCATATCGGAGTTCGGTCAGTGCAGCCCGACTCTCATGGACTCCAGTTGCTGCCAGCACCACGCCATGATCGTGGCCGATCGAAGACGTAGCTTTTCCGTCGATATGTACCACGTCACGGATAGGGCTCCAGTTGGATAGCGTTTGCAGAAGTCGTGGCTGTTCCCTGGCAGCAAGGTGGAACACACCTCCCTCTGTCATGTCGCCACAAGCTATAAGGATGTCACCACCCACCATTGGTGGAGCAGAAAGCGCGCAGACAGCGGTGTCTACATTCATACCGAGATGACCAGGATCGAAAGCGATGGATGTGTTAGAAGACGAACCATGCGTAACGACAACGGTTTTGAGGGTGCCATCCTCGCGGATTAAGAAGATGTCTTCCTTCCGCCTCTTGTGCTCTTCATGTCTGAAAGGCTTCGCGTACTGCACCCACAATTTGTCATTCCGCTGGTTGTCCTTCGGTATCTTGACTGGGTGTCGCTTCACGCTTTTTGAATTCACGTTATCGTAGAAGACAATCCTTTGTCCTGCAACAATAGCGAACGATGTCCCCTTACTAGATGGTATAAGCAGGTGTGGGAAGGCATCCTCGGGTGGTAACGGCTGTCCGCTGCACCGCAGAGGCTTGATAGTGGTCAATGGTCGCCATGTGTCCCACCGATACAGAAGCAGTCGAGACACACCTTGATTCGCGATGATCAGAAGGAGGAACACACGGTCAGGATCATCGCCGGAGCTGCTGAGAAAGTCCATCCGCAGGATAACGCCATCAACTTTGAAGAACCTTTGCTGCAACAGTCAGCACACTCTGGCGTCAAATAAAAGGGAACTTGCCTCCTTGATTGGTAGTATAGTCAGAGGATTGCGAGGGTCCCAATTATCGATCTCCTCCTTGATCTGGTCTACATCCTTCAGTGCCATTATCCCGAAATGGGTTTTAGCGGAGGCGACAGCTAATGCCCGGGACCTGAAGCGTCAGCAAGAGCTGGTGAGAGGAAGTACATACTCACTGAGGGTCGACCGCCAGTTGCTTGCCATATTTCCGAGGCCAGTGGTAGTCACCGCCAAGTACGTGTCGTCTGGCATGCACAAATTGCACGTTGCCGTTGAGGAGTGTTTTAGCATAAACATACACCAGTTCGCCCAATGCAGTGCTAAGCACCACGATCTGTGGTGGTTGAGAGTCGTCACATGGCTGTCCTCTGACCTTGTACCGAATCTCATCACGTCCATTTTCCAAGATAGCGTCCTCTGTGGGAAGCACATATTCCTCGGCAGAGATGACCTTGGCTGAAAGAACTTGTACACCAAGCTCTAGATCTGCTATAATGTTCGACAAGGCTCCGGTTTGCATGAACTCTCGAAGATGGATCGAGCTATGGCCGACTAGCACCACATCGTTGAGAAGTGGAGATCTGATTCTTGCTGGCAGTATCGACTTAATGCAAGGGCTCGAAGCCAGCGTCTGCGAGAGGACGCCAGCAGCATTGTCTTGCTCCATGCCGAGACCTTCGAAGATGTTGTAGATGGTAAATGCTATGTCAGTCGGCGGTGTGTGGCAGAGGCGACGAGCTCGTGTCGATAAGCAAACAAGAGGTCGCGCTGGACTGGTGAGATGCCGTGCGTGTCTCGTATCTTTTCACCAAGCAACTAACCATTGAACGCTCTCACCAGTATTAACTTCAGAGCAATGAGTTATCGTAAAACCATAACAACGCGTTCACGGCTGAGACAGAGGTGATATGCGATGAAGATTACTGTGGTTCCTAGAGTCACTCGCTATATCACCCGCTCTCGAGTACAACGCATCTTGGGGTTTGCGCATCCGACAAGGAGCATAGGATTCCTGACTGGCCCATTTCAATCAAGCGAGGGTTCGCTTTGAGCGCATGGTGTTTGGTGTTGAGGAAGGAGGAGCTTGATGCAAGGATGAGCAGCGCCCCCAGCTAGCTTCAGGCACGCCTACCAAGCTTGGGCCTGCGAGCCTTTTTGCTCATGCATCACCGTTGAGCCTTTCCACCTCCATTGGTTCTAAACACGATCTTGACATCGTTGGAAGTGCTACCCTGTTATTTCTGGATTTTAGTCACAGTCGTCCTAGAAAATGTCATACGTCGTTGGCTGACTGTGTTTCTTTGAAGTCTTCTACTACGAGTACTCGATACTCAGCCCTCGCGTACATTACGACCAGATCGACGAAGAATATCAAAATCTGAGGTCAATCTTGGGCAACCCCAGGAAATCTGCGCGACTCGTGGGACCTGTCATTTTCATCCCCGGCTCGTGGTCAGTGGCGGCTTGGTTACACTGATCCGCGAAGCCATTAAAGTGACATTTCGAACTTGGCTGAAAAGGCGGCCAGCAAACACGCCACCAAAGCCCGTCAGTGACGAAATAGTAATGATCGGACAGAAAAGCGTCCAAGTCGTCCATCTCCTCTGTGTGTATAGGTAATGACATTTGCCATTTTTGGCTCCCCCGCCGATGGCGCCATACGGAAGAAGCAAAATGACCAGAGCGACAAACGCGAGGCCATCCATGCAGCTTGTCAAGAAGGGGACATCGGAGCGTTGGTCGGTCTTGCCGACTCCGCAGGCGGTCTACTGGACGACGAATTTCGTGCAACAGCTTGTAAGTTAAATTGTCCGGCTGAGCAATCGAAGACTGAAACGTACCTCCAGGGCCTTTGCTCCTAGGCTGCACCAACAGGGATATTGGGGAAGTGGTCTGCGCAAAGTGGCAAGATCTCCCACAGCACTCAGATGAGGAGCAGGTGCAGAAAGATGTCGATCGAGCCTTCGTCTACTATCCGTCCAGTGAGTTTGCCTAGTATGGGGCTCTGATCATTGGCTGACCATCCCAGATGAGACGCAGCAGTCAATGCAACACAAAAGAACGGAGCTGTTTGAGTTGATCACCAGCGTGCTTCGAAGAAACCCTATGCTACACTACTTCCAAGGCTATCACGACATCGCTCAAGTGTTCCTGCTCGTCCTTGGCAAAGGAGCGGCCTTTCCTGCCGTCTCGAGAGTTTCCCTCCTACGCATCAGAGACTACATGCTGTCCAGTCTCAATCCCGGCCTCAAACAACTGCACTTAATCCCTGCGATCTTGAAATGCTCCGACCCGGAATTGGCAGCGCATCTAGAAGGGACCAGGCCATATTTCGCCTTGCCCGCAGCGCTCACGCTCTACGCTCATGACATCCAAGAGTACAGCGAGATTACTCGTTTGTATGACTTTATACTAGCGCATGAGCCTGTACTCAGCATCTACCTCTTCGCAGCGCTCATTGTCAGCAGGAGAGAGGAAATCCTGGAGATCGAGCACGATGACAGTGACATGCTACTCTTCACCTTGCAAAAGCTACCACAGCCACTCGATCTCCAAGCATTGATTGACAGGAGCTTAGATATGTTCCAGATCTACCCACCAGAAAGGCTGCCAGGACCCGCTTGGCGCAAGATCTCCTCCAACAGCGTACTGAAGACATGTCGCAGACGTCTCCAGGAACAGGACTTGGACGAAGCACGAGGCTTGTTCAGCAAGCAGAGTCGGGAACTGGCCAGGGAAGAGCTCATGACCAGGGTGGTTAGGCAGCTGAGCAGGAACCGTCGGCCTATAATCTCGTTGGGTGCCACGGTCCTGGTAGGAGTTTTGTCCTACTATCTCCGGAACCACGGGCACGTCTGGACGATACTTTATCGTTTCACAGAGGCCTTCCATAGGTAGGAACGATGGCCTTTCCCCTTGTACATAAGACTAAAGCATGAGCGTTTTCGCGCCCAACATGTACTTCCGCAAGAAGAGGTCTCTCGTTGCTTCGATAGGCACATCGGGCGACGGAAGAAGTCTTCCAAACCCTTGTGTAACGTATGCGAGTCATCATCGGCGTAATGTCAAACCATCTGGCACATGGCACGTACTTGCGATTGCTGCGATCCTAAAACGGTGGGTGTACAACCTGTCGTGCCTGTCACAATCGAGAGGCGTATTGATGCCTGAGGCCATAAGATCCCCAGCAAGGTTGCAAGGCTCCGAGCTGATCGAACGACACGTAGCGCAGCCAAAGACGAAACAAGTCAACATCGTCGCGCAATCCCCCCCGTCAAGCTCAGCATGGCCAATCGAGGCTACGACGTCGTCGTCGATGTCGACACAGAGGTAAGACCGACCACGACTACCCACTCCCACAACATAGCGACTGACACGACCCTCCAGGGCGATCTAGGCCATACAGATCTCCAAGACGACGACCTCGAATTCCACTCCTCAAGTACGTACCAACCAATCCATCCCGATCCACGAAAACACCACATTCTGACATATCTCTCCCACTGCAGACTTCGAGAACCCGAACCCCTCGACCCGCAAAATCCCGCAAGACAACACCCCCTTCCTCAGCAACAGCACGACCAATCCCGCCAACCTGCCCAACGACCCCTCCCACGCCCCCTCACGCGGCACTGGCAAACGCATGCTCTGGTCCCTCCCCTTCTACACGCAATTCTTCGACGTCGACACCGCCACCGTCCTCCACAGATGTAAATCCGCGCTCCTGCCCTTCCTCCCACACGCACCCCCCTTCCTCGACACCCTAGACGGGACGCCCGACCTCTACGGCCCCCTCTGGATCGCCACCACCGTCGTCGTCATCCTCTTCCTCACAGGCACCATCTCCCAAAAACTCGCCAGCGAGGGCAAGAAACACTTCGAGTACGATTTCCGGCTGCTCAGCGGCGCCGCGGGCCTGATCTACGGCTACACACTGTTCGTGCCTGCGGGCCTGTGGGCTGCACTGCGGTGGTTCGGCGCACAGAGTCTCGACATCGTCGAGTGTTGGGCACTATACGGCTACGGGAATCTCTTCTGGATTGTGGTGGCACTGGTCAGTTGGAGTCCGCTCAGTGCGTTGAACTATGCACTGGTTGGGGCCGGGTTCGCAGTCAGTGTGTTCTTCCTGTTGAAGAATCTGTATCCGGTCATTAGCGCGACGGACAAGAAAACGAGCCAGGTGTTGCTGGTGGTTGTGGGCGTGTTGCATGCGGGTTTGGCGATTGCGATTAAGATCTTGTTCTTTAGTCATGGGAGTCCGGCGAGGGAGAAGGGCGATGATGCGAGGTTAGTGTTCTGAAGGAGATGTATCAATAGTATGTGTGTACTACATTTCGAGGCTGGTGGCTGGGAGGCATGAGTTCGGGCATATGAACATCATATATAGGTACCCGAGATCACAATGTGTCAGTTATGCTTCGTGCTTTTCTAGGAGTGACTTTTCTTGATCTGATCCCCCTAACTCAGATCCCTTCATCTTACTGGGCTCTTCTGGCCATTGTCGGCAAGTTGATGGGAGACGGACACGCTCGGGCATATAGTAATTAGATGAAGCAGCTGCGACTGATTTTTGCATTGGGGCAAGGAGAGAGACATCACGGACAGATCCAACCATGTCTTCCCTCTAGTCCACCAAGCTTAGCAAATGGACATGATAGCGGTGGAAAGATCAGTATCTTCTCTGCGAACAAGGCGTGTGATTTGACATTTCTTCGTATCCCTCTGACCATGGCGCGAGCTCACTTTGACACCTCTACTACAGTCAGATCAAGCTTTCACGTGCATGTTCCGTATACTCTGTCGAAAGCCCATCGAACTGCAACGCATAACCATTCTGTTCCACGATCTCCAACAGCCTCCACACACATTGGCACCCGCCCAGATAGCGAAATCGTCTATTTAATCTTCTTCTTTGGTCGGAGCTGGTTGGTGTGACCGCACTTCTTCTTTCGGCAGTTGGTGGCTCTCGGTGGCAGACGGGCGTAGCACTTTCGGCAGATCATCTTATCGCAGTTGTACTTGGAGGCCAGGGCCTTGAGCGAAGGCTCGATGATACCACCTCGGAGTCGGAGAACGAGATGCAGTGTTGATTCCTGCAGACGTGTTAGCCATTTTCTTCACCACTCTTGCACCTCGCTCAACGCCGCAAATTGGGTAAAGCTATACCTTCTGGATGTTGTAGTCGGAGAGGGTGCGACCATCTTCGAGCTGCTTTCCAGCAAAGATCAACCGCTGCTGGTCCGGTGGGATACCCTCCTTGTCTTGGATCTTGCTCTTGACATTGTCGATAGTGTCTGAGGACTCGACCTCAAGGGTGATGGTCTTGCCCGTGAGGGTCTTAACGAAGCTGGGAGTAGTCAGTATCAGCAGTTCATGGTGGCGGTCGTCGGAGGTTAATGTCGGCCGTGGAATGTAGTATCTTACATCTGCACTGTAAATTTGTTAGCAGATGTCAGTTGTGCGCAGATGCTCGGACTTACTCTTGACAGTGTCTTCGTGATCGGTGTGTGTTGCGAAGTCTTCGATGAAGAGAGGCAACGACGAGGTAAATCGTGGATCGCAATGAAATCAGCGCACTCTGCCAAGAAATTTCGTGTGCGGGCGGAAAGAGTGACCGAGTAATTCAGCCTCAGTTTCCAGAAGCTTCAGCCTTGTCCGATCACATCCAGTGCAAACAAAGCAAAACCGGAGCGACCCCGGCAAGCAATAGCACTACCTTGGTAAGTTCTACTCCATTGCTAGCCAACCACTCGGCTTGTAAGCCTAAGCATACATGGGCAGGGGACGTTGTGAGGTGGTGAAGAGCCCTTGAGCAATACTGCTCTAGCGACGATGGGCAACCATGCCCAAGCAGCCCGAGCTCTGCTCTTCATGCAACAATGCCGACAGCAAGCAACCACGCAAGCACGGCGACAAGCAACCGCCCACTCACCTCGCAACATAACCGACACCGCCTCTCTCAACCCAGAAAACTTCGGCAAGAAGATGCGCCTCGACGCTTCCGACCCAACAATTCCCGAATGGAGCCTTCAACAACCCCCAGCTCAATCCAGCACCCTCCAGTCCCAGCTCGGCTCAACAGCACCCCCATCAACAACAGACACTCCAGCCAGACAAGCCCCCTACGACTTCCCCCGCGCCCGCGACCAACCTATCCCGCGCTACCGCCACAATCCCGCCGTAACCCCCGGCTTCCTCTCCTTCCTGAAATATCGCATCCTGCGCCTCCCCGAACCCCCCAACCCCCACGATACCGCCAAACCGTCCTTCAACGTCCTCACAAACCCCTACCGCGCCCGCAAATCATGGCCCCCGATCCTCGCTCACATGTCCGAGATCCAGCAATTCCACTACGAGAAGAAATTCCGGCGCCGCTTGCTCACTAAGACGTACAGCCTGCGAACGACATGGCAACGCTGGACGTTGTTCCTACGACGCTTCAGTATCGGCGCGGTAGTAATCTATTTCGCGTTTGTTGCGGAGCCAAGGGACCGATCGCGGGTGCCGCCTGATGGATTGCGGTATTGGATGTACGGGAAACTCAGAGCGGGGAACGGGGAGGAGCTGGGCGGGACTGGGTCGCAGTTCTGGCCACGGAGACTGGGGGCGTGGATAGAGAGTCAGCACGCGTATTACAAGCGCAAGCATAAGAGGCAGTGGGATCCGTATAATCATGAGGGGTGGGATGAAAGTAGGCCGAGAAATAGCCTACCCATGCCAGCTTCGCCGAATGTGAATCCGCCCTTGGATGATCCTACGAGGGATTATGAGCCATAGCTGAGGGGGTTAGGAGCGTATCGCGTGTGTGCATATTCCGGGGTGTGTGAGCTGATGGCAAGCTGAGATATGCGTGCTACATTACGCTCATGAATCTATTCCGATGCCTTCTTAGTCTATCTTGCTTGGTGAGCTATCCATATACATCGTATCATATCTTCGAGAGCCGGCTTGGCTCCCAACTAGAAACCGTCTTCACAGCTCTACAGAATCCATCTTCGCGATCTGTCCGTGGTAGTTCACACCCAGCTACGCCTTCCCCATCGCCGCCAGCACAATCAACGCCACATTCATAACCACAAGCACCAACCAAATCAACACTCCCAGAACAGCCACAACCCATCCGTTCCGCATGTTAACCTTGCCAACAGCTCCAGCGTCCCCGTCATCCACGCGTCGTCCCTGCCAATCACTGCGGACCGTCATGATACTGCTCTTGCACGTAAAGTACAGCAACGGCGCGCTCACGAACGGCAGCGCCACGCTCAAAGCGACCTGGCTAGCTGTGAGCGTGCGGTTCAGGCCCTCCTTGCCCACCGCGGCCGCGATGGCGATGCTAGGCACAATACTGATGGATCGTGTGAGGAGGCGTCGGACCCAGGGGCGCAGACGCCAGCGGATCATGCCCTCGCTGACCATCTGGCCTGCCATGGTGCAGACGATTCCCGCGCTCGTGCCGGATAGGAGCAGCGCGAGCGCGAAGAGGACGCCAGCCGCGGGCGAGATGGTGCGGACGAGCAGGGCGTGGATGCCGAAGAGGTCGGCGTCTGAGGCCTCGGTGTCGTAGAGGCTTGAGCCCGCGACGATGAGGATCGCGCTGTTGACGAAGAGGGCGAATGTGAAGAGGCTGGTTGCGAGTTCGACGATGCTGTATTTCAGGCAGGAGCGGATGGCGCCGATGCTGGGCTTGTATTTTTGGCTGAGGTCTTGTGATTTCTCATAGGCTTTTGTTGCTTCGACGACGGTGTCGGAGTTGTTTTGCTGATCCTGGTCGAATTGGCGGAGGCGCGGTTGGACGACGCCGCTGCCGAGGAAGATGCTGTGGGGCATGACTGTTGCGCCGAGGATTCCGCAGGAGAGGTAGACGCCGTTTCCTTCTATGACGGCGGAGGACGGGATGTAGCCGCGGAAGACGTCGCCGACGGAGGTGTCGCGGATGTAGGAGAGTTGAATGCAGAAGCAGATCATGACGCCTAGGACCAGGAACATGACGAAGTACTCGAAGATGCGGAGGCGGGTCATGGTGCCGTCGGGGTTGTAGAAGAGGAGAAGGAGGAAGACGTCGACTAAGGAGATCGCACATCCGGCAACGAGCGGGACGTGAAGTAGGAGGTTGAGGGCTATGGCTGTACCGACGACTTCTGCGACGTCAGTGGCTATGATGGCGCCTTCCGAGAGGATGTAGAGCGGCCAGATCATCCAGCTGGGAAGGTGTCTTCTGCAGTTCTCTGCTAGGTCGAGACCAGTGACACTGCCAAGCTTGATGCAGAGCGACTGCAGGAAGATGGCGAAGAGATTTGACATGAGGATGACGAAGAGGTGGGCGTATCTTGTAGAGGCACCGGCTTCGACGTCCGTGGCATAGTTACCAGGGTCGATGTAGGCCACAGCTATGAGGAAGCCGGGACCGACGAAACGGGCGTATTTTATGAGAACGTCGGTCATTCTCGTTGCTGCTCGCCGATGCCATGGTGGCATGGTGGCTTCAGTCTGCACGCGAACAGAGCTGAAGCTATTTTGGCGGTTCGGACCAGTAGACTGGGAGGACCTGTTCGTCGAGACTGCCACTTTGGTGCCCTTCATCGCGTGCAGCGAGTCGCTGGGCTCGGTTGCAAGCATGGACGGACATATAGCCTCTAGTTGCAACTCGTCAAGACTTATGGATCCGTCGTGACCTCGTTGTGCTCTCTGGTTCACAATCCCGTTAAGATCGGCTCTTGTGGTCGCGTCGGCATTGAGCGACTGTGGATTCTGGTTCCAGTCTGGATGACTTTCAGTGTCATCTGGTCTGCTGGGACAGTTCATCTTGGTACATTTGTCAGTCGCACAAGCATGTCAGTACGTAGCAAAGACGGAGAAAGATCAGCGAAGGCCAGATCTATGACCTAACATTAGACCTTCGTAATGGAGGAGGATTCCCGACCAGAAATCTGAGTTTGCGGTTTGACCCGATCGCAAAGACAAAGAATGTGTCAAGGTCTTGAGGCCAAGAATCTGGGTCCTCTTCATACATAAGCTTCAGTTTATCAATACATGTTCACGATGTAATAGCACGACATCAGCCGAGCATCCTCTTACTCGAGCAGTGTTGAGTTGATGGTGTAAAGATTATTCTTGAATCCATCAGCACTAGAAGATAACCTCAAAACAGATTCCGATGCTGACCCTGCCGCCCCTGCGTCACGCAAAGCAGAATCCGGGGTAAGGAATCGTTTTGCGCCAATGACGTTGCGGCTATCTACTCCTGCACCAATCTTCGCGGTAATTGCTGTCGATCAAGAAAGTCCTGAATACTACCATCACGACCTGGAATTTTAACGGTGGCAAAAAAATTCCCAGGAGGAGGATGTGGACCTCGCCACCGTTAAAATTCCAGGTCGTGATGGTATTGAGCTTAACTGTATTTATGCTATACCTCGAGTGTTAACTTCACAGAGAGCTACATGGAGGACATCTGCACCAATGTGCGACGTCTACCGGAATGCACAACTATCTCGCGAGGGCTGCAACTGCGAAGATGCACGAATAGTAAAGAAGTAGGAAGGTACGCCGAGATGGCGTCTATACAGTAAAGGTGTTAAAAACGTATGTGATGCGATCTCTGCTGCTTAGCACCAGGTCGATAGCTTGCCAACAGCATCAATGCATACGTGCTGAGCCTCTTTCGACGCACCAAAGTGCTCCTCTTACCGTCACGATTCTCATCCTGTGTCTCCAGCGTTGCTACAAGCTCAAAAAGAGCTCATCCCCCAGTTAAGCCGTGCGAAGGAGGAGTGGCTGGCTTCGCATTCCGTTGAGAGCATAACTACTTGAACCCTCACCGTACGTAGGTAGAATTCGTTGCTGCAACATAGTGGCAGCCAAAGGAGGTTTTAGCTGCCTATTTCCCTCAAGTACTCAACGCCTTCGTGCCGTCGCTGGACAAGCAGCTTCTGCTGCGTCCTAAGTATCTCCTTCTACCCCCTTCGTAAGTGAAGAGGCTCCTGCACATCGCCAAACACTTCCTGCTGGTGCTCTTGTATCTCGTGCCCCGCCTGGTCCAGGAGTACTCCTCCGCCCCCTGCGAGCTCCCCTCGATACCCCAATATACTACCGTGCCAAGCTTGATAGTATGGAAGAACCAGTGGTGCTCTGTGAGGCCTTCATCGCCCCACACCGTGTATGCGAGCCTACTTCAGCGTTCACGACCCGGGCACGGACACCTGAAGCACTCAATGGCGGCGCCATTGCTAGAGGAGGCCCCCAGGTCAAAGGTGCGTAGATGACAGACATTCGAACAGAGCCATTCAGGGTCCAAGCCCTAGAGTAGGGGCCCATCAAGGAGGCGTGCGGAGGCATTTTGGATTCATTGAGAGCATCCTGTGCTGTTCGAATGTGGCATATGATGTAGCAGGTTGTAAGAGTGTTTGAAGTCGCTGTGTACGTCCGACATTGAGCAGTCGTTGTTCAACGCGATAACTTGATTGCGATCCAGTCTCGGGGAGAGTGATGTTGGGCTACTGGCCTTGCCGCCATGGGTTCGATCCTGTTTCTCCGAACTACTCGCACATGCATCTAGGTTAGCTCATCGTGTCATCCTCCAGTAAGGCTCGCAATCTCAGGAACGATGTGTGGATCGCGCAATGTATCGTTGAAAGTGGAAGAGGTGGCCATCCTACAGGCAAACTCTCATCTTATTTTGATGATCGGTTTTGGTGTTTGATGTACAGAGATGACATTGCTTTTGTCTGTCCGTTGCCCTTCCGTAGCTTCACATCCCACGGCATTTCTTCGTAGATCTGCCTGGGTGCTCTATCTCCGCTTCATTTCTGTCAAGACCTACGTTCAGTCTTGTTACCCGGTCCACATTCGCTTGTTCTTCTGAATGGTAATTAAATCACAGAGCCCGCTGCCTATTTATGCAAAACTTTCGAAGACAATGGTATCTCAGCGTTTTCCTCACAACCCTCCATCAAATCGCAAGGGCGAGCCGCATGAGTGGTATAGTGGTGAGTAAGTCATCAGTTCGCCCGCCCAATAACAAGTATCCCACAACGCCTGCCAGGATGCAATCATGATCTTTTGGCAAATGATAAATTGTGCCTGTTATGCTCTACGACCTCCTCAGCCGAAGCAAGTCATCGGAGGTCTGTCGATTTTTTGCTGGTAGATTGTGCAAGATCCTTCTCGACACTTGATGCCTGTCAGATATAACCATAGCACCTGGATATTGGTAGGAAACTCGGTCGTCGAAGGTGTCTATATCAGACCGCACATTCGGAGATTCTCTTGAATTATGATATCTAGCAAAGTCAGTGTCCATATCCCGGCGTCAAAGTATGAACAGCTTACCGTTGACAGCGCCCATGACAAACCTTATCTGTGTCGTGTCCGTGGCGCAAGTAAAATGTGTGTAGATCTGTTTCGTCTCTGCTTGGTTCAAGGACACAAACCTGTTGAGGATGTAATCGCATGCAGCGGCGTAGTCGGCGCCACCTTGAGAGGTATTAGTTCGTGCACTATCAGGGTTGATTAATGCGTGCTTACCATCATAGTCCGGGAAGTAGTTTTGCATGGGGCTAACGGGTAGCTTCTCCTTGAATCGGTCGATCTTGTTCAAGAACAAGATAATGCTAGTCTTGATGAACCATCTCGAATTGCAGATGCTGTCGAACAGAGTAAGAGCTTCTTGCATACGGTTGACCGTCTCATCCTCGAAGAGTAGCTGGTCGTATTCTGAAATGGCGACCAAGAAGAGGATTGTGGTGACATTCTCGAAGCAGTGAATCCACTTCTTTCGTTCTGATCTTTGACCACCAACATCAAACATTCGGTATGTGAGGTCGCCGATAATGAATGTTGTTTCGGTAATTCCAGTAGTCTTGACGCGCGACCGTAGGACATCCTGGTCGTTAGGCAGATAGTCATGAGCAGCGATTCTGTCAATTGAGTCGAAGTAGCTGGTGATGTTAGTGATGATGCCATGGCAAGCTTGAGCAATACGCACTATCTAGCCGAGTCGTTCAATTGATATTCTCTCGACCTCTTGAAGCACTCTTGTACACCAGCATCTTGCCACAAGGCTTTGATAGCAGCGCCGACCTCCGGTGGCAAGCTGTCTCCTTCGATTTGAGGGGGTTGCATGAATATTGTTTGTACATGGTATTCGGCGCGTTGGTCGTCCAGAGGCAGTTCGAGGGACTCCATAGCTTCGAGGATTACTCTCATGGATTGTACGGTGTTGCTGTAGATGATCTCTTTGAACGATTCTCTTTCGTCCCTCGAGTATCCTCCCTCATGGATGAGCTTCATCTGCTTGAGGATGGTTGATTTGCCAGATTCACCAGCACCTGTTCGGTGGTCAGACATGACAGAATCCGTCTTCTGCGCTATACTGACCTAACAACAACATCTTAATCTCATTCCTCTGCGCCATCTTGTCGCGTTTCAGCTGATTCTCAATCTCATCATTTCTGGCCTTGCCGGCGGCGGCCCCGTCCTCCTTACTCGCACCACAACCCATGATGTTAGATCGGTTCTACACCGGCGAATCCGATCGAATATACAAAGTGTGGTATTGATAGATCGTGGCGCAAGATAGAAGCTGTGCCCCTGCGTTAGCTGATGTAGCAAAGCACAATGAATCGTCCGAGATGCGAGCCTTGCAACTGGTGTTTGTCGCAACCTCCTCAGGCCTACTCACCTGCTCGAATAAATTAACGACGAGTCCGATGCAAGTGGCTCGCGGAATGAGTGTGTGGTGATCAAGCTACAAGTGCAGTTGCTGACGATGAAGTCGAAGAATGCGAAGTGGCAGGGGTGGTCGAGGAGACTGATGAAGATCGACGCGGTTTGAAGCAGCGCAGTTTCTAGAGCCGAGAAATTGTGACAAGGATGCGGCAGCCGAAGCACCAAGAAACCAAGGATTCCAGCTTGACACGGAAGTGCGCGTTGTACTTGGTAAGCGACTTCGGCACTCGTGGGTACTAATTGTTAAGGCCAAATGACAATGCCCTTCTCGCTACAGATTGTGTTGAAAACGAGGAGGACGTCTTCAGATAGGAAGATTTTGGACCCAGGATTGCAGGTCACAGACGGCTGGACACCAAGCAGAAAGTCGGAGAGAACTAGCTAGGGTGCTCGATTAGTGCCATGTTATCGCCGACTCAAGTCCCCAGGCGGACAGGAAAAGGAAACAAGCGCTTGGTGAAGTGGACAAGAACAGACGAGGGTGATTGCTGTTAGCGGTCTAGGGCTCATTGCTACCCTCCGCTCTAGGGGAGATTCGACTCCATCTTGCTCCTCTTCATCATGCCTGGAAGGTTCAGCAACAGCCAGATGCCCACGGTCTAGTCAGTGGAGACGCCCGAAAACCGCCTAGACCCTAATCGGTGCAGAAATTTGGCCTACTGGTGTGGAAGCAATCTGACTCCAAGATGTCCCAAAAGCTTCGTTGCGGCACATCTTCTACTGTACAGCCAGCATGAATTGATCGTCTTCATCCATGTATGAGGTCAAGCTGTATTGCTTCGGAAGAGGGTCTTGAGGTCGGTACGAAAGCGGGCTCACTGTGTCTCAGGACAACTGTTGCTATTACTGCGACGTGTGGAAAAGCGCGAGGACGGGATATTCAACTACTCTCAGGGGTTCTCACAAATGTTTCGTATCGTTCGAAACGCTTGCCCGAACTGAATCTACTTCGTGCTCTCCCGCCACTAACGCACTCATCTTCTTACGCGTGCCATTTCTTGCCTAGCTCCTACCCAGGATATGCTCGATGAAGTTCTAGCTTGACATACAGGATCAGGGAATCTGATTTTGACAGTTGACTACGCCCCTCACAATTGCGATGTCGTCTCGAGCTTGATTCGGGCTTCGTGTTGCACCAAAGCTGCTCAGACCGCTTGACAATGCATATTGCCGTCCCGAAGCAGGCAGGGTATCGTCCACGTCTCACCTCTTCTTGGCTGCGTAGTCGATCACTGCGCTTTCTGACAGGCCATGACGGCCCGCATCGCAAACATTGAGCCACCGCTCCGGGGCATCGGTCGGGAAGGGGTCATTGATCATCACGCTCCAAGAAGTTAAAACTCGGTGGCGCATCGTGTCTTGCATATTCTGCGAAGCAAAACGCGCAGCCAATGACTACAATCCTCGCCAGGCCAGCACCAAAGTGGAAGGGAGGTTATTTCTATCATTTGGTCTCAAGCCCTTGAGCAGCGTCAACAGAAGCTCTCTCTCATCCTCGCTTGGGCAGGGACGAGGGGGACAACAAGATGAAGCACTCTCGCCTATCGCTGTGGCCTTGTTTGCTTGACCCACACGACGGACGCTCGGCCCCGTTCAACAATGTTCTAGTCACACTCGAGAATATCGGACGACCCGTCAGTACGTAGTGTAGTCAGGTCATCGAGCAGTGGCAATACTCCTCACACGACTTCGAAGGCGCGCCAGGGGGGTTAATATGCGACTCTCTCACAGTCTGTGCACTGATAGATCATCCCTGCAAGAGAGCCAAGCGAGAGCTTCACAGTCATGCCACGGCTGACCTTTCCGCAGAGGCCGAGCAGCAAGCTGCGCCGTCATGGTTCGGAGCGATGCTATGAAGCGTCTCTCATCTTTTGTCCCTAAGATGCTTTTCTGCATCTGTCATGCTGCTCATCAGCGGTACACAGGAGCCCAGTGTCGTGCACATAATGCTGTTGAGCATTCCGCTGAGGACTGCACTACTGCAGCAAACTGAGCAGTCAAGTAACAAAGTTTAACGCTAATCTCGTAGACACGCTACCTCATCTCGAATGTCGCAAACCAGATCTGTCGTGTTGTATTGGATATACCGGATCTAGACTTTGCACATCCTGTCGCTGAGCTGACTCCTTGCAGATCTTGTCGCTTACTTGGATATAGACATTCTACGTACCATACTATCACGATTTTGAGCACATGCCAAAATAACAACGGCTGGAGCTAGGGACAGCGATCACAACCATGTCCTACGAAATGTCGCACGCGAAGCACGGAGGTGGAGGCACGCGCGTCGGCGGAAGACGTATGTGCACCTCTCAACGCACTCCAACGCCAGTCACTAACACATCGCAGCATTCAACCACGATCAATCGCGCGAAGCCGAGGAAGAATACGACCGTCTGCGCGACTTAGCGAGACAGGAGGCGTCGAAACGAGGTAACTGCTTTGAGCGCAGCAAGGAAGCCTACAACAACGGCGATGGCGGCGCCGCAAAAGCCCTTAGCAACGAAGGAAAGGCCCATGGCGAGAGAATGGAACAGTACAACAAACAAGCTTCTGAATTTATCTTTCGAGAGAATAACGCGACTGACCGTGTGCCGGCTGACACGATCGATTTGCATGGACAGTTCGTGGAAGAGGCCGAAGACATCCTGGAAGAGAGAATAAAGTATGCGCGGAGCACAGGACAGAGGCACTTGCATGTTATCGTGGGCAAGGGCAACCATAGTCAAGGCCATATCCAGAAGATCAAGCCTAGAGTTGAACAGGTGTGCAGAGAGTTAAGCCTCGACTATCGCACTGAGCCCAATGAAGGACGAATATACATCGACCTGACTGGCGGCAAGGTTGACATGGGTGCAGCCAACAACTGGCAATCCTACCAACAAGGAAGCGCTTATGGCGGACATCAGCAGCAGCATGGGGGTTACCAGCAGCAGCAACAGCCACATTATCAACAGCAGTCACAGCAGCAACAGCAGCAAGAAGGTGGGGGAAGTATCCTCTCGACAATTTTTAGAGCTCTCGTCAAGTGCCTTGGTGGAAAGTGAGCGCCTTGCTGTCTTCAGGACGCGGTTGTACCACCCTTGTCATGGTCGGTACGACCGAGACCGTCTCACGTCCGGGTTCATTCGGTACTCATGAAGTCCTTACGATCGCCGGCTGCTTGACCAACACGATCATTACCGCTCAAAGCATTCACAACGGCTCTTCCTGGCATACATGAAACCTAACGTACATCGTTCCTCCGCTCTTGCATCGATTGAACCACACTACGGCCTGCTGTTGACAGAGCCCGTGCGAATCCGGGAACGATATGAATGGTCGAAGCTTGTAAGCCCAGGCCATCTCCCTGATCGAGTCCTTTCCTATTTAGATCACGACCTGAGCAGGCTCATCGTCTTCTATGCGGCGTACAGGTCTAGAGGCCGCACAGATCTTTTCAAACCGACAGGGAAAGTAAGATCTGCTTTCAGAGCTGAGTCTGCGACTTACCCCCAAGGAGTTCTTCCACCTCATTGTAGCTTTTCCAGGCTACCCTTCTTTTGGTTTCAGTTACGATGATAAAGTGGACAAATACGACGGAGTACCCCTGGCCATGTTAAAGCGTTGCAGAACTTGTCGCATTGTCTGAATTCGTCACCATCTGCTTGAGATTGAGTCAAAATCTGCTCCTCAGTCGTCCATGATTAAGCTTGGAAGACTGCAGACTGCAGACAGATGGTAGCAATAAGGCATGTGCTTCGGGAAAAATGAAGACACAATTTGTTGTGGACGGTTCGCGGGGGCACGACCACTCTCAATCATAAGGATGTCTAATTCAATCTGGGGTCAAGCAACAGTCTAGCTTTGGACTTCAGTCTTTCCTACAGTCTGCCGGCCACGAGCAGTGCGGAAAGATCCTTGTGTAAGACCCGGGCCTCGCATCTTCCCACGGGCCTCGAAGGAATCCATGGTCACTTCTGCTACTATCAGAGTACCCGTGCTTAAAAGGCACGAGGCTCGCCTGCCTTCATCATTGCACAGTCGCGGTTGCCTGAACGGAGGTTATTGGCAGTTCCGATGAATCCTGGTCACATCCTGGTCGCTTGTGCTTACGGTCATTCGCGGCAGGATGTAATCCCTGCCGCTTAGCCACGAGCACTTCTGAGCACCATGTGCCGTGTTCTTCTTCAACGGTTTTGTGGCGCCCATGCAGGCGTAACGAGTGGTGAGCTTTCGCATGTTTCCAGGACGGCAAACAGGTTTCGGACACATATCGTGGTCTGAAAGGCAAACTGATTTGTGAGAGTAAGATGGGCATTCTGAAGGACCATTCAACCTGAATGTGCTCAAGCGTATGGAGAGACTGAGAGGATGCCATGTCAGCGACTCTTCACGTGACATGCATGTTCGATTAGTGGTTTGAATGCTGCTGGTGTGAAGACAGAGCTGCCGGCACCAATGACCAGGACGGTGTTGCAGTAACGGTGCTGGCGTATGCTTGAACGAGCGAAGCCCCGATCAATGAGGACCGTTCCTGTCCTTACTGTACAAATACCACAAGGCGGCCAGGAGCAAGACGATACTGTCCTACGTGGTGCAGTCATGCCCTGCACCTGCTAATGTAGCCGGCTGAATGCTTCTCAAAGATGGGATAATGGGCTGATCTAAGCACGAATAGACAGCGTAACGAAGCAGGGCTCTTGTGCATCCGTTGGTCGATCATCCAAGCTGTAGACCGAGAAACTGATAATCAGTCCACACCCAGCTGATTCTCGTGAGCGGTACTGGAGATAGTTTGAACATAAATTTTGGTGGAAGCCTTGATCAGAATCACAATTGTCTGCTCGCAGCGGACATATGTCTCCGTCATGTCAGCGACTTTTGTTCCGGCTCCCTCCAAACGGCGTCTGACAGTGCACATCTAATGTCGTAGCATTTCGTCTCGCACCCCATCAATGCTATACATGCTACACGATTCATCCGAATTCAAAGCAGAGCGTGATTGAGGCGAAAAGAGAGATCGTTGCATTTCACAGCGGTCAAGAGTAAGCTGGATGTCGGCGATATTCTTCCTAACTCCGCCTCCATTTCAAGGATAACTCTTGGCATGCATCTCACTAGTCGACTTGCCTCGGTATGCTACCGGCTGGCCTCAGAATCCCGTGTTACCGTAATGGTACTTTTGTAGCAGCACATGAGGCACGGGAACAGCTTGTAGCCTCGGGCTATGTGTCGACCTATCGACTTTACCGTCCGGATCTTCCTGACAGCGCACAATTGTGAAGCGCAATGCTTCGCACAGTATCCGTCGTCGTCGTCGTCTGCCTGAGCATTGCATTCTGGGCTCCAGAGCGGTCTTTAGCAGCGAGGTTGCCGTAGTATACTGACGTGGAATTTGAGAAGTTTAGATATACAGTTACTAACTGCCCACCATGCCTTGGCTAGCAAAAGAACACGTCGACCTCCCCTCCGAAGACGCCGCCTCCTTTGCCCTCGACCACTGCGACTATGACCCCGACAAGCCCATCTATCATGACCTCGAGAACCCCTCCCGCACCATCTCGCACCGCCAAGCAAACACCATTGTGCGCAAACTCGTCGCCGGTTTCCGTCGAGCCGGCCTCAAGAAGGACGACTGCTTCAGCATCACGTCCTTCAACGAGATCATGTTCTCGATGCTGTTCCTCGCTGGTGTCGGTGCAGGAGGGATCTTCAGCGGTATGAACCCTGCATACCGCGGGCATGAGATTCGGCATCACATCCGGACTGCGGAGGTTAAGCTCTTCATCTGTGAGCCGGAGTTTCTGGATGAACTTGTTAAGGTGCTTGATGCTGAGGGGATTGGGCGGGAGAAGTTGTTTGTGTTCAACACCAGACCTGAACAGGTTGTACCGGCTGGGTTTCGGAGCTGGAGTTGGCTGCTTGAGCAGGGGAGTGAAGAGTGGGATCGGTGCTACGATAGGGAAGTGCTCAAGGGTAAGGAGTTAAGTAGGCTGACGACGAGTGGGACGACTGGACCGCCTAAGTTCGCCATGCAAACGCATTCGTGTGGGACGAGTTATCATACCATGGTCAGCCAGGGGCGCGAGGTACCCTGGGAACCGCGTGTTTTGTCAGTCCTGCCTTCGTTTCACGTTGCTACTGTTCCGGCTGTCCACGTATCGCCTCTGCACAGTGGGAACAAGATCTGGATCATGCGACGGTTTGATCTTGCAGCCTACCTGTCGGCGATACAGACGCATCAGATTACGGATCTCGGTATGGCACCGCCGCTAGTCATTGCTATCATCAATAGTCGGATCACGAAGAACTACTCCCTCAAGTCGGTGAGAAGAATCGGTTGTGGCGCCGCACCACTCGATGCAGAGTCCCAGAACAGATTACAAGCCTTGTGCGCGCCAGACTGCGCATTCACACAAGTCTGGGGCATGACAGAAACCACATCGGCATTGTCTATCTTCAGATATCCGGAATCGGATGACACAGGTTCAGTTGGGAACCTTTTCCTGCCAGGTACTGACCTCAAGCTGATCGATGATGACGGCAAGGATATTACTGCTTTTGACGTGAGAGGAGAGCTGTGTGTGAAAGGACCGACTGTCATTAAGGGATATTTCAACCATCCGAAGGCGAATGCCGAGAGCTGGGACAGCGACGGATACTTCAAGACCGGTGATATATTGTACTGTGATGGCAGGACCGGGAAGTGGTATGTTGTGGATCGGAAGAAGGCATGTCTGACCCGTTTTGCTCCTGCCATCTGTAGAAAAGCTCTCCAGATCGGGTCGGTGCGAGGACCCAGTCTTGTGGACTGGCGCCGAGTATCATTGGACAGCAGCACAGCTCCAATCCACGTCCGGCAGTCGCTGACACTTGTACACAGGAACTCATCAAAGTGCGCGGTTTCCAAGTCGCTCCACCCGAACTCGAAGGTCTCCTCCTCACGCACCCGGAAATCGCGGACTGTGCCGTAATAGGTATACCCGGCCGCAACAAAGCGCAGGACGACGAGAAGCCTCGAGCGTACGTGGTGAAGCAGGCGGGATCGAAGCTAACAGAAGACGATGTCAAGAAGCTGATATCAGATAATCTGGCGAGCTACAAGCGGTTGACGGG
>Ga0210040_10002285_pt1 | contig 27258 bp, 22 predicted proteins | sample CryGeyCG12114_NA_FD_185462 | JGI IMG/M metagenome (GOLD analysis project Ga0210040, IMG submission 185462) | Groundwater microbial communities from aquifer - Crystal Geyser CG19_WC_8/21/14_NA (SPAdes) (version 2) | ecosystem: Environmental > Aquatic > Deep subsurface > Groundwater | place: USA... | reverse complement strand
CCGCGCCCATGGCGCTCTCGATCTGCACCACCTCGGGCGACGACGAGTCGGCCGGGTCGACGTTCTTCACGTTCTTGATCAGCGGCAGCCCGAGCACCGCCTTGCGCTCCTTCAGCACCTTCGAGACCGCGGCCAGGTCGAACCACAGGTTGTTGCAGTGGAAGAACGGGTGCCGGTGCTCGTCGGTGAAGAAGTGCATCTCGTCGGGCGCCGTCTGCGCGGTGTCGCGCAGGATCAGCCGCCCGTCCGACTTGCGGATGGCGAGGTGACCTCCCTTGCGGTCGGCCGGCGTGCGGCGGCAGACCTCGGCCGCGTACGGGGCCCCGCTGGCCGCGAACCATCCCGCGATGGTCGCGTCCGGCGCCGCGCCGAGGTTGTCGGAGTTGGAGACCGACGCGTACGCGTAGCCCAGCTCGAGGAGACGGTCGAGGACCCCGGAACCCTCCAGCGTCGTGTAGAGGTCGCCGTGCCCCGGCGGGCACCACTCGAGCGTCGGGTCGGCCGGCCACTCGACGGGCGTGAGGTCGGAGGTGAGCAGCTTCGGCTCGAGGTTCTGCTCGAAGTCCAGGTCGAGGCCCTCCACCGTGAGGTCGTCGTACGCCGCCAGCGCCGCGAGCGTGTCGTCGCGCGTGCGGAAGCTGTCCATGAACAGCAGCGGCAGCGGGGCCCCGTACGTCGCCCGCGCCGCCCGGACCTGCTCGACGATCAGGTCGAGGAAGGTCTGGTCGCCGCGGACGGGCAGCAGGGACTTCGCCTTCTCCATGCCCATCGACGTCCCGAGCCCGCCGTTGAGCTTGATGATCGCGGTCCTGCCCAGCGCCTCGGCGGCCTGCTCGGAGGTCACCTCGACCGAGCTGAGCATCGGCGGGTCGGTCAGCGGCTCGATGCTGTCCTCGGTGATGAGGCCGGTGACGCCCTCCTCGAGCTGGTGGTAGTAGTGCGTGAAGACCTCGATCGCCTGAGGCTGGACCCCGGCCTCCGACATCTTGGTGCGGGCGGCCTGGAGACCTTCTGCGCTCATGGACCTGATCCTAGGGAGCCGAGGCGGCTGCCGCTTCCCGGGCGGGCTGCTTCTCCTCGGGCGCGCTACTTCTTCTTCGGCGTGATGGCGGTCAGCAGGCCGACGGCCGCGGCGACCACCTGGTCCTGGACCGTGGCGGGGTCGGCGGTCGCCGTGCCGTCGCCCGGCTGCGCACCGTAGGCGCCGAAGCTGGCGTGCGAGGCGCCGGGGACGACGACGTAGGTGGTGCCGGCGGGCAGGTTCGCCTTCGACCTCGTCACGTCCGCCGGGGTGACGAGCCGGTCGAGGTCCCCCGAGACGGAGGTGGTCCGCAGATCGGTGCGCCCGAGCCTGGCGGACGGGTACGAGGCGAGCAGCAGCAGCCCCTCGACCCGACGGTCGTCCTCGGCGAACGACGCCGCCACCGTGCCACCGAGCGAGTGGCCCCCGATGGCCCAGTGCTGGATCTCCGGATGGTTCTCGATGAGGGTCGCCGCGTGCTCCCGGTCGACGATCGAGAACCCGAACGGCTCCTTGAGCACGACGACCAGGTAGCCCGCCTGGGCGACCCGGCGCAGCTCGGGGGCGTACGCCCGCGGGTCCACCCGCGCGCCGGGAAGGAAGATCAGCCCGGTCGTCGGACGGACGAGGGTCCCCCGGGCGTCCTCCACGCTCGGGACCAGCTCGTACCAGGTCACGCGGTCGACGACCCGGACGCCGTTCTCCGTCCGCAGGGCGGCGCGCGCCTCGGACGAGGCCGCCATCGGCCGCGAGTAACCGAGCAGCGCCACGGCGACGAGCGCGAGCACCAGCAGCGGGACCGCCAGGAGGATCCGCACCCGGGCGCGGCGGTCCAGCTGCGCGGGCGTCCGGCGGGCCGGGCGGTCCGGGTCGTCGCCCTCGCGGTCCTGCCGGTCGCCGAGGGCGAGCGAGGCGATCGCCCAGGCCATCGCCACGAAGCCGAGGAGGCCGGTCACGAGGCCGAGCACCACGGCGGCCGGGTGCCCGTTGAGGAGGACGCCACCGCGGGTCCACCCCAGCCAGGCGGTGACGGCCACCATCGCCGCGCCGAGGACCAGCCAGAGAAGGGCCAGCACCGTGCGGCTGAGAGCGCCCGGTTGCCGCATGGCGACGAGCGTAGGGGGTGGGTCTGCGCCCCGTTCCCCGACGCGCGGAGCGGCGCTGCGTGGCTACTGGGAGCGACTCTCGGCCGGTGGCACCGTCGTCTTCCCGCTCGAGCGGCAGATGTGGGGGGCGGAGTTCGGCCAGTGCAAGGACCGGATCGGCGTCCCCTGGCTGGGGAACATCAGCGTCGACTGACCTGAACCGCCCCACCACCCGAGCCTCGGACCACCCCGCACCCCGCGCGCAGCGGGTGTCGGGTGGGCGCGCAGGACCACCAGGGCCGCTCCGTCGCTCGGTGCCGCCTTTCTGTGCCTTAGGAAATAACTCGTCCGGCGAGGTAGCCAAGGGCGCCGCCCAGCCTCCATGCTTTTGGGATGAGCTCGGCGGACCAGTTCAGGATGACGGTGACGCGCACGGACCGGACGCTCGCGGCGCTGGTGCACGCGCAACGCCTGCCGGTGGTCGGCAGAGGAGTGCGGCTGCTGCTCAAGCTCCTCGGCACGGACATCCCGGTGCAGGCGCTGGCACCTGGTCGGCGTCTGGTGCTGCAGCACGGCGGGCACGTCGTCGTGCACCACACGACGCGCCTCGGCGACGACGTGGTCCTCATGCACAACGTGACGATCGGGCGTGCCGACCTGTGGCAGCCCACCTCGGCGGACTTCGACGGGGTGGTGGTCGAGGACGGCGCCATCCTGGGCGTCGGGGCCGTGGTGCTCGTCTCCAGGGGCACCGTCACCCTGGGGCGGGGCAGCATCGTCGGTGCCAACTCCGTGCTGACCCGGTCGACGGCGCCGGGCGAGATCTGGGCGGGCAACCCCGCGCGTCGGATCCGGCACCGCGACGACGACGGTCGGCGCACCGCAGAGGTCTCACCGACGAAGAGCTCGGTGCCCAGTCTCGTGTGACCGCGCGAGCTCCCCGGTCTGCGTCCGGCCCCCGTCCGCCTTCGCGGGCCGTCCTCATCGGGCCTGCTGGAGGACCCGGGCACGGCCGGGTCCGGTGTACCCGGACCCGGGCGTCGGTCCGGTCAGCCCACCCACCTGACGAGCAGGACGATCGCGGCGAGGGCGACGAGAGCGAGCACCCAGGTGAGGACGGTGGCCAGGCGTGCCGCCTGGCTGAGGACGTCGTCCACGGCCTCCTCCTCCGCGTCCGTCATGCGGCCGGACCGCGGGCCGTCGTCTGCGCGCACGACGGGGGACGTCGGAACCACGGGGCACCAGCCCGTCGCCGAACCGCTCCGCAGGGCCTCGCGCGTCGCGGCTGACGCACCTCGGTCGGCGGGCGCCACGTCGGAGCACGGATCGACGACGACGCTCCGGGCGCGCGTGCGGCCAGAACCCGGCAGCAGGTCCCCGCGCTCGGCCCCGCGGAGCATCGAGACGGTGTCGACCCGGCCGCGGGCGGCACGCACGAGGGGCACGGCCGGGGGCAGCGCGGCAGTGGCTGGGGGACGGGTGCTGCCAGAGAGCATCGGGGCTCGTTCCAGAGGAGGCCTGCAGGTGGCCGAGTCGGTACGTGGGTTCTCCCCCGAGACGTCGACGCCCCGACCAGAGGTCGAGGTGCCCCGGATCGCTCCGGTTGACACCAGAACACTCCCACGCGACGAGTGCGCCCGGGGCTGCCACGCGGCAAGCACGGGGTGCTCTCAGGAATCTTTCAGGAACTCGTGTCGGCCCCGCCAGCGCTGACCGAGCGGGCCTGGGCTGCGGGCCGGTGCGCGTCTTGTTCGGCGCCCTCGGCCGGGATCGAACCGGCGACCTACCGCTTAGGAGGCGGTTGCTCTATCCGCTGAGCTACAAGGGCCAGGTAGACGACCCTACCGACATCGGCGGCGTCTGACCCTCGCCGTTCTGGTCGGGGGCCGCTCTCCCACTGGGGGCATGCCGCGACCGGTCGTGCTGGACGTCGACACCGGGACCGACGACGCACCCCGACGTGGTCGCACACCCCGAGCGGCTCGTGTGCCCGACCCGCTCGGACAGCTCGAGCAACCCTGTGGTCGATCTCGGGCGAACCACGGCGGCCGGCCACTCAGCCTGGTGACGAGGCTGGCGGACGTCACCGGGCGGTTCGTACCGCGATCGGGCTCGTCGGACGACTCGGCGGCTGGGCGGGCCCGATCACCGCGTCCCACGCTGCAAGTGATCGATCCCAGCCGAACCGCTCGTGCGCCGTGCGCGAGGCCTCGGCCCCCAGCCGGGTCCTCAGCGAAGGGTTCTGCACCAGCCGGAGCACGGCCGCGGCAAGGGATCCGGGGTCCCCGGGCGGGACGAGCAGACCGGTCCGCTCATCGTCGATGACGTAGCCAGCCCCCGTACCCAGGGTGCCGACAACGGGACATCCGCAAGCCATCGCCTCGACCAGAGTCATCCCGAACGACTCGGACGCGGTCAAGGACGGCAGCACGGTCACCGCCGCCCTGCGGTACTCGGTCACCAGCTCGCGCCCACGCTGCAGGCCGACGAAGGTCACCGCATCCCCCAGGCCAAGCCGACCGGCCGCAGCGCGAAGCTCGGACAGCCCGTCACCGGAGCCGACCAGCCGCAGCTCTGCGGCTGGACAGGCTTCGCGTACCCGGGCGAACGCGGCCAGCAGCACCTCGACCCCCTTCCAACGCGACGTCAGGTCCATGCGACCCACGAACAGCACCGTGGGCGGGTCCGCGGGCCGAGGGAGCACGACGGGCGGGGTGAACCGGTCGAGGTCGACCCCCGGCGAGATGATCACGCTGTTCGCCCGGTCGCTGCCCAGGGCGACGGGCGACACGGCGACAACCGTCGTGGCGCAGCCGAACTCCCAGGGCAGGACCACGCGCTCGTACCAGCGCAAGAGGCCGTCCACCGCGGGCGACAGGCCTTTCGCCATGGAACCGGAGTGGTAAGTGAGCACGACCTCACGTCGGTTCGCCAGGGCGACCGCGAGGTCGGCCAAGCCGGGGACCGGACCGTGGGTGATCACGGTGCCCACCCCGTACCGCCTCAGGAGCAGTGCGACCATGACCGGCCAGAGCGGGTGCAGCGGGGAGTTCGAGACCGTGAGCAGCACCGGCAGCCGGACGACGGCCAATCGATCCCGTCGCTCGGTACACCAGCCCCACCGGGTGGTGCCGGTGGTGATCACCAGCACGTGATGGCCGGCAGCGAGCAAGTGCTCGACCAGGCGCTCAGCGTAGTGCTGCACACCGCCCATCGACGGCGGGTAGTACGGCGCGACCACCGCGACCACCCCGTTCCGGTGCTGCCGCGCAGCGGTCACGAGCGCTCCTGCTCTCGAGAGGTGGCCGACCAGTCGGCCCGCAGCGGAGTCGCTGGCAGCAGGGTGGCGTAAAGACCCAGCAGCCGCTGCACGTAGCGCTCCGAGCTGAAGTTCTCCGCGGCGTAGCGGGAGGAGTAGGCCGCCATCGACGCCATCCTTTCCGGGTCGAACGCCACCGACGCCACTGCGGTGCGAACGGCATCCAGCTGTGGAGCGATCAACGCCACCCGGGAGCGGTCCAGACCGTAGACGTCGTAGCCGGCGTCATCCGTAGTGATGATCGGCAGTCCCGAGCTCATCGCCTCCTGCACGGTCAGCGGGAAGCCCTCCGACACCGAAGGGAGGACGAAGAAGTCGCAGCAGCGATAGAGAGCAGCGACGTCGCGGGCACCCAGACTGCCCATCCATGCCACCGGACCCGGTTCGGTCACCGGCTCTCGGGCGCCCCCGACCATGACCATGGTGTAACCAGGACCCGAGGCCTGTGCTACCAGGTGGTAGCCCTTCTTGGGCACGAACCGGCCGACGAACACCCCGAGCACGTCGTCGGCGGCGAACCCGTAGCGGCGGCGGAGCGCGGCGCGCTCGGCGGCGTCAGTCGCCGGTCGGAACTCCTCCATGTCCACCACGTTGGGGACGAAGTGCAGCCGGTCCTCCGCTGCACCCAACCCCAGCAAGAACTCCCGCACCGTCAGGTTCAGGTAGGTGACCTGGCCGATCCGCCGAAGCAACCGCCGCCCGATCACCCTGTAGACGGCCCGCTGCACCCGCACCACAAGCGCCGACGGATGCTCGATCAGGTGCACGTGCTGGGTGAGAACCACCGGCTTGCGATGCACCGCGGCAAGGACCACGGCGAACCAGGTCGTCATGTAGAGCAGGTCATGCACGTGCACCACGTCGCTGCGCCGGACCAGCTCCCGCAGGATCAGCAGCGCCCGCAGCCCGACGATCGGGAACGGGACCCGGGTCGCTCGCTCGACCGCGTTGACCGTCGGCATCCAGTGCACCCGCAGCCCCGGCAGCACGTGCTCGCTGCGGCCGCGCAGCCCTCCCGCCGTGGTGGCCACATCCACGTCCAGGCCGATGCGCTCCAGCTGGACCGCCTGGGTCTGAGCGACCCGCTCGATCCCTCCGACGTGCGGCGGGTAGTAATGGGTGACGATCAGCACCCTGGTCATCGATAGATCCTCGCTCCGCCGCTGGCGTAGACCAGGCTCTTCTCTCTGTCAAGGAATGCCGTCGGGTAGGTGTAAGAGAAGAGGTCGCCCTCGAAGAACACCGTCACCTTCTGGGTCTGCACCGTCGTGGTGCCGAGGATCACGAAGTTCTCGCGGGGCAGGTCCGACGGATAGAGATTGAAGTCGGGCTGGACCCCGGTGAAGTTCTGCAACCGGGAGCTCGTGTACTTGTCCGTGGTGAGCCTGTCCTTCGGCGTGGCCACGAAGGTGTTGAACCATTCCATGGCCGCCGCCTCTTCGTCGTGCGTGACGTAGATGTCGTAGTACTGGCCCGCGTTGTTGAGGTGCAGCTGGCGGGGATAGCCGCCGAGCAGCTGCGGAATGACCCCGGTGAGCGACAGCGCGAACGCTGCCGTCACCACTCCCACCCCGATGAAGGCGCGTTGCCGCAACGGCTGCAGGACCATGAAGCAGCCGAGGGCGACCAGCGGGGCGAAGATCACCAGACCCTGCTGAAAGGCTCTCAGCACGCCATAGTTCACCGAGAGACTGGGCAGCAGCACGGTCATCCCGATGAGCACGAAGGACGCCGCCGAGAGGGTCCGCAGCTCTGGGTTCATCCGCCGCAGGGTCCGCCGCGAGACCAGCGACCCGGCGAGGCCGACGACGAGCAGCAGCTGGAAGAGCAGGGCGATGGAGCGGCGCAGAAAAGAGTTGATCACTGACGGGTCGAGACCCGCCGTGCTCATCGACCGCCCGAGCGGGGTGAACGCGGTGGTCTCGTTGGGACTCAGCTCGATCGGGTACTGCGCCACCTCGCTGACCGGGTAGAGGTACGAGTCGTTCGAGATGTCTTCTCGTCGTTGCCACTCGTCGTGCTCGAAGCGGGCGAACTTCTGCGCCGACGTCTCGCTCGCCCCCGAGAAGAGGCTGTATCGCACGTCGGAGGATCGTTCGCTGGTCGCGCCCCCGAACAACGAGGCGGACAGCGACTCGAAGGTGACGGCGACCTGGGAACCGGAGTGGGTGATGGGCCCGGTCCACAGGACGGTGATGGCCAGCATGACCAGCAGCCACGAGATCCGGAAGACCGGCCGCGCGGCGGGGTCGGGGCGCGCTCGGCCGCGACGACCCGTGAGCGGACGCTCCTGCTGCCGCCACCGACCGAGCAGGGCCAGGACCGGCCCCCCGGCAGCGGCCATACCGACGGTGAACAAGAAGAAGTAGTTCGTCGAGTAGTGGCTCAGCATCACGCCCACGCCCAGGAGCAGCAGATGGGTGAACCGGACCCGCCTGGTGGTGGCCCCGGTGCCCAGGAAGGTCAGGACGGCCGCTACGAAGAAGAAGGCGACCTCCTGCCGCGCCAGGAAAGGCATGTCGGAGAAGAAGGTCGGGAAGACCACGAACAACGCTGCCGCTGCCACCGCCAGCGGGCGGCTCACCAGCCGCCGGCACAGCAACCACAAGGTGACCGGGACCAGCGCGAAGAGCACCGGGAACAGGACCTTGAAGACGACCAGCCCAGAGACCCCGAGCAGATGGGTCAGCTCGGTCGGCAGGATGGTGATGCTGAGGCAGGCGTAGTACGCCGAGCGGAAGCGGTCAGGATCCCAGTACGCCGCGTTGCTGGTCAGCTCGAAGACCTTGTACTCGTACTGGATGTCGTGCCCGACCAGCAACCAGCCACGCAACGAGGTCATCAGCAGCAGCCCCAGGGCGACGCCGTAGATCCCGATGCCCTGCGACACAGCGTCGAGCGTGCCTGACCGCACCAGCAGCGCGGTGAGCAAGGCGATCCAGAACAACGCCGCGATCACCGCGACGGCCCCGCTGTGGCCGTTGTTCAGCCGGAACGCGCCGGCCACCGAGATCCCCAGGCCCAGCAGCACGACGACCACGACATGACGCGGCATCCCAGCGGTGAATCCAGCGGCGAACGCGCGCTGCGCCGTCGACCAGCGCGGCGTCCGGTCAGCGCGCCAGACCAGCAGGCCCACCATCAGGAGCGACCATGCGGTGACTATGGGGAGGACAGCCAGCGGCCGCGCGACGTGGAGCGGTGGGAGGCCGAAGTTCGTGGCCAGCCCGATCAGCAGCAGACCCAAGAGCGTGTACGCCAGCGACACGATCCAGATCTCGGCCTCGCCGAGCGGGGGCCAGTCGATCTTGGTCCGCAAGGCCCACGTGGGCAGGACGACGAAGGCGGCCAGACCGAGAGCTGCGCTCGGTACTACGGGTGCGAGGGTGAAGACGGCGTTCACCCAGGCGATCAGGACCAGCGCCAGCCAGAGAGCGCCTCGGGTCCCGAACACGCTGAGCAGCCCAGCGACGCTCCATCGTGGCGCAGCGGCGGTCTGGTCAGCGTCAACCGTCCGCAGCGCCGGCAGGCTGCGGGTGACCAGGACTGCCTGTCTCATCGCAGCACCTCCTGCTTGCCGGTCGTCCGCATCCAGTGGATGTGGTCGGCCGTTCCGACAAGATCGACGTCGATCGTGCTCCAACGGTCGCTGACCTGCGGCACCACCAGGCTCATCGAGCGTCGTTCGCCCGGCTCGAGGGTCACTATCTCGTCGACCTGCGCCAAGCGACCGTCCAGCACGCCGACCCGGACCAGGTAGGTCGACCGGGTCGTGTCGTGGGAGTGCACCACGAAGCTGACGGTCAGTCCCTCTGGCGCCTGCACGGCCAGCTCCTCCCCGGTCGTGAAGTACAGCTCGGTGAACTGGGTCTGTTGCCGGGTGAACGACTGGTCGAGCTGCGCTCGTGCGGGGGGGATGGCCAGCAGCACGCCGACGACCAGGGCGATTCCCGTCAACCAGAGCAGCGGGAGCCAGCGGCGGACCGTGGTCACGATCGACCCTCTTCCGTACCGGCAGAGATGCAGGGGGCGCCCACCCGAGCGGATCGGATGGTCATGACCACGAGGAAGGTGCTCACGACCAGCCCCGAGGCGACCCAGGCAAGGCCGGCCCAGACGAGTCCGTGACGGACGACGAGCGCTGACAGACCCAGCATCAGGACGAAGTAGGCGACGTTGGCGACCAGGAGCGTCTTGAGCCGGCCCACGATCTTCAGGGCGAAGTTGGCCCAGGTGATCATGGCGACGAAGACTGCGTTGATCGCCAGCAGCTGCAGCAGGGTGGTCGCGTTGGCGACGTACGCCGGGCCGAAGACCCGCATCACCACCCCGCTCACCAGGGCCAGCAGCAGCGCCGCAGGGACGACGGTGACGCTCAGCAGCAGCGCCGACCGGCGCAACAGGTGGCGGTACTCCGCTTCGGCGTAGGACCCCTCGGCGAGGGTCGACTCACCGACCGCCGTGCCGATCGCGTTGAGCAGGTTGCTCACCTGGTAGGCGATGTAGTAGTAGCCGGCTGCTGCCGGGCCCAGCTGGTCGAGGACGATCAGGGGTACCAGCAGGATGGGCAGCAGGTAGAAGACGTTGGCCACGTACGCCCCTCCCGAGTAGCGCACCCGGGTGATGACCTCGGTGCGCTTGGTGGACGCGTGCACACGCAGTCCCAGCACCCGCCGAGCCAGGATCAGCGACACGGCACCAGCGAGCAGGGCGGCGACGCTGGTCGACAGCAGGATGCCGACCGAGCCGAGCGTCACCAGCGCGACGGGCAGGGCGAGCTTCGTGAGGCCCTGCACGACCCCGTCGGTCAGCACGTTGTACTGGCTGCGGCGCATCGCGATGAAGAACGAGTCCGACAGCAGATTGACCGCAGCGAACACGCACGAGGCCAAGAAGATGGCCGGGAACCACGGGAACGACCGGACTCCGCTCATCTCCTCGCGACCCGGCACCAGCAGGAGGTAGGCCAGCAGTCCGAGCACGAGGGAGGAGACCGTGACTCCCACGATGGCCTGGGTGGCGAAGGCGTTCTTGCGCGGCGAGGTCGAGAAGAACCTCACCACCGTGGAGTTCAGCCCGAAGAGGCTCAGGTACGAGATCAGGGAGATCGTCGAGATCAGCGAGGTCGCCACGCCGACCTGGGCCGGGACGAACAGGCGGGCCACCACGGTCCAGAACACGAAGCCGAGCCCTGCGGTGACCGCGCTGGCGGCCGTCAGGAAGATCGAGCTGCGAAGCAGGTGGTTGCCCGCGAGGGCGTTCCGGAACCAGGCGACCGAGCGGACGGCCCGTCGGGATGCTGTGGACGGGTCCAGTTCCGTCCGCGGAGCGGTGTCGTGGAGCACGGCGTTCATACCTTCCCTTCAGGGTGGAGCGCGTAAGTGCCAGCTCGGGGATCTGGGCGGGGCAGGCGCGGGACGATGGCGACCAGGGCCACGACGGCCGCGGCCAGGTTGCCCGCCCCCCAGGCGATGGCCGCCCAGGTGAGGGAGGCCCTCGACGTGAGGGTCAGAACGCCCAGGACGACGACCACGTACACGACGTTGGTCAGGACGAGCGGGCGAGTGGCGTCGAGGATGCGGAGCACGACGATCCCCCAGGTGGTGAGAGCCACCGGTAGGGCGGAGACGAGCAGGAGTCGCAGCACGAGCACGGCGTTCCCGGCGTAGCTCTCGCCGAACAGGCCGAGCACCGGACGGGCGACCGCCCAGAGCAGTGCGACGACCACGCTGACCGCGGCGAGCTGCAGGACCAGCGCCTGGAGGACCAGCCTGCGCACGCCGCCGGTCGGCTTGGCCGCCTCGGCGAACATCGACTGGCACACGGCGTAGGAGATGGCGTTCACCAACGTCGCGATCTGGAAGGGGATGAAGAACCAGGCGGCCCGCTCGGCCCCGTGAAAGCGCAGCACCGCGGCCGGAAGCACGATGACCGGCACCAGGTTGAGCAGGTTGGCCACGTAGTTGACCCCCAGGAAGCGGTAGCCACGGGCCAGCACGCTCGGCCAGCCGCGCAGGTCGGGGCGGAAGCCGAAGCGGGTGTACACGAGCAGCACCGAGAGAAGCGCGGCGGTCAGGGTGGCCAGACCCGAGGCGTACACCACGCCGATCGCCCCTAGCCCGACCAGGGCGACCGGGAGGGCGACCTTCACCAGCGACATGACCAGCCCGTCGAGCACGAAGTTGTACTCCGCGCGCCGCAGGCCGACGAACACCGCGTCGGTCACCAGATTGACCGCGCAGCCACCCACTGCCACCGCGAACCCGACGGTCGCGAGACCGCCCATGTCCGCCGTACCGGCGCCGATGAACCATCTCCACACCGCCAGATAACCGATGCCGACGACGCAACCCGCGGCGAAGACACACAGCACCCCGACAGTCAGGTCGGCGTCGCGGGTCGGGCTGTGCGGCAAGAGCTTGACGAACGAGACGTTGAAACCGAGAAGGGCGACATAGCTCAGCACGTTCAACGCCGAGATCAGCGACGTAGCCACCCCCACCTCGCCCGCCGGGTAGAAACGCGCCGCCTCGATCCAGAAGACGAAGCCCGACAGGGCCGTCAGCCCGGCGGTCGCGAGGAGCAGCAGCGAGTTCACGTGCAGCCGACCGGCCCTGAGCTGCGACGGGGTCCCGCGGACGGCGAGAGACCGGTTGCTCACGAGTTCTCTCCCATCTCGGCGTAGAGGTGCCGCATCGCCGATATGGAGGTGGACCAGGAGTGGTCGTGCGAGCGCCGCAGACCACGTACGGAGAGCTCGCGCCACAGCCGGTCGTCGGTGGCCAGCCGGTCGATCGCCATCGCCAGCTCGCCCGGGTCGGGGTCGACGAGGATCCCGTCCGCACCCACGGTCTCGGTGATCCCCTGGACCCGGGTGCCGACCACCGGCACCCCGCAGGCCATGGCCTCCAGCAGTACCAGACCCGTGCTCTCCTTTCGGGAGGGCAGCACCAGTGCGTCCGAGCGCTGGTAGGCCTCGACCAGCAGGCGGCCGGACAGCGGTCCACGGAAGGTGACCCGGTCCTGGAGATCGAGCTCGACCACCCGTGCCCGGAGTGCGTCGCGCTCCTCTCCATCGCCGACCACCAAGAGGTGGCAGTCGGTGGTGCACCGGGCGAGGGCATCGATCAGCAGACCCGCGTTCTTCTGCGGGGCCAGTCGACCGACGAAGAGCAGCTGGAACGGACGGCCTGGAGCGGGGCGGTCCTGCTGGGCGGGGACGAACCGACGGTCGATCCCGTTCGGGATCAGCTTCACCTTGGAGGCCGGAACCCCGTGACCGTGGACCAGTGTGGCGGGCTGGTCGCTGGACACGGCGATCACCGCGCTGGCCCCTTGAAGGACCCGGCTCATGACGACCCGCTTGTACCAGACGAACAGCCGCCCGAGCGGTCCGCTCGGATCAGCGTCGAGGTGGTAGTGCGCGACGTATCGGCGGCGGGTGACCAACGAGGTGATCCAGACCAGCTCGGGCGCGAACGCGACAGGCAGGTGAACGTGCACGATGGAGGCGCGTGGTAAGCGCAGCAGGTGGAACAGCAGCGTGGGCATGACGGGGGTGTGCGCCAGCTCGAGCGCCCACAGCCGGCGAACGGTCACCTTGCTGCTGGTCGGGCTCGCGGCAAGCCCTGCCTCACCCAGCCGCGAAGTGAGGACCGAGACCTCGAGGTCGGTGGACAGCTCGGTGACGATGTCCTCAGCCACCCGCTCCATACCGCCGATGTGGGGCGGGTAGTAGGGAACGACGTGGACGACGTACAGGCCGGCTTTGCGGGGGGCGCCGACCAGCATCACGAACCACACGGTCGGGCGACAGCGGCACGGAGGATCTCGGGTACGGTCGCGGCACGCGCCACCAGGTCGGCCACCCCTGCCTCCTGGATGCTTAGGTAGCGCTCCCGCTCGGGCTCCAGCCGCTCGAACAGGGCCAGCAGTCCGCCCTGCATCACTGACTCGGTCGAGATGACCCACGCGGACAGGCCCAGGTCGGCCATGATCCCGCTCGCCTTGTGGTGGTACTCGATGGCGATCGCCGGGACGCCGCTGGTCAGCGCGAAGATCACCGAGTGGAACCGCATTCCCACGACGTAGTCCAGCTCCCGGTAGAGGCTCTTGGCGTGCTCGTGATCGAACTCCTCGACCAGGCGCACCCCCGTCCGTGACTGGCAACGGTCCAGGATCCGCCGGTTGACGTCCCGGTCGTCCTCCCCGGCGAGCTCGGAGATGACCTGTGGGATGAGGACCGCGGTCAGCCCACGCTGCTGCAGCTCGTCGACGAAGTAGGCCAGCTGCTTCTCGAACAGTTCCTGGGTCTCGTGGTCGAACCACTGCCGGGCGGTGATGCCGACCAGCCGCTGGCCCGGGTCGATGTCGAGCGCTCGGCGCCAGTCGAAGTCGCGTCCCGCACCGAAGCCGAAGGCCGAGTCGGTGGCGAGGACCAGTCGCTCGCCCGGCACCCCCAGGTCCTGCAGGATGGCCAGGCTCTTGGACTCACGCAGGATCACCACGTCCGCCTCACTCAGCACCCGACGGACCATCGCGACCTGCCGGGCGCTGCGGAACGGCCCGAAGGACTGAGGGCCGCAGAGCACCGCCTTGCCCAGCGCATGAGCCACCGCGAGCGGAGCGAGCATGTTGGCCACGCTGAGGTCACCGACCAGGCCGGCCTCGCCGTTCAGGTATCCGCCGCCGACCGAGACCACGATGTCGGAGCGCCCGATGGCCTGTGTCTCCCGCCGCACCTCAGCCGGCAGCAGCGCTCGCACCACCCCGGTGGGGTCGACCAGCCGGCTGAGCAGGGGCAGCGCCGCCACCAGGGTCTTGCGGAACGCTCGACGCCAGCGAGGCACGGACTCGTCGGCCCCGTAGCGACGCATGGAGCCGATGTTGGTGCAACCGTCGAACTCCGGGTGCGTGACGGCATCGTTGAGGCTCGACACCGTGATGGTGGCGTCAGGAAACGCCTCTCGGGTGTGGTCGATCATGACGGACAGCAGCGCGGCGTCACCGACAGCCTCCCGGATGAAGGCGTTGACGATCAGGATGTGCATGACGGATCCTCGAGTCGCTGGGGGTGGTCGATCGTGCCGCCGGGCACGACAGATTCCTGGCCTACGGGAGCAGCGCCGACGCTGCTCGTCTCAGGCGGGCTCTTCTTAGGCGGGGATGTGGGAGCCGGTGCGGCCCGCGTTGCCAGCGGCGACCATCTCGGCCGTGGTTGTGCTGTCGCCCGGGGGCCGCTCGTCGGCGGGTGCGACCGGTACGCCCAGCAGACCGGACGCAAGGGCCGGGCGGTACGTCAGACGGATGTGCAGGAGCAGGAGCAGGCACCGGACGCCGTCGCGCCAGTTGATCTTCTTGCCGTCCGCGACGCTGCGCCCCCGGTAGGTGACAGGAACCTCGTACGGTCGGACCCCGCGGCTGAGCAGCTGTGCGGTCAGCTGGGTGTCGAGCCCGAAACCTCTTTCGCGCAGGTTCAAGGACAGGAACTCCTGCCGCGGGATGAGCTTGAGGCACGTGTGCATGTCGGTCAGGCACGAGTCGAAGATGATGTTGGCGGCCAGGGTTGTGGCACGCCCCCCGACGGCGAACTTGAACGACTGGAACCGGGTGTTCAAGCCGAACACACGGGTCCCGAACACGTGGTCCGCCACACCCGCGATCACCGGTGCGAGCAAGGTCGGGATGTCGGTGGGGCAGTATTCGAGATCAGCGTCGAAGATGATCAAGTGGGTACCTCTGGCCCGCTCGACGCCGGCCCGCACGGCCGCGCCCTTCCCCATGTTCCGGGACTGCCGCACCACCGTGACCCCCGTGGACTCGTAACGGTCCAAGATGCCAGAGGTCCGGTCGGTGCTTCCGTCATCGATCACGATCAGCTCGACGCTGCACGGATAGTCCACCGCCAGGACCTCGTCGACCGCCTGCGCCAGGGTCCGCTCTTCGTTGTAGGCAGGCATGATGATGCTCAAACTTGTCATGTGTGTGTCCCCCGGGGTCACAAACCTTGCAGTCTCGTCAGTTCTCTATGCTGTCGACGGTGACTGGCTAGCGACTCTGCGGCCCATAGTGCAAGAGATGAAGATGTCGGGCAGGATGCTGAGATTTCTCTCTCCGCTGACATCTTCAGCTCTTGCTTAGAACGTACTCAGACCAAATTAAGAGTCGACTACTCGGGCATGTCACGTTCGTGAACGTTGACCACGAGCTGCCGCGGCTGCGTCGCGCAACGTCACGAAAGACGGTTTCAGCGTCCCGTCCGGTCGGAGCAGCCCGAAGTGGTTCTCCGTGTCGGTCTGCGACCAGCCCCGGTCACGTTCTGAGTACCAGACGAAAGCCTGGATCGAGGAGTCGGTGAAGCTGGTCTGCACCGCGTCGCCGGCAAGCCGCGCCTGCAGCTGCTCGGTCGTGTGGTCGGTGCCGCGCAGCACGTTGGACAGGTCGCCGCTGGAGGCCGTGCCGGGCCCGCCGGTCGGGGCGCCGTACTCGGTGATCCAGATGGGCTTGGACAGTCCGCGAGTGGCCAGCACGCTGTCGATGCTGCGGTTCTGGGCTGCCCCACGCCCGTGGATGGTCTGCCAGGACGTCCACCAGGACCCGTTCTCGCTGGCCAGCGCGGGGAAGGTGTACGGGTGGAACGAGATGACATCGACGTCGGCGGTCGCCCCGGTAGCGGTGACCGCAGCCAGGAAGTCGAGGTGGCTGATCATGTCGGGACGACTGGTCCGTTCAGCCGCGAGCCCGCCGAACAGGATGGTGCCCGACGGGTCCTCGATCCGGATGATGTGCGTAGCGATCTTGAGCATCACGGCGTACGCGTGCGGGTCCGGCGCCGGCAGCCAGAAGATCGCGCTGTTCGGCTCGTTCCACACCTCCCAGGTGTGCACCCCCTGCTTGGCGTAGCGGGCCACCGCCTTACGGACGAAGCGTCCGTACTCCCGCACGTCAGCGGGGGCGCACGACTGGCTCTTGCACCCCGCTGGACGGGCCCACGCCGGGGTGTAGGCCAGCACCGCGATGATCTTGAGGTGCCGGGCGTTCGCCGCAGCAACCACCCGGTCGAAGCGCCACCAGTCCGCCTGGGTGCTGTCGAGAGGCTGGATGTCGGCCCAGGGCAGGTCGACCCGTATCCAGTCGGCCCCCAGCGACTTGGCTGTCTCGAGCGAGGCGGCGAGACCGGCGTCGGTCTTCCACAGCAGCTCGTTGCCGTAGGCCAGACCGAAGCGCATCGGGGTCGAGCCGACGGTCGCGGTCGAGCCGACGGTCGGGGTCGGCCCGGCAGTGGCGACGGGCGCGCTTGCCAGCGACAGCCCGCAGACGACAGCGATGAGAGCGATAGTAAGGCGGGTGCGGAGTCGACCGGGCGGGCCGAGAGGGGTAGGCCGGAGCATGGGTATTCCTCGGGTGATGCCCCGAGTTCAGAGTGTTGTCGGCAAACCGGCCAGTGGCAACGGGTGCCGTGCGCCGTCGTCTACTGCCCGGTAGCCACGTTGGCCGCCCGGACAGGGCCTCCCCCGCCGACCTTCAAAGCGTGGCACGAAATCGTTCAGCCGGCCGAGCCGGCGCCAAATCTCTTACACGCGCTCAGGTCAGCCGGGCGGCGACCATGTGCCGTGGTCCTGCGTGTCCCCCTCACGAGTGCCGCCGAGGATGCTCGGCGCCCCAGCAGGATTCGAACCTGCGACACGAGGTTCAGGAGACCTCTGCTTCAACCCCTGAGCTATGGGGACCAGCGGCACAGATGAGCCGCCCTGGGAGCATGGGGGCATGCCGCAACCGATCGTGCTGGACGTCGACACCGGGACCGACGACGCACTCGCCCTCCTGTACGCCGTGGGCTCGACCGACCTCGAGCTGCGCGGCGTCAGCTGCGTGGCCGGGAACGCCGGGCTGGAGCAGGTGGTCGACAACACCCTGAGGGTGCTCGACGCCGCCGGGGCAGCGGACCTCCCGGTGGCTGCTGGTGCGACGAAGCCCTTCATCGAGCGGACCCGGCCCGAGGGCCAGTTCCACGGCGAGGACGGCCTGGGCGGCGTGCAGCTGCCCGCGACGAGCCGGTCCCGGTCCGAGGAGAGCGCGACCGCGATGCTCTACGACCGGATCAGGCGGTCGGACGAGCCCGTCACGCTGGTCAGCCTCGCGCCGATGACGAACGTCGCCATGCTCCTCACGCTGCACCCCGACGTGGTCGAGCACCTCGACCGGCTCGTGTTCATGGGCGGATCGGCCGCCGGGGGCAACGTCACCGCGGTGGCCGAGTTCAACGTCTGGCAGGACCCCGAGGCGGCGACCTGCGTCGTGGAGTCGGGGCTGCCGGTGACCATGTACGGGCTGGACGTGTTCGACCGCCTGCTGATCCCGCAGGAGACGGCCGACCGCTGGACGCGGTCCGACGCGCCCGCCGTACGGCTCGCCGGCGAGCTGCTGCACCGCCGGGGCACGCGGGCGGCCGGGTTCGAGCAGGACTACGTCGGGGTCCTCGGGGACGCCGGCGCCCTGGTCCTGCTCACGCACCCGGAGCTCTTCACGACCCGCGCGCTGCCCGTGCGGGTCAACCTGCAGGGGATCGGGCGCGGCCAGACGTTGGTCGACCAGCGCCCGCTGGCCCAGGACCAGGCGGCGCTGGACCGTGACCCCTGGCCGGTCCTGCAGGTCGCGCTGGACCTCGACGTGGAGGCCGCGGCGGCTGCGTTCATCGCCGTCGTCGACGGCCTCGCGCGCTGACACCAGCACTACGAGCAGACCCGCGCCGGGTCGCCCGGGCGCGGGTCAGCATCCGTCAGCCCCCGTCAAGAGGCGGGCGGCAGATCACTCGTGCTCGTGACCCTCGTGACCCTCGTGCTTCGTCTTGAGCTCCTCGACCTGCTTGTGCACCTCGGCCATGTCGAGGCCCTTGACCGCGTCGACGACCTGCTTCAGCGCCGGGCCGGGGAGCGCACCCGCCTGGTTGAAGACCAGCACCCCCTCGCGGAACGCCATGAGCGTCGGGATGCCCTCGATGCCGAGCGAGCCCGACAGCGCCTGGTTGGCGTCGGTGTCGAGCTTGGCGAAGACGATCTCGCCGTGCTCGGCGGACTCCTTCTCGAAGATCGGGCCGAAGCGCTTGCACGGGCCGCACCAGTCGGCCCAGAAGTCGACCAGCACGATGTCGTTGTCGCTGATCGTCTGCTCGAAGTTGTCGGCGTTGATCTCGACCGTCGCCATGTTCTTGCTCCTCCACGTTGCGGGCTCCTCGCGACGTGCGTCGCGGACCTGAAGGTGGAAACCATCCGACCGCCGGGGCTATTCCACCGCACCCGGCCCCTACCGGCGCCTACTTGATGGCGACGAGCCGCCGGACGGGGATGGCGATCTCCACCGAGCCGCGGTGCTCGGCCGCCTCGCTGAGGTAGTCGAGCGCGGCGCCGACCCGCGCCTGCGGCGTGAACGGCAGGTAGAGGGCGGAGAGCAGCAGCGCGGCGTCGTCGGAGGTCGTCACGGTGAACCGGTAGCGCTCCCGCTTGTCCTCGACCACCTTCATGTCGAGCTCGGCCAGCGCTTTCCTGAAGCCGGTCAGCTCCACGGGTCCGGGGAACCGGGGCTTGGCCCGGAGGTGGACGTTCAGCTGCCCGAGCTGGCGCAGGTCGGCCGCGCCGAGCGGTCGCACGGCCGGCGCGATGGCCGCGAGGACGCCGCCGGGGCGCAGCACGCGGACCACCTCGGCGAGCACCTCGGTGAGCGGCTGGACGACCACGAGCCCCAGCGAGCTGGTCACCACGTCCACGGAACCGTCGCGGAACGGCAGCACCCGCGCGTCGGCCCGGACGAGCGGACCCGCGCCGCGTCGCTGCGCCAGCCGGAGCTCCGCGTCGGACAGGTCGACGCCCACGACGGTGCGGCCGGGCTGAGCGAGCTCACGCGCCACCGGACCGGAGCCGGACGCCAGGTCGACGACGACCCGCGCGTCGGCGGAGACCGCGCGGGCCAGCCACCGGTACGGCGTGTGGTCGGCGCGCAACGCGCGCGACAGGACGTCCTCCACGACGCCCGTACGGTCGGCGTGGAAGCCGGCGAGGTAGTCCGGCCAGTCGACCTCGCGGTCAGCCACGGCTCGCGGTCAGACCCGTACGAAGAGGTGGGTCGAGGCCTCGCGGTCGATCTCGCAGCCCGGGTGCCCGTCGGCGGACAGCCGCACGCCCAGTCCCCCGACCTCGGCCTCGACCTCGGTCCCCGGCCGGATGCCGGCGACCCGCAGGGTCCCCATCATCTCGACGTCCTTCTGGATCTCCTCGCTCATCCGCTCGATGACGACGCGGACGGGGACCTCACGGACGGCGTCGGCCAGCTGCACGTTGCCGTCGCGGAACAGCATCGGCGGCTCGGCCACGCCCAGCTCGTCGAGCCCGGGGATCGGGTTGCCGTACGGCGACTCCCGCGGCGTGCCGAGCAGGTCGACCAGCCGGCGCTCGACGTCCTCGGAGATCACGTGCTCCCAGCGGCAGGCCTCGTCGTGGACGAGCTCCCAGTCCAGCCCGATGACGTCGATCAGCAGCCGCTCGGCGAGCCGGTGCTTGCGCATGACCCGGATCGCGCGCGAACGCCCCTCGTCGCTGAGCTCGAGGTGCCGGTCACCCTGGACCCGGACCAGGTTGTCGCGCTCCATCCGGGCGACCGTCTGGGACACCGTCGGGCCGCTCTGGTGCAGCCGCTCGGCGATCCGGGCGCGGAGCGGGACGATGCCCTCTTCCTCGAGCTCGTAGATCGTCCGGAGGTACATCTCCGTGGTGTCGATGAGATCGCTCACGTTCAGCCCTCCTGGGTCGGCGCACAGGCCCGTCGAGCAACGACTGCCACCGCGCGTGCGACCCGACCGCAAGACTAGACGACATGACCCCCCTGGGCAGGCCGGTGATCTGGTGGGTGCGACGCGACTTCCGCCTCGCGGACAACCCCGCTCTGGGGGCCGCCGTCGACGAGGGCTCCTCGGTGCTGCCGCTCTTCGTCTCCGACCCGGCCCTGCGACGTTCCGCAGGGCACGGACGGGCCGCCTGGCTCACCGCCGCGGTCGCCGAGCTCGACCACCGGCTGCGCGAGGCCGGCGGCCCGGGGCTGACCGTCCTCGAGGGCCGCCCCGAGGACGTGGTCCCGCGCGTGGCGGCGACCGTGGACGCCTCGACGGTGCACGTGAGCGCCGACTTCGGGCCGTACGGGCGCCGTCGGGACGCCCGCGTCCTGCAGGCGCTGGCCCGCGACGGCCGGGCGCTGCGGGCGACCGGTTCCCCGTACGCGGTGGCGCCCGGGACCCTGCGCAACGGTTCCGGCACCCCGTTCCAGGTGTTCTCGCCCTTCCACCGCGCCTGGCTCGACCGTGGCGTGCACGGCCCGGCGCCGGCCGTCGCGCCGCAGGACGTCCGCTGGACCGCCGCTCCGGACCGGCTGGTCGTCGAACCTGCCGACCCGGACCTGGCCCCGATCGCGGGCGAGGAGGCGGCACAGCGGTCGTGGCGCGACTGGCTGCGCCGCACCGGTGACGGACCGGCCGACTACCAGCGTCTGCACGACGCGCCGGCCGCCGACGCCACCGCGCACGTCTCGGTCGCGCTGCGCTGGGGGCACCTGCACCCCCGCACCCTGATGGCCGACCTGGCGGGTCTGGGGGCCGCCGGTCGCGGCGCGGGACCCGCCGCCTTCGTCCGCCAGCTCGCGTGGCGCGACTTCTACGCCGACGTGCTGTGGCACCGGCCCGACGCCACCAGCCACCCCCTGCAGGCACGCTTCGCCCGGTTCCGCCGCGACGACCCCCGTGCGTCGGACACGGCCGCCGCCCGTCTCGTCGCCTGGCAGGAGGGTCGGACGGGCTACCCGCTCGTCGACGCGGGCATGCGCCAGCTGCGGACCGAGGGCTGGATGCACAACCGTGTGCGGCTCGTGACCGGGTCGTTCCTGGTCAAGGACCTGCACCTGCCGTGGGAGGACGGCGCGGCCTGGTTCATGGCCCACCTGCGCGACGGGGACGTGGCGAGCAACCAGCTCAACTGGCAGTGGGTCGCCGGTTGCGGCAACGACCCGGCGCCGTTCTACCGGATCTTCAACCCGACGACGCAGGCGCAGAAGTTCGACCCCGACGGCGCCTACATCCGCCGCTACGTCCGTGAGCTGGCCGACGTCGGTCCGGAGCACGTCCACGAGCCGTGGCTCGCCCCGGGCGGTCCCCCGCCCGGCTACCCCGCGCCCGTGGTCGACCACAAGACGGAACGGCTCGAGGCCCTCGCCCGCTACGCCGAGGTCCGCGACTGACCCCTGGAGCCGAACCGGCCCCCCGGGCCTGCGACCCGCGGTCACCCGCTGCGGTCACGTGCGCGTTCTCCAGGAACCGTTGACTCGCAGCCTCCGGATCGGCCTCCTGCCGGTCGGAAGTCACCGTTCTCTCCCGGCGAACGGGGGTGCGGAGAGAGTTCGAGAAAGGCGTTGACCACCCGCAGGACGCGACCTAACGTTGTGGGTACACGGGAAGGAGGTGGTCCGATTCATGAGTTTTCTTCGGACAAGTGAGGTGGCGGCGGCCTAGCCGTTCGACCTAGGACGCGGCGTGATCCGCTCGGTCGGAAGGCCGGCTAATCCACAGCCATCACCCGAACCCGCGAGTGCCAGACCGTCCATCTGGCCGACGTCCGGTCTCCGTCGGAGCCCCGTCGCCAAGCTCGCGGGTTTGTCACGCTCATCTTCTGTCTCATCTTCTGTCTCCGCTTCGTGTCTTCTGTCTCCGCTTGGCTCCGACGCGGACCGGGCTCTGGTCCGATGACTTCCTCCCGCGATCGGAAGCCCGCAGCCCCGCCCTTCTTCCGGACCGGTTGCCGCGAGGGCTTCCTCCCTTGGTCGTCCAGACACCGGCGCCCGATCCGGCGTTGACCGGGTTCTCGAGATCACCCGGCCCCGCTCGTCGTCCTTTCCGACTCTGCGTTCGGAAGCACCGGGCTCAGGGCGCGCACCGTCTCGAGGGTGTCCGCCTCCTCGGCCCGCTTGTCGGGCCGGTAGCGCAGGACCCGCGCGAACCGCAGCGCGACCCCGCCGGGGTAGCGCGTCGAGACCTGCAGCCCGTCGATCGCGATCTCCACCACCGTCGTCGGCTCCACGAAGACGACGCCCCGCGTACGCCGCGTCTCCAGCGCGAGGAAGTGCTCGGTCTGCCAGCGCAGCGTCTCGTCGGTCAGGCCCTTGAACGTCTTGCCGAGCATCACGAAGCCACGCTCCGGGTCGCGCGCGGCGAGGTGCAGGTTGGACAGCCAGCCCTGCCGGCGGCCGTGCCCCCACTCCACCGCGACGACCACCAGGTCGAACGTGTGGCGCGGCTTGAGCTTCACCCACGCGGAGTCGCGGCGGCCGGCGGCGTACGGGGCGCCCAGGTTCTTGACCACGACGCCCTCGAAACCCTGCTCCACCCACCCCGCGAACACGGCGTCGACCTCCTCCACCGTGTCGGCGTGCACCCGCGGGACCACGAGCCCGGCGGGGAGCAGGGACGCCATGGCGGCGGCACGCTCGCGCAGCGGGACGTCGAGGTAGTCGCGCCCGTCCACGTGCAGGAGGTCGAAGAAGAACGGCCGCAGGGGCAGCCTCCGCTCGGCCGTCGGCACGTCGAGGCTGCTCATGGTGCGCGACGCCACCGCCTGGAAGACCTCCGGGCGGCCGTCGGCCCGCAGGGCCAGGACCTCGCCGTCGAGCACGAGGCGCTCGTGGGGCAGCGCGCGGACCGCGTCGACGACCTCGGGCAGGCGACCCGTGATCTCGTCGAGGCTCCGCGTGAACACCCGGACCTGGTCGCCGTCGCGGTGCACCTGGACGCGGATGCCGTCGAGCTTGGCGTCGACCAGCGCGGGGAGCCCGGTGCGGGCGACCGCCGCCGCCGGGTCGGGCTCGCTGGCCGCGAGCATCGGCTGGACGGGCGTGCCGACCGCGAGCCCCACCGACTCCAGCGCCGCCAGACCGCCTGCGTGCAGCAGCGCCGCAGCGGCCACCGTCGAGGAACGCAGCATCGCCGCCCGGCGGACAGCGGTGACCGGGACCTCGTACGCCGCGGCGAGCGCCTCCTGCACGGCCGCCTCGGACGCGCCCTGGCGCAGCTCGCCGAAGACCAGCCCGCGCAGGAAGTCCTGCTCCGCCGCCGTCGCCCGCCCGAAGAGGGCCGACACCGCCGCGGACCGGGCGGCCACGGACCCGGCGCCCGAGAGCGCAGCGATCGTCTCGAAGGCGTCGTGCACCTCGGCCACGGTCAGGGTGGCAGAGGCCGCCGGTGGCGGCAGGTCGACGAGCGAGCGGCCTCCGACGCCCGTCCGCCGCTGGCGCAGCGACCCGATGAGGTACGAGACCACGGTCTCGAGGTCGGCCGCGTCCTCCGGGTCGCCCGCGTGCCCGAGGTCGACGAGGACGGCGACGATCAGGTCGCGCTTGGCCAGCCGGCTGCGGGTGGCGCCCAGCGCGGACCAGGTGTCCGCGAGTCGCTCGAGCAGCATGGAGCCATCGTGCCCTGTCCGGGATCCAGGAGCGCTAGCGACGGGAAGCCACCGGGGGGTGAGGGGGGTCGTCCCCCCTCATGACAGGGCTTCCAGGAGCGCTAGCGACGGGAAGCCACCGGGGGGTGAGGGGGGTCGTCCCCCCTCATGACAGGGCGACGGAGCCGGAGAACCAGGATGGCGGTGGCCCCCACCGCCGCGGCCAGCGCGAACCCGGCGGCGGTCTCCAACGGAAGGGTCGTGGTGCTCTGCAGGTAGGACCAGTACGTGCTCAGCGTCGCGATCTGGATCAGGGCCGCCACGACCAGGAACCGCCGGTCCACGAAGATCGCGACCACCGCGAGGACCTCACCGAGGTAGAAGTAGCGCTCGTGCATCTCGGGCAGCAGCAGCGGGACGACCAGCGACAGGGTGGCCGCGACCAGCAGCATCTCCGGCGGTGCGAGCGTCCGACGCCGGGCCAGGAGCCAGCCGGCGAGGGCGAGGGCGACCGCCGCCGCGACGCCGAGCCCGACCCACTTCCAGGTGGTCGAGGCGTCGGCCGGGAGCCAGGAGTACCAGGTCGGTGCGTTGCTGGTGAAGCTGTGGGCCGTGGTCGTGCCGCCACCCCCACCGCCCCCACCGGGGGTGCCGCCACCGAACCCGCCACCGGCCCGGCCTCCCCCACCCAGGCCGCCGCCAGCGGCACGCGCACCACCTCCGACCGTCCCGCCGGCACCGGAGGGGTTGCTCACCTGAGCCGGGTAGACCGACAGCTGGCTCGCCAGGCTCCGGCCGGCGAGCCAGGCCGGGACCAACGCCGCGAGGAAGGTCAGCGGAGCCAGCACGAGGCCGCGCAGCCGCTGCCGGTTCACGACGACCAGCACCACCAGCGCGGGCAGGAAGAACACGGCCTGCAGCTTGAACGCGAACGCCAGCCCGAACAGCGCGCAGGCCAGCGCGGTCTGGCGGCGCAGCAGGAAGAAGAGGCTGCCCAGGCAGAGCGAGACGTAGATGGAGTCGCACTGCGCCCACCAGGCGCTGTTCAGCATCACCGTCGGCAGCAGGAACGTCGCCCCGAACGCGACCACGGGAAGCCAGCGGGACCCGGGGCGGACCTCGGCGACGATCCGCAGGGCGAGAAGGGCGAGCAGCACGTCGAAGACGATGGAGATCGCCTTGATGCCCACCAGCGGCTCCACCGGCAGGTACGTCAGGGCGGCGAGCAGCGCGAGGTAGGGCGTGTTGTAGTTCGAGAACGAGTCGGCCAGGCCGGGGAAGCCGCCCGCGTCGACGAGGTGGGTGTACCAGGGCAGCAGGAAGGCCCGGTAGTCCCCCGACTGCTCGGTCAGCATCGGGACGCGCGCGGCGAGGCCCAGGGCGAGGAGGACGGCGAGCGTGGCCGGCACGGCCCAGCGCCGGACCGAGCGAGGCTCCTCGACGGGCACGGGCTCCACGGGCGACGGCTCCGCGGGCGCGGGCCCCGCGAGCGAGGGCGGGACGGGGGCGGAGGTGGTCGACACGCCTTCACCCTGACCCCGCCCGCTGTGCGCGCACTGAGGTCACGTTGTGGGACAGCCCTCGATCAGCGACCAGGTCGCCGGGTCCCGGAGACGGCCTACTCCCGGACGTCCGCCGGCTCCTGGGCCAGCGGCAGGCCGGCAGCGACCCACCCCTCGACCCCGTCGACCACGTCCGTCGCGTCCAGCCCGAGGTCGCGGAGCGACCGCACCGCCAGCGACGAGCTGTAGCCCTGCCGGCACACGACGACGATCCGTGGCCGACCGTCCGCCTCGGGGAGGCGGGTCGCGCTGGTCGGGTCCAGCCGCCACTCCAGGACCGTCCGGTCGATGACGAGCGCGCCCGGCAGGTTCCCCGTAAGGGCACGCTGGGCCGCGGTCCGGGTGTCGACGAGCAGCGCCCCGTCACGGACGGCCTCGAGCGCCTCCGGCGCCGTCAGGCGGGTCCAGCCGTCCCGGGCCCGGAGGAGCAGGTCGTCGACTCTCGCGTTCCGCACGCCGGCATCATGCACGAACGGCGCCCACCCATGAGGGTGGACGCCGTTCGAAGTCATGAGGGGACGACCCCTCACCCCCGCTGGGCTCTGCTCGCTGGCGCTCCCAGAACCCGCTGGTGCTGGTGCTGCGTCAGGCCTTGGGCTCGTTCTCGGTCGGCTCGCGCGGCTCGGCCTCTTCGAGCTCGACGTCGCTGCTCGGCGCCTCCTCCTCAGAGGTGAGCTCGTCGCGCTCGTTCGTGTCCGCGACCAGCCCCTCGGCCGGAGCCTCCTGCGTCGGGGCGTCGAGGTCGACCTGCAGCTCGCCGCCGTCGACCTCGGGGGCCGCCTCGAAGGACTCGGCAGCCGGGACGTTCGCGGCCGTCGAGCCGTCGGCCGGAGCCGCCGCCCTCTTCGCCGCACCGCGGGCCGCCGTCTTGCGGGCCGGGGCCGGGGCTGCGCTCACCTTGGCGCGGTTGGCGCGGCCGGCCTCGACCGTCTCGGTGACGATCTCGATCTGCGCCATCGGCGCGTTGTCGCCCTTGCGGGGACCCACCTTGGTGATGCGCAGGTAGCCACCCTCGCGGTCGGCGAGGGTCGGGGCGATCTCGGTGAAGAGCACGTGCACCACGCCCTTGTCGCGGACCGTGGTCAGCACCGAGCGACGGGCGTGGATGTCACCGCGCTTCGCCTTGGTGATGAGCTTCTCCGCGAGCGGACGGAGCCGCTTGGCCTTCGCCTCTGTCGTCACGATCTTGCCGTGCTCGAACAGCTGCGTCGCCAGGTTGGCCAGGATGATCCGCTCGTGCGACGGGCTGCCGCCGAGGCGGGCGCCCTTGGTCGGTGTGGGCATGGTGTCCGTTCTCCAGTGTCAGGTCCTGGTCGCCCGCCCCGCACGGGTGCGGGACGGGCGGCCGGGTGCTCGCGTGGTCCGCGGGCGGTTGCTCAGGCTCAGTACTGCTCGGTCTCGCTGTAGTCCGCGTCCTCGGTCTCGTCGTCGTAGCGGATCGCGCTCAACGGGTCGAAGCCGGGGGCGCTGTCCTTGAGCGACAGACCCATCTCGTGCAGCTTCAGCTTGACCTCGTCGATGGACTTGGAGCCGAAGTTGCGGATGTCGAGCAGGTCCTGCTCGCTGCGCGAGACGAGCTCGGACACCGTGTGGATGCCCTCGCGCTTGAGGCAGTTGTAGGACCGCACCGTGAGGTTCAGGTCCTCGACCGGCAGAGCCAGGTCGGCGGCGAGCTGCTCGTCGATCGGCGACGGGCCGATCTCGATGCCCTCGGCCTCGACGTTCAGCTCGCGCGCCAGGCCGAAGAGCTCGGTCAGCGTGCGGCCGGCCGAGGCGACGGCGTCGCGCGGGCGGATGGCCGGCT
>Ga0210040_10002284_pt1 | contig 27260 bp, 25 predicted proteins | sample CryGeyCG12114_NA_FD_185462 | JGI IMG/M metagenome (GOLD analysis project Ga0210040, IMG submission 185462) | Groundwater microbial communities from aquifer - Crystal Geyser CG19_WC_8/21/14_NA (SPAdes) (version 2) | ecosystem: Environmental > Aquatic > Deep subsurface > Groundwater | place: USA... | reverse complement strand
CATACGGAAAATAACATGTAAAAATTCAGTGAAGACAGGGTCCCCCCTTACTACTTTTTTTCTCCCATTTAACTCCATGTTAAATTTTTTTTAACGAATTTTGTTATTGTGAAGCTCAACGACCGCATCGGATTATAATATTTTGTAGGCATATACTAGAAGGTATAAGCAAGACTTCAAGTCTGTTTTCAAGAAAATTGCTCGCGAACACATTTCGGACTTACATTGTAAGTAAGCTATTCAGTTTAACAATGAGCCTCAATACTACTGTGAGATAAACTGTATTGTGGGGATAAAAAGTTGTTGCATGCTTCCCTTTAATGCACGCAAGAGATTTAGACTTCTTTCATCAGTTAGTTTTCCCATGCTAACAAACTAATACACTAAAAGGTACTGCATATAGTTAGTCTCAAATGCTTATATTCTTTTGTTAGCCAGTTGTTAGTTAGCATTGTAAGCTATGCACTTGTAGGATGTTATACGAAACATCCCCAAGGTGTTCATCATTTCGTTTTATGCATGGGAGTTTCTGTTTTATTCTCCTGTCTATGTACAGTTTATTGCACGGTGTGGAGTTTTGAACCAACTTTTTCTTTCAGGTGAAATATATTCCTACACAGTGTTGTTCTATAGTACAGCATAGTAAAGTGGTAGGTACTTGGCTTTGGCTTCTTCATTTCCTGAGGCCCTTAATTTCTCAGACAGTTCAGTCAGTTACCATTATTGATCGTTGAAGAGTCTGCAGCCTTGTCAGGTTAGTTTTCTGTGGGCCAAAAAATTCACACTTGTTGACACTTGGCTAGATTGGTATATGTGACTTTCTCCAAGTGACATTATAATAATATTTACTGTTGCATAATAGCATGCAAAGTATATTGTGAAGTGACAGAAATGAGATTACAGTTATAGTTTATGTTTGGCTGTGATAGTTGAATTTAAGTTTTAACTGTGGTTCAAATTATACGCAATTGTGCCTAGTGCCTAGTTAGATTGCGTATTCTATAGAATGCATTGGGTACAATCTTGTGGTGTAAAAATGTATAGTTAGTAAGTTTTCATGCGTGCAAAATTGTGAAGCGAAACAAAAGATTCATGTCAAAGGAATTGTTTCAGAAATCAGGTACCAAAACATTAGTAACTAAAAATAGTATAGTAGTAAGTTGGTAGTTATTTCTGCAATGTGAAGCCGTTCGTGCAGTGTGAATTGTGTAGTGTACATTGCTACTTAAAAATTTGGATTCTCAAAGCTACTTTAAATACCTGTTGAAAATAATGCATGTTGATGTTTCATTTTCATGAAACTGAATAAAAGATTTTCACTAGGTCAATGCTATTTTGTTTTGTGTACTTTAGGCGACAAGTGCTGTTCATCATGGAAGTTTGTATAGTTTTTCTGAACACGATTGAATAGAATGGAATACGATGGGTATATGTTCCAGAAAACGAGTTTACGTCTTATTCCTGACGGTTACAATTTTGCAGATTGTAAGAAAAATGCATTTTTATCCGATTGGTAATAAATTAAAGTTCACAAAACTGCGAGCCCGACTAATGCTATACTCTTTTACAGGTATTAACTGCAGTTCGTCAAACATTCGATTTCCTAGGCCCACTATGGTCTATGATCTTCACAAATTTTCTCAACATAGTGTTCTGCATCTTCGGTTTTTTCGGTGGATTCACGAGGAGAAAAAATTATTTACTCAGCGTAAGTATCATAAACCTACTCTTACTGAAGATCTCCTATTGTAGTCATAACTAATAAATTATTTTTTCACGCAGTTTATAATTTGGTCTGTACTATGGTCAGCATGGAATCTCTTCATTATCTGTCTCTACCTCCCATTCCCTTCCCTAGAAATCTACAAATCTCCAGTGCTGAGCTTAGGAACAAGTGGTTTCTCATGGTGGGAAACAAGAGCTCCCGGCTGCATTCCTGACTGGGAGAATGGAACACGTCTCCGAATCACAAACTGTTTACTAGACCCACGTTGGGTGGAATGTGTGCAAGCAGGTCTACAAGTGTTTTTAGCCATGACAGGTCTCATTTGTGCCTTCGTACTCTTTATATGCCCGCATAAACATTACCCTGCGAATGAAAAGGACTCCCTACGTGGAGACCGTAGTAGTAGCTTAAAGTCAAAGCATCACTCCTCAAACACAGGGACAATTCCCAAGTATTTATCTGCTGCTGGAAACAGTAGCTCATCTTTACGAGCCAGTTCTCGAGTACAAAATCGTCATTATATCAGTAGGGGGAATACTAATGTGGCTGGTGCAGGAGATTCTAGTGATCAACAAATCGGGGGAAACACTATAGACGATAGGTTGAGACCTATGACTCCTAGAAGAGTCAAAAGGAGATCTGCCAGAAGTATTCAGTCACAAAAATTTGGACCATCCAGTTCCACTCATCATGCAGAGGAGAGAAGTGTGTCTAGAGCGGGGCTGGTTGCCGGGAGTAGTAGTAGTGGTAGAGGATCCCTTCGTAGCAATGCCAGTAGACGGAGTAATCACCACCGTAATTCTAAAAAGAAATCAAATCATCATTTTGTTTCACCGATTAATCGGCTCATGCAACAGCAGATGGACTCGGAGACTTCGCATGATGAGCCTCATAGGAGATTTCATATGCGGGATCAGGTAATGTTTCATTTCAGTCGATCTAGTCTAAAGCACGAACGCGTTCCACATGTGCTGTTGTATAGGTTCATAACGAAACTTCTACATGTCTTTTTTATGGGTCTTTACAGGGTCATGTAAACCCAGTCTATCTTGGTCAACAAAGTCCCCCCATAAATCAACCGCCACCCCCACCTAGACCCCCCTCAGCAAGATCCTCATACTCAAATTATCATCCAGCAAGACTGCCCATGGATGTATCAATGAACTCCAATACTCCAAATGTGCTCAACCTAAACCAAAATATATTTGCCAATCCGGGATTTGAGACTTCACCAGAATACAATGTCTCCCAACATTCAGGGACTGCACTTTACGAAGATGACATAATTCCATTCCATCCGGATCAAGCAACTACTATGAGTAGTAGTATAGGGCCCAGTTCGCCTTCAATGAGCAATAATGTGCCTTATCCTCAGATGCCATTTATTATCAATAGTAGTAATATACATGGTGTAGGTGTACATAACAATAACAATGGGACCAATAAAGCAAGTAGTAGACACGAGTATAGCAATCTAATGAAGCCTTTTAGTTTGCGAAATCGATCTACGTTTGCCCCACCTCCTCCTCCTATTAATCCCATGAGGGCCAGTAATGATACTCACAGGAATATCTTGTCCAATCCTTCCAATTTTTTACGAGGTTCTGGAGGAAATAATACAAATGCACCTATGGTGTACCCCTTGGCTCATTCTCCAGTGTCACAGGTAACTTTGAGCTTTATACTACATTGCTAAAATCTTGTCAATATTGGCTTCCGCTCGCTAAATAGTAAAGAAAAGATAACTATGTTGTCTTGAATTATATTCCACCATCCACACTATCTATAATAATGCAAAATATGATGCAGTCAGACTAGATTTGCCTAGAAAATTAATTAATTTAGTTGGCAAATAGTGCAGTGCATATACTTCATAATTTAGCGAATGTGTATGTAAACAATTTGATGGATGATATAGTTTTTCCCTAAAACATTTAATGACAACGCAATTTATCCCTTTTTATTTACTCACAAATGTATTACTGTTTGCTTTTTATAGAACACATTAAGTTTATATAATTATTTCACTAAAGTGTTGAACTTGACTGTTGTTTTTGGGATTCACAGGAGTCGTTTCCCATGTGGGGAGTAAGAACAAGCAAGCCTTCGCCTAACAATATGGATGAAGTGAATATGAAGCCTCCACCATATCAGCAGCAGATAACACCAAAGCGTCCACCGTTAGGGAGAGGTCCGCCACCGATTAATTCCGAAACAGTTATCTAAATATGTAAAGCTTATTTTTTTTAGTGTGTGAGTATAGTTATGAATTAGACTGATGTGAAGAGAATATATAGGATAATTATTTATTTCGTAAAGTGTAAATGTTGAGAATAGGTTCCTCACACATTCCCAATCCTTCAGGGGCGATTTAAGTTTTGTAGACAATCTTTAGAACACTTAATCAAATTATAAAGTTTAATTTTTTGGAAAGCTAATATTTGCGTTTATTGGATTTTGAAGAGGTACTGTATTGAAAACACGGAGAACTGTCTCGTTACAGAGAAGCTGTTTTTACACCAAATGATCTCATTAAAACATTGTTGCGCTTTGTTGTTATAACAGATGGTAAGAAAGAAGTATTTAGTTTGGAATGGTCAGAATCCTTTTTCCTCATATTTGATCTCAACTTTTAAGGGGTCTAGATTGTTAAAAAAAATTTGCGGGGCAGTTTGATAAGTTAAATTTTTTTTGTCTTTGTTAGCCAAGTTGGTGCAGGACAGGAGTTTTATTAAAACTCACAAAGATAAGAATAATGACGAAAGTAAATCCTCTCCATTTCCTTCCAAATAGACCAAATTGAGAAAATAGATATTATTAGTTTAGTTTGAATGAGGTAGTACTTAAGTAGATGCCCGATGCCGACTTGAAAAAACTGCCGCAGCTAAAAAATACAGTATGGTAAACGTAAGAAAGTCAATAATGATCTGAAACAATGAACAAGCTTTTAGTTCAATATCATTTATTAGTTAAGAAGTAACTTATTTTTCACATAGAACAACAGGACACATTCGTATTAAATACAGTAGGATAAAAAGAGCTGTATAGCTATAGCTGTACAATACATATACGTAAATTATTTGTTGTTACATAACATATAGTGTAAATTTTCAACTTACTTACAAATACAACTGACAGTCGTGAATGTCAATAAATACAATCTTAAAATCTAAATGTTTACAGTGTGTATCGTACATAAACTCATTTTGCCATCGTCCTAGTCCTTTCACATCGAGCACATCTTAAAACTAAATTCGCAGGGTACGGCATAGATTAAGTCAACAAGTGTAAAGTTTGCATACTACTACAGCATAAATAAAAATGTCCCTTGTTACTCTAAATCTATGCTGCCAAATTAGAACGGATTAACTAACATAAAGTTAAATATTTTAATCTCGAAAATAACTGATAAAAGTAAATCTTTAAGCGTTCAGGGCATAAAAGCATAATTTTATTTCCTAGTATACATGCAGCTTTTTAATTAGTATTTCATAAAAGTAAGCACACTTATATAAACACTACGAATGTTCTTTGGGTCATTTCAAGTGAAAACCAGGGAATCAATTTAATGATTTAATAGGCGCATAAAATCCTTTTCAAAATGCGTACGTCCAACGGGTTAGAATAGTCATGAAAACAAGTAATACAAATAGTGGCAGTAAATTCAAATTACGACTGATAAGAATACTCTTACTTAATTACATGTATCCGTCTTCGTTTTTAATTAATAGCAAAGCAAAAACATCGAGATTCACTTCTAGTGTTCGAAGACAAAAGAAAATTCATCATTTTTGATACCTGTATCCGTCGATTAAAAATAAAATATGTACGTCTATTAGAGAAGTCAAGTACGAAAATAATTCACATTCCAAAAAATGCTAAAGTCCTCAATGAACGGGTCATGAAAAAAATTGTAAAAAATTGCACAATGAGTGATGCATTAGTTCTAATGACTGGCCTAACATACCAGAAGAAAACTGGTGCACTTAAATTGTTGCAGTGAGGAACTTATTTCCTTTTGTGACATAAATATCATCATACGATGATTTTTGAACTAGCTCCACAGCTTGAACTTTCTTGAGTACCAACAATGTGTAAAATTTTTGGGCCACTTGCTTCCGAGAGTTACGGGATATACACATGGAAGAAAAGAGAAGACTTCCTTCAGTTTCCAATTTCGACTTCATTATATGGTACATTTGTGCAGCCCTCTTATTCAATACACGCTCTTCATACTGCTCATAGGTTTCATCAGTTGCCTGTTCTTCAGCCTGTCAAAAAAAGCCACGATTGAAAATTCGAAATTCAATATTAACGAGCATACTTAAACTTAGGAAACATCAATGGAAGATATTTGACAGGATAGAGTCGAAAATTTACACGCTATGCATAAAGAATACAATTTACTAACCGCAGCAACAGATGCTGGGAAATCATAATCGTCTTGATGTCCACCCCATGGAGTTGTTGGCATATTATTATCTCCATTTGCGTTCAATGGATCTGCATAAATGAAAAAATATGAAAAAAAAAAATATATTAAGTTTTGGTTTTCCTGTCTCGCCAGGAACAGACAGGCATCTCAGCCAATCTATTTAATAATCACCTGGTATTTGGAGCACGTTTTGTATCTGATTCTCCAAGGGTCCATCGTAGCCCATATTCTCCATAAGAGACATGTTTACAGAACCGGTATGATTCATAGGAGTAGGTGGAGCTCCTATCGTTCCCTTATCATCAGGTCCCTGTTTGCCCATAAAGGAGCTACTGTCTGATAATAATGCATCTGACGGGGGACCAACTATAGACTCATTCATACTGCCCATTCCATCCACTAAATTCAAGCTTGGTGGTTCTGCCATTCTTGTTTCACTCAACAATGAAGGCATTTCTCCTTCCATATTAAGGTTAGGAGGTCCTTCACTCTCATTCTGGCGCAATTCCTCCAAAGGATCGGCCTTACGTTTCCTTCCCCTCTTCTTAGCAACCTTAGGTGACGGTGGAGCAGATGTGATTGGAGGTCCTAAAGCAGGTGGGCCTTGCTCTAGAAAACCAGGCTCCATATTTTCGTTATTCAAGTTGAACTCTTCATTATCAGCCGGCCGGGATGTCAAATGGGCAGTGTAGTTTCGACCAATAACTCGAGACGGAATATGTCTGCCAGGCAAGGCAAACAGCTTTTCCACACCACCAGTTTCCTTCCAGTGCATAAGACGTTTGGTTGGAGGGGCTAAATCCAGGGTAGTTACAATATCCGAAGTATCAGACAGCTGTGCCTTCATCTCTTCGCCAGATATGTTCTTCACTTCATCAACAATCAACTTCCGTTTTCGTTTGGCACCAGCTCGAGCTCCACCTGATTTTAATAATAGATGAATACCAGTTCTGCATTACTGACTATGATACTTCCAGTCAAGTACAAAAAAATTACCTCTTGCGACAGGAGTCTCAATAGGTGCAAGAGCAAAAGATTCGTCTTCATTTTGCAATAGAGTAGTCTGATCTGCTTCATTCGGTTCATCAGGCTCTTCAACGTTATTAAAAATGTTGGCTCTATCTTGAATTGGAGCTGGTTCATGAGTAAGAGGTGATGGAGGACCAGAACTAGCCATAGGAGAAGGTGGCCCACCAAAGTCATCATCCGAATCTCCATGCATTGGCTCATCAGGAAGACCCATATCCGGGCGTGGTTGAGGAGGTTCGTCAGCCGGCTCATCGAAAAGACCTCCATCGCCTTCGAATAACCCTCCAGCTATGAGAATAGTAAATATGATTCATCAGCCCATCTTTAAACAAACTAACAAGTAAACATTCTGTATTTGCGGAGCTGAAATCATACCCATCATATCATTAGTGAGAGGCGCTCCAAACCCATCATCTGGAATTGCCGGAGCCTCTTTTCCAGAGCGCTGAATTGAGTGCTCAGCAAAAGCTGAAGAACCACCATGGTCGCCAAATATATTTGAATTGGTATCTGCATCTCTCATTAACTCCGGAGCATCTTCATTGAAGTCCCCAAATCCTTCATCGTGATGGGGCAAATTTAATGCTCCATAGTCTTCTCTCAATGTAATTTCTTCTGCCCTAGACTGATTCATACTCAATTGCGCTTGAATGTCCACGTCACTAGTTTAAAAGATTAAAAAATAGATCCTTGTTCTAGGCACAGTAGTTGTAAGCCATAAAAATAATAAAAATAAATGAGATTGAAAATACAAGATTACACGAACGAATACTTACTTAATTTCTGGAATGTTAGTGTCAAAATCATGAAAAACTTCTGGAAGTGTGATAGCATTTACAGCAGCTTCCCTGCTTTCTTCAGGAAGATCCACCATCCCTGGCCTAAAAGCCATCTTAATTTTGACAAAAGCTTCATTACAATCCGCAAGTAAATATTTCGCCTTGCGGGAGTAGATGCGGACAACCCCCAGCAAAAGATGTCCACTGGTCCTGAGGGCCATCTTAACCTGTAGTAACACAAACACCAAAATCAGATATCTTATTCGAAAACACAATTTAAAAACAAAACTTTTTTAAATCAGAATTATAGAAAAAGCAAATTTTAAACACAGAAAGCAGGTTCGCAGTCAACAGTGAAGATGCAGTTTGACTATTCAGTAGTTCATGTTCAATCAAAAATTTAATCAAAATGTCATTATCGCCCAAAAAATCATAAGCCCGCTCAAATTTTTTACCTTGGGGTGAAGTATTCCCTCGACAGATTTCTCAATAGATGTTTCAAAAACGTGGGCCTTGGTCAGTTTTTTGTCCCAATGCGCTGCAAGCCAAATTCGGGCCAAAGGCCCTTTTTTGGCCAACACAAAATGCGCATAAAACATGATGGAGGCTCTTTAAGATCACAATTAAAATGTTTAAACAAAATTTCCCCACTGGCTCAAAAAAATAACCGTTCAATCGCCCTCTACACACACAACTGCTGGGAAGTACAGCATATATACTACGCAAACAGCTCTAATACAGATAGGAGGCTGACAGCTAGTCGATTGTAGCGTCAGCGGGCCAAATCCCCGTATTACAGAGATTAAACTTCTCATGCTGTTAAGTTTACTTTGCATTATGTTTTTTAAATAATAATACTACAAAAAAATTAATAGTTTAATTTTAAACAGCGTTCAAAGTATAATTTAGTACTATGCATAAACTTTTGAAAAAAATTCTAATTATGGTCTTGGCATTTTCAGCTAGTACGTCAAATACACAAAAATGCATATGACTCTCCCATGTTATCGCATGCTAGCTGAAAATGCCAAGACTAAAGTAAAGTGAATTTTTGAGTTCATAAATTCATAATTAAAGGCTGATGCTAGCCTTTTTGTACTCTAGAACTAGGTAGTACGTAGGCATATGCTTCTTCCCTCCACCCATAAATCCGTTCTCCGTTCCCAATGTATATAGATTGAACAAGAGGAGCATTCTAAACCATTGAGTACATTAATGCTGCAGACTTTACATAGGAACAATTTGACTATGTTGCGAACAGTGGGAGCAAATTGTTAAAAAAAGATATATCCTTTCATATCTAATTGACGGGACAGGACGGACGGAACAGTTATTAGTCAGAGTTGATTTGCAGTTTGGATAAAAAAAAATGTTTCTGGGGACTGGGAAGTAGATTGTCTAATGTTTTAGAATAAGGTATAAAAAACATCACACATACATTGCTTATATAGCGAATGTATTCAAGATAAGGACGGCTAAACAGAAATACTGAGACGCCTTGTTTTGTTTAAAAAAAGAAAAAAAAGACGCATTTTGCTCTTCAAACAATAGTCGTATTTAATAGCCATCGACCCCTATTGCTCCAGCCGACCAGACTGCAACCAGAAATATATAGTATTTACTATTTACAACGTTTTTTCACCGCATTGCAAGCCAGTATTTTGCAAATAAACAATGGAAGGAGGTCCACCGCAGATTCCGCAAACATTTGTGAAGGACATAAAGCCTGGCTTGAAACAACTCGCAATGGTAATGATTGTTTTAGAAATTGGAAAGCCTAGCACAACCAAAGATGGACATGAAGTTCGGCCAATTAAAGTGGCTGATAAGACTGGAAGCATCAATTTGTCCGTTTGGGATGAGCCAGGAACACTTTTGCAGCCTGGAGATATCATAAAAGTTAATAAGGTGAATCCTTTGTACAACTCATTGTTTTTTCAGACATTGAAGAATGCCTTCGAAGTATCAATACTTTATTCTACTTGGATGAGAATAGTATGACTGATAACTAACAACTGTCTCTTCTTTGGTTTTCTAGGCATATGCGTCTTTGTTCAAGGGCTGCTTGACTTTATATATTGGGAAAGGGGGAGAGATTCATAAAGTAGGAAATTTTTGTCTTGCGTTTTCTGAAGCCCCATTCATGAGTGAAGAAAATACCTTTGCTCATCCTATTTCTGGAAATTCTTCGAATTCGAAAAAGAAAGTCCCTTCGTAAGGGTCGATGCAACATTCTAAATTTTGTATATTTAGTTTTCAATCGGACACGAACGAACTATCTCTTTCGCTTCATTGAGAATTTGGCTACACTATATTTACATTGCATTCGCAGAGTATGCTCATGAGCACATTTGACATGATGCAACGCAAACTCACAATAAAAAATGTATTAATTTATTCTAAAGACTGGATCCCTTCGTCACAAATGACTTGAGAATATTCACAGTCATATAATCATGAAGCATAATGTCATTATATAGAAACGCTTGTGAATTTCAGTGTTAATTTGCCTTTTTTTGTACCATAAATCTATAATATTAAGTTTAAAGACTGTCATTCATATTTTGTTATCCAAATAGTGCTTATATGATTATGGAGATGGACTGAATCCATCACTTTTTTTCTGTATATTGAAAGCATATAATTGTTTACAAATTCAATTAAACGATAAGTTGCGAAGTCTAATGATCTTAATTTCTTGTAACATTTGACCTATTCATTACTGACGAATTTCGAATGTCAGTTGTTTGTGGCGGTCAGTATGCAGTGATCAAATCGCATAGGGAGCACATGCTCGCATCGCATGGTGAAAAATCCTAAAATCTTTAACGACGAAAGCAGACTTTCATATCAACATAACATACAAATGCATAATGCATACGTAGCAAGCCTATCAGTCACTCAAATTCCAATGTTTTAAAATTCTCTCTGAAAAATTCGCAGCGTTCTCTAGACTCGTCTTCGTCAAAAGTATTTATGCACTGAATTAATTTGAATGCATCATCATTATTATATATGCTAAAAGTGCCATCTTGTATACTGTGTATACTTTACATATTGCGCATTGGCCACTTAAACGACTAATAATTTGAACCAACTTTCTCCGTACTGCACTCTTTTACATGCATTAAAACATGCTCTGTCAGCATCTGCATTTCATGTTTTCACTCTCGTTATGCAACGTGCAACAAAACTTTTTTTGTCTTTATAGCATGAAAGCATGATTGATGAATAACCAGTATGATGAGAGAGTCCTGTTAAAATGGGGAGTAGCATTATTTTAGCTTTCTTTTTTAGTTACACTCAGCTGATGAAAATATTTTGAATCTATGCGTTTTCTGCTTTCACTACTCCGTTACGTTATGCCCTAATAAATTGATCGAAGACTAATTGAAACCGTTGAAACCAGCCAATTGCTCATATCTAGACAAGCATATATGGCTACGTCCTTATGAACTCAGGGTGTCTCTATGTTTCGCTCTCGCTCCCTCTTCAAACTCAACGGACGGATATCATATCTATACTCAGTCTTAATTCGTGCGGATGGCAAAACTGTGCGTTTAATTTCTGAGTTTATTTATTTTTGCTGTGTATTTGAAGTGGAACAGTGGATCGATTCGGAAATCAAATTAGTCACAATTTGATCTTTTCATCGTTAGTTCATTACTGTAATCTTTCATCCTAGGTAACGGTGGTTTACATACTTACTTTTTACAATCAAACAAACGACTAACTTGCGGAAGATTCATCTTCCAACAAATTATAGGAACTCGGTTGCTTTAACTTTTGAGATTTGAATGTTCCTATTTTGAGATTCAGGAGGTGCGACTGCGAACAATTAAATGGGTGTAGATAAAAATTAGTTATCGATTGATTGTCCTTAGTATTGAAATGAAATAAGAAGTTTTTTACAGTTATTTGTTGATAAATACTTTCTACTTTCATTTTTCTTTGTTAAACGACTTTTTTTTAGTATTTTTATGTACACAGAGTTTATTTTTTTTGGACTTTTATTATCTTCCCAGCATCCCAAATGATTATAAGTAAGAATTACTTTTGAATTCGTTTTTTTATTTAGGCCACTGTTGCTGACGTTCATTGGTGACTGAGATTTTCTCCTACATCACACAAATGGCTTCCTCCGTATGTATTTATATACATTCACCAATTCACCTCATTATTTTGGTTTTACTCGAGTCTAGAGTGAAATTATTGTAACTAATGCTTGTAAATTTAGGTCTCAAATGTAGAAAATCTACCTCCTCATGTGCTCCGTGGAGTTTCGAAAGAAATTGTTTCGCTAAGTCAAGAACCGCCCGAAGGAATTAGACTTATTAACTGCGACGATATGACTGATATTCAAGCCATTATTAGTGGTCCAGGTAAGGTTTTTTCAATCGATTTTCAATTATCAGAGTATCTTATCCATTAAAACACCCGAAAAATTGAATTTTATTGTTTCAAAGAGGGGACACCATATTCTGGAGGGCAATTCAAAGTTAAATTGATTCTTGGAAAAGATTTTCCAGCTGCACCGCCTAAAGGTTTTTTTCACACCAAAATATTCCACCCTAATGTTTCAATCAGTGGAGAAATCTGTGTCAATGCTCTGAAGAAGGATTGGAATCCTGTTTTGGGCCTAAAGCATATTTTATTGGTAAGTTTTAATAACAATATTTTCTGTTTAGTTTTCAGTGATAGTACAATGACATTCACAATATCATTATTTTTCTCCCGTAGGTGATAAAATGCCTCCTCATCGAACCGAATCCTGAATCTGCACTGAATGAAGAAGCAGGGAAATTATTACTTGAAAATTACGATCAGTTTTGCCAAAGAGCGTCCTTAATGACTGAAATTCACGCTAAACCTCAACCTAGCTCCCCACCCTGCCCTAAAAAAGCAAAAATTGGAAAAGACAAGAAAAAGGCTCTCAAGCGTTTGTGAAACTTTCCACCAGTCTATTCCTAATTAATAAGCTAAATATTGTATTTTATAATACCCTCTTCATTAACCTACATTTCGTCGTCGTTTTATTAACCATCCATGAATTTAGAAATGTGCTTTTGTCCCCTACAGATAGCAACAGTACGTTTGTCAGTTGGAAATCATTTTTTCAAGTCACAGGACATTTTTTTTAAAATAAATGATCACAAAAAATCGTAAAATATTTCGTTAATTACTTTCTTTTATTCCCAAATCCGTGGCTTTTGTTCTGTGTATTGTATATACCTTTTCACTTTGCATAACTGTTTAACTAACTACTACATGTGTTTAATGGGTATGATTTTTATGAATAGTAATGGCTGGTTAAGCTATATAGGAAAACACGGGTTAATTGTTTCTAGCGTTTTCTAAAGCTATTTATTTATGGGTTTCTGTCAGTAGCTAAATATTCTAAAGATCTGTCACACTTTAGGTCAGGTATGCTTTTTGCATATCTAAATATTGAATAGTACTCAATAATGGAAATGTTTGTGTGTTATTTTAGATGAGCTGGTAAACAATTCTACGTTACATGACCACTCTTGATCACTCGCTTGCAAAGTAAGATAATTGTTTGATCACCACACCTAAAATGTCCAGCGACGAAACTAAACGTAATAGGTCAAGTAATTATGTTACTCGCAAAGTCAAGTCGAATAATATTATAATACTATTTGGTGTAATTTTGTATCATGTAGAGTAGTCATAATGTCGTCCCGGTGGGAACTAAACATCACAATCTTCAGCTAAACGTATTTAGCTCCTTCAGAACTGAAATTAGTTACGTAAGCTATGGATGATGGATTTACATTATTCACTTTTGGAATCCTTAAATGAATTGTAAATAATCTGTAGGCAATATAATTATTTGTTGCAATATCTTTGCAGATTTTGTAATTTACTTCACTTACTATTATCGTTCAATGAAATGGCTTCATAACTATCAAGTATTTGCCTATAAAGTGTGTCAAGGATATTAAAACTTATAGTATTAAATGACAATTATGCATTGGTAAATAATTCTCAGCTAATCGGTATGTTATTTCTTTATGTCACGGTAAATTTTGGTTTACATGTTTGACGTACAGTAACAGTTCCTAAATCAATCATTAGGACCCTCTTGCATTGTAGAATGGTAATATGAGGGGGGAGCAGACGCTGTTGTTTGGTCAGTTGGGTGTCCACTTTCATATCCAGCTCTAGTTCTACTGTTCATTATGCTGGGTGCATGTATACTTGAGCGGATGCTCGTATTCACGTAACTCATTGACTCTCGAAAAGCTACGGAGGAAACGACCGTAGGATTGTGATTTTCATCCAACCCATTAGATCCTGTACCACTGAGGAACGGGTTGCTCAATCTATCATCAGCGCTAGGGTCAATTCTGCTATTCATCTCGGAATTTCGTGATAGGGACCGTTTCTTCACAGTAACTTCTACCAGGATGTAATTGTCATTACTAAAGTGTAGTATCATGTTCTCTGGAATAGCTAAGCAAAATCCGTTTTTCCTAATGGATTCCGCTGAAGTACGGATAGAATGCACTGGACCATTCCATATTATTGAGATATTCTAATGGGTACGAAACAATAGCTATTGTTTCAGTCTCAGCATATAAAATGAAATAATTTTAGATCTGTAACTCAACTTTTTGTGCGTTGCATAGTCCAACTGTGGCAGAGAAAACATTTTCTTCGAGCAGTTCTGCTTCTTGATTTTGTAGCCATATCCATATCCAAAAATTGGGTCGGACCAACTCGAACATTAGGAGAAACACATTGTCATACACTTGGATAAAGTAAGGGAGCCACATTTTGTCTACATAATATGTATAAGGAAAAAATGGTATGATTTGAGCGTATAAAAATGGATATATGCCATATTTACATCGAATTATTGTGCTCATAAGTTCAAATACAAATTCCAGAAGTAAAATTTCATGGAAACTCAGTTGGTTCTACGCTACGTACCGTTGAAAATGGGATGGTCTACATGATATGGAACTTGTACGGGGTTCTCATCCGTTCCCGATATCTTGTGGACGAAGTTCAAATGCGAGAGAAATGATTTGTACTTTATATTTTCTTCACAGAAAGGCATTATGCATGGTATTGGTCTGGATTAAAAATGTATCATCTCATCTTTTAAATATAATGGTGCATAACTAATTAGAACTTACTATAATTTGTGCTATACTGTGGAAAAAGCTACCTAAAAGTGCAATTATCTTCATGCTCTCTCATGCTTTCCCCTTTCCATTTTAGGTAGTCACATCCCTGATCAGAATGCTTACAAGATTGTGCATATTGGCCAATGAAATTATCCACAAAAAGATTCCTTGTCCCAGAAAACCCACTACGACAGGAGGGGCAAAGTGAGACAGCTTTTCGGCATTTGTGGCAAATGATGTGACCATTAACACAGGTGCTCACTGGGGGCACACATGTATTGAAGCAAATGGGGCATTCCAAATCTCTGAACATTTTCTTCAAGTTTCGAGAGGATGGAAGAGGATTCACAATTGAAGTTATAGAACTCATCCTAGAATTAGGATGTCATTTACAACTTTTTTTGCTGCATTGCAAACTGAATCTCAACGCCAAAATAAGAGTTTTTACCTTCTTGGGTTTCGCCGTTTCTTGAAGCAGAAGAAATGCATTGTGGATGTTGGACGTTTTTCTCATTTAGGACGGTAAAAAATTTTCACTTGGGGAAATAGGATTGACTTTTAATTCTGGACTTCGCAATAGCCTACTCAATCCCCTGTTTAGATTTTGGATGCACCTACAGGCCCTTCCCTTGACCTATGCATGAAGGTCTTATTTCATTATTCTATTTCGTTGTGTATGAGGATATTTTCGTTGTCCTGGAATTTTTGAATTGGTAGGTAAATGGGTTAAAAGTCCATAGGGTTAAGGTGATCCTTTCAAGGCTATGGTCAAGGGCTCCTCTCAATGTATTCACATTTCCTTTGTATGTGCACTCGTAGGTTTTAGTAGTATGTTTTGTATCATCGTTGCATCAACATCAACAAATTTACTGGGTCAAATAACAAAATACCCTAGCCCTTACCAAGGTGTTTATGATTTGCCTTCGCATTCACAGTAGTATATAAAGGTGAACTTGGATTTCATCGTGATTTAGTTGAACTAGATAGTTAGTTTGAATCAGTACCATAATTATATTATCAGTTTGTTCAAAATGTCTAACTTAATTTATTGTATCCCTGTTTTGGTCCAGTTACTGTGGATTGTACACGTGGCAAACTGTGGTCACAATACTTTGAGTAATCCAGTGTTCAGCCAGTTATCTTCTGAAAATCTGCATAGATTCGATCAAGCTTTGAAAAAATGCACAGGACAATGCAAGGTGGACAGTTCTTGTCTCGGTATAGAAATCTATGTGGATCCACCATTGGCACAAGTGACCAATCACAGCGACAACTTGGAGTTCATATGCAAGCTTGGATTTGAAAAAGTTGAATCCATGCAAGGGGAATTGATTTATAAGGGGATACCTGTCACCAAATTACCAAAAGTAGCTACAGAAGACCATAAATTGGCAAAAAGGGAGACTAGTGAATCGGGAGAATCCAGGGAACTTACGTGGAGGAAATCCATAGACGATGTTGGCGTAACAGAGGGGCGAAGTAAGAAACAGATGGAAAGTGCTGACAATCAAACGGACTTGAATGCTTCCGCTCCAGCTACTGTTCCGTTGTCCGAAGGCACACAGCCCGTTTCACCTCCTCTTGTAGGAACCAATTCCGCATCAAAACTCAATGAAACTTCGTCAGTAAATGTGACAACAAATGCTATGCCGGACACGGACTTGAATACTTCCGCTGCCGCTTCAGCAACTATTTCCTTGTCTGAAAATGAAGGTACACAGCCCGTTTCAACCCCACTTGAAGGAACGAATTTCACGTCAAAACTCAATGAAACTTCATCAACAAATGTTACAATAAATCCAAAGCCAGACACAAACGACACAGAGGGAATATCCATCAATCAATCTGTTGCAACTGCGACCATTACATCTATGGGGGATAACATTCCATCAAAAAGTGACAATGAAACAGCAGGATTTCTGGACCAACTTTTTACGTCAGGAGATAAAATACCTACCATGAATAACACTGCAAATACAACTTCTGTATTTTCTAATTCAAATGTTGCCGCTACAAACACAAATGAATCTGACATCAAAATGGAGATTATAGAATCTGTACCTACATTTGCAAACAAAGAAAACTTGACAGTTGCAGTGGCTAACGGAACACAAATTGGTGAACATGCTAGTGTAGCTACAAATGATTCTTCCACTACTGCACCGCTTGAAAATAAAACTGAAGAGAATTCAACGACTATTCCCTTGGTCTTTGAAAAACCAGATCAAGTTGAATTGACGAATTCAACGAAAAATTCAACTATCGAAGATATGAATAGCACAGTCGCTCCAAAGTTAACAGCAGCTTCTCTGGAAAATAAAAATATTGTCGTTTTGCCGGCAACAAACGGATGGGATGAAATGATTCAGAAAAATTTGACCACAGTTTCAAAGGATGGTGCACTGCCAAATGTGGCTACGTCCACTATCATTTCAAGTAACCCAACTATGACAGAGGAAAAAATTCAAGCGGTTCCAGTCTTGCATGGGGCGTGCTCATCGGTAGATGAAGACGTTTTCAAAACAAATATTCAAACAGCAACTTTTGCATACTATAAAGAAGAACCAGTGGAACTTTTATTCAGCTCCAAATCATCATGTGTTGCTGTTCTGAAGTACGTTTTAATATTTTGTTGTCGAATTGTTTTGTCAAAATGGTTTTTTTTTTAATTATAAATACCGATTTTTTTGCTCAGGAAAAATAGAGACAAAACAATAATTTTACTTGATGACATTTTTGATGATTTTCCACAAAACTTGGCTGTCACCACAGCTGGATTTTTTGAGCACAAAGTTTTCCTTTTCGATTCTGCGCCAGGTAAAAATCTAAAAATGTATCTTTACTAGATCAAATTCAAATTACATATTATTGGCGTGAGTAATCCAAAATATATTTATAAAATGCGTTTTATAGAACAAAATATCTGGATATATACTTACGATAATAAGACCAGTAAATACCGTCACACGGATTTCATTTTATCAAAGAGTCAGTTTTTACAACGTTGTGAGATCACAGCTCCTCTGGATATCCATATACAAGCTTTTGTGCACATCTCGCAATCAGATCCAACTTGCATCTTGTTTGACTCGTAAGTTCATAACTGTAATCACATATTCGTGACTGATATTCCGTTAAATAATTGATACAAATTTTGTGATTATTGAAGGAATGGAAAATCCTGGCTCTCTAGCAGTGCAAGCGAAGAAGCCATATCGTTCTCGGAGGCAATGCAATGCTTAATGAAAGAAGAATTCATGTTTGTCAAGTCCATTGTAGTATGGTTGGATGAGCCGAAAGTGAATAAGGCCTATGTTTATGGAAGTAATGATGAGTTGTATCAAATCAGTAGAAAAGATACGTCCAATTTGTGGCAAGAGAAAAGTTTTCTACGAATTCCGTATTCAGAATACCCATTATCTTCCCAGGCCATAAAGTATTATGCTATGTAGAATAAAGTTTTACACGAAAAAGTATTATGTACATATATGTAATGAAAAAATATAAAATCATCCTTATTTGCTTATGTTATGTTTGACACATAACTCTGATTGATTCAGAAATAGAATAATGATATGTAAGGATTAAGTGAATTGAAATATATTATATGAAGTAAATATTCTCAAGAATCCCTTTTGTGGAATTATTTTTGGATGGTAGATGCATTTATTTCCATTCATAGCAAACATAAGTGCATGCAATTTATATTTTGGTATTTACGTATGTGAACTTGTTTGTACCCTTTTGTTATACACACACTACACTCACACTTACAAGATCTAGAATCATTCTAAAGTGTTAGGAAAAAATCTTATAGACGAAAACGTAACACAAACCGCTATATTTATAAAGTCGTGCCATAAATTGCACCACTCACTCACAACTGCAATAAGAATTGACGCATTGGCTAAAAGAGCCTGAACCTTGCAACTCCAAATGAAATGGCTGACAGTCTAAAAACATGCAATAAATCCATATATTCATTACGGATCACAGTTATTCGGGAGTTTATTGCTCTGCCAAAAAACAAAGATAAACATTTCCTACTACCGCATTGCATGTAAAAAATTCCGTATTTAGCATGTCATGTTTTAATAAAATAATCTACAATCTGACATTGAAGAACGGATGTTCAAAATATAGTTTCCCTGATGACACATTACATAATGGACAATAAAGATTGCTCCTATTATGTAGTAATGACTTGCATCCAGCATTTATTTCGTTTTCTCAAACTATGTAGTATCCGTATACTTTTCCATATTTCTATGACTTAACCATGAGGCTTAAAATCCCTCAGCCCTCAACAACAAATAGCTTGTGGTATGAAATTGCAAAAAAACAAAAGTGATTCAACTCTGCTGCTGATTATAATTGCAAACTCTCATGATACCTTTTCTCATTTAGAACACCGGAGGGTGAGAATGCATAAATATGGTGATGAACCAAACAATGAATAGAATGCGTGTACTACCAACTGCCCGTGCCTCCGTTAGAACCCAGCATCGATAAGTGTGTAAGTAAACGTTAGGCGAACAAGTATGCTGCAGCAGCAGCTCATTGTAAAGAACAATGATCCGTGTAAGATGGCAAAAACTAATGTCATTATTTCATACAAGGAAGCACCGGACGGATGTTAATGTTGAGCTAGGCTTGTGTTTAGATAAAGATCGGATTTAGATCTTTTCATGTTGTTTTCAATTTTCGTTGACCGTAGAGTACTTTAAAATTTGAAAACAGAAGAAGTGAATGCATGCATACAGAAAAAATTCAAAAGTTTTAGTGACGGGAAACATGGCGGTCTCTAGGATCTAGGCTTAGAAAAATTATGTTTCGAAACAGTATTAGCCTAGTTAACTTGAACGTAAAATTTAAAAAATTGAAGAAATTGATAAAAATTTTCATGAATTAGGAAGAATTTTTTAAGCATAAAAACTTAACATAAATTATAACCAAGCTGGTTTATTGCTACTATCCGACTTCTGTTCATTTTGATTCAAATAGCAGTTCAAAAACCTTGGTGTCCTCAGTTGTCCGTAACTTCTGTAAGACACAGGTGTATTAACCACAAGTGTCAAAAAAGTTTCAATATTAAGAATGACGGTGTGCAAAAATTTTGTTGTTATCTCTCTTTTTATTGGAATTACTGGATGCACAGGTTCGAATTTTACAAAGAATTTGAGCTCATGTATTTATTTTTGAATAAAGTGTTAATAATTTAAGATAACATTTTTTTAGCAACAGACAACTCGTATATTCCAATCCCATTGGTTCCGCATAATCATCCTGGATGCAATCTATCCATAACCCATCCAGTCAAAAATGAAGATGAAGGGAGAAGCGGAACCATGGACATTCTTAAAGCCAATAACTATGATATCAATATTTTAAAAAATCCTAATTTCATTAGACCAACTGAAAATGTACACGGCTACAATCCAAATTTAGGAACGTATCCCCCTCAGAATGAAAATGCTTTTGATTTTCGTTTCAATGGGATGGGATATCCTTCTCAAAATAAAGTTAGAAATCCATCAATTCAACCACAGTCCCAAAATATTATAGGAGATATGATGGGCACAGAAAATGCTATTCAATTTTATCTGTACACTCGGTAAGCTGCGAAAATAATATAACTTAACAGAATTTTCGTTCCGGTAGTAAATATACATGCATTTTACTATTTAGAAATAACCCAGGGCTGGGCGAAGCAATATTCATCAATGAGGGCATGCTAAACTCAAGTCAGTTTGATAAAGACAAGAAGACAAAAATAATCCTCCAAGACTTTATTGACACAAACATTGTTGGAGACTGGGTTCCACAAATGAAACTTGCGTATCTGAGTGCACAAGATGTAAACATTATTGTGGTAGACTTTTCAGTCTTTTCGGCATCAAAACTAATGGTGACAGATCTTCCTATCTTGGCTGGTAAAAAAATTGCTCAAATGATTCAAATGCTCAAGTTCATGGGAGCTCCATTTGAAAATTTCCACATTATTGGGCGGTAAGTCATGAGTTTGATTATACTTAAAAATTACAAGTTACTTGAGTCAAAATAGTTATAAGCTTAACGTAGTAGCGCGTTAGAGTAAAAGCGCCCATCCATATAGCAAGTAATGAACAATGATATAGATGAACAGAAGCACGAACATAGTTATGCGCATGCTCCTGTTTACTTTCTTTGTTTAATGCTATTGAAGCACAACTAAACTATTACAGCGGATTTTTTTATGGTTTGTTGTTGCGTTTCAAATCTATTTTTAATAAAGTATAGTCGTATTTAATCGCCACTATTATCTACAATTGTCACTTTGAATTCAGTGGTGTCATTTCTCATTTGATTTAAATCTTTTGTAGTTCGTGGGGAGCCCACATAGCTGGAGTAGCTGGGAGGATGTTAGCTGGACAAATTGGAAGAATTACGGGACTCGAGCCGACAGTACAAATCCCTTCCCTTAATTCAATGATCCATCGGATGACATTAAGTCGCCGAGATGCAAAATTTGTTGACGCCATTCACATAAATGGACAAAGATTTTTCTTTCATGGGGCAGCTTTTGGATTAACGGAGCCCAAAGGTCATGTGGATGTGTACCCTAACATTGCTGAAAAAGGACGTGGATGTCCTGGAGAATCTATAAGCAATAGGAACAACTATAGCTGTAAGATATAATTGCATGGAAGATTTAACTTATATAATTAGTTGAGCTGCATTAGTCATTTTAATCTAGTATTTGCTCTTACTTTTAGTTAGAAACTGTAAAAAAGGACGCGGCGTCAAATATTTCATTGAGACCGTGCGGAATCCTAATGCACATCCTATGTGCCAATGCTATTCATTCGAGCAGTATAGAAAAGGAGGTTGTTTGTGTCGAGCAGATTTTGCCATCCATAACATGGGTGAATCAATATCAAATATGTAAGTTGTTAAAAATGGAAAAACCTTTAGATGAGAACGAATTTTTTGTGAATGACAAGATGTATTTATGTTTTTAGGACTCACGGAGTATTTCAACTTGCCCCACCTGGTGACTTGAGGTATCAAAGTGCACCATTTTTACCTCATCAGCCGTTCCAGAGTAGAGGAATTTGGTAAAAATATAAAAATTTCAAATACTTACTTAGCCCAGCTGGTTACCCATAATTTTAATTTATTACTTGATGATTATGATGTGATATTTTTTTACTCATTTTTATGCACTAGTTAGTTAGTCAATTAGCGTGTTAAATAAAAATATCTTTCTTCCAAGTTTTGCAAACTGACAATGTTTACTCTTATTCTTAACCTGTTTGTATCTTGTTGGACTGCAACTTTGTAAATAAGTTATTTTGTAAAGCTTCAGCTCAATAAGCGACAAACAGGTTAAGGAGTTACATCGTGAATTACTACTACAAACTATTTGGACTGAATATTTAGCTCCGTGCAAAATATATTTTTTTTAAGTCTTCGGAAATTGCATTTGTAAATTCCATAGATCGTACCCCAGGTTGTGTCAATGTTAACTTCAATGAATACACTGTACTGCTATAGTACAATTTAGAATTTGGGTGCACACACGTTTCCAAAAACTAATGTCCATGACCATAAGTAAAAAGTGAATGCATTGTAGGAGCCAAAAAGTGTTTATTTGCTTTGGGGCAAATGAATAAACACAGATCATGAAAACTAGTTTTCATTCACATAGTGGGAAATATGATACAGCTCACGAATTGCATGCAAGCATTGCAAAAGAAATCCGCATTTTTAACCCACCTATTGTTCCAAAGTTTATTCCGCCAGGGTTTAAAAATCTTGTCTTCAGATGTACTAAAAAAATTTGCGCATCAAACCCAAGCTATTTAGATGAAATTCGAACTTTGCAAATTACTACGATATCAAGATATGACATGGTTAAAAAAAGTTCATGGCCGAAATCATCATAATAGAGTAGAGGATCTGTATTAGATGGTATTCTTGGGGAGAAGAAACATGCGTACACGTTTGTCTTTGTGTGATTGTATACTAGTTGTACCGGTGAATGCAGTTAGCAATAGGATATTGAAGGCTATTGAAACTTGACAAATAAATACAAAAGTAAATAATTTTCAGATGTCAGTTTGGGTTTGTATTTCAATCAACGACGTTACATATGAAATAATATATAAATACTAGAATTTCGCCAAATGTGGTTAGACAATGAAGTTCAGCTATTGGACACCGTTTCTAGCATCCATATTAGCAACAGTGCTCCCATGTGGTAAGTAAACTTATGAAGTGAACTAAAGTTGCATAACTTATGTTGCAATCAATTTCTGTCAACGCCCTGCGTAGGGATTCGGCCATACAAGTTTGCGGAAAATGTTCCCTACAACCATTATAAAATAACAAATGATCCTCAACAAGTGAAATCAGAGCCAATCACCAGTGCTAATTTGTTCAAATGGTTGAATCTTAAGAATTTAGTACGATTCAAGCTCTGGACAAGGTGACTGCATAATTCACTTCATTATGATAATCAACTTCAATAAAATCGATCAAAGCACTGATTGCACTTTTTTATATACGATTATGATTGAAGAAAAAATCCCGAACTAGCCCATGAAATCAAATTTGAAAACTTGGAATCTCTTAAAACAAGCAATTTTGACAATCGTCGACTCACAAAAATAATCATCCATGGTTTTGCCGATACAGCTACAGAAGCTTCCATAACATACTACCTCGTGGATCTGAAAAACGCCTATTTGGCGCTTGCAGACTTGAATATCATAGTATTGGATTATTCTTTGTTTACTATTCCCTTGTTTTATTGGACTGCCCTACCGGATGTGGCCGCCCAAAGACTCGCCGAGTTTTTAACTTTTATGGAGAAATATGGAAATCTAGCACTCCATACAGTTCATCTCATTGGATTTTCATGGGTTTGATCTTTTTTATGCTTCCTCCTTAAAAATGAACAACTTATAATAACTTCTAGATGCCACATTAATGCAAATTCAAACAGACATGAAACACTTCCTATAGTTAAAGCAATGTTCTGTTAAACAAAATGGACAACCAAAAAATTAATTTTCAGGGCGCACATGTAGCAGGCATAGCAGGACACGCACTGCATGGACGCATTGGAAGAATTACTGGACTGGATCCAGCTGGTCCAACATTTAGGTAAATAATTACAAAGTATCCATCCTTTTTTGATTATTTCAAAATAATTTAATACTTGTTTTGGTGTACAGATATGTAGATAATGAATTCCGTTTAGACAAATCCGATGGTATTTCGCTAGTTCACCAAATTCCCAAAATCTTGATTTTCAGAGCATTTAATATTTTTATATTATTTGTTACTTGAAATCCAAAGCCAATTTCGTTGACGTTATTCACACGAATGCTGGGAAAACATTATTTTTTGGAGGATACTTGGGACTACCGGCTGCTCTAGCGCATACCGACATATATCCGAATGGGGGACAAAAACAAACCGGTTGTCCCAGAACTACTCCATTGGTGTATGAAAGTGAGCTGATTCTATGTAAGAAGCTGCATTCATTGAGGTGCATAATACTTTAAAGAATTTGTTTAAATTGCAGCATTAGAATGCTCACATGGTCGATCAGTACGTCTATTCATTGAAAGTATTCAGTCACCTTTAGCATTCCCGTCCTGCAAATGTCCCTCGCTGGAAGAATTTGTAAAAGGAAGTTGTGCTTGCAATCCGGAAGATATTGACTATATGGGGGAGCATATCTCAAATGAGTGAGGCGACAATCCACAATACGCTCCAAAAATTGCGGTAATTGGTGTTCCAGGTTTAAAAAAAGTACATTAATCCAAATTATTTTCAGAGCGAGAGGAGTAAGGCATTTGATAACAAAATCAAGAAAACCATTTGGGCATGGTCCTCATTTACAAGTCTCCATTCCTGCTAATGTTACAAGTAAGAATGAAGCCAACGATTATAAACAGAAAAATACAAAACATGATGTTCATGCTTCAAAAACTGAAGAAAATGAGCCAGTCGTAGATCTCACCATAAGTTATAAAGATCACGTTCAAATATTTGCTATTAAAAATCCATATGTTCCAAAAAATTTTCCTAGGAGCAATATTGTAAAAATTTGTAACAATATGTACCAACAAATGAGCGCAAATAAAAATTCGAATTCGAGTGCTGTTTGAGATAGGAGACACAAATTCTGATAGCCATAGAGTTTAATTTTTAAATGTTGCCACTTTATTATTATAGCTTTGCATTTTTTATGTTTAAGCATTTAGTTTGGTTTGAAATAGGTACGCCATGTTAGCTTTTTCTTTTTTTAGAATCGGATGCATTCTTGAAAAATCGAGTGTTGTGATTTGGCGTCAAGGTCAAACCAAAGCAATATTTTTTCACTCCTCAATTTCTTGATTCACTGCACTCATTGCAGATTCTTTGATTAGATTTGTAGTGCAATACTGTTTTTATATGCTAATTGTTAATAGACTAGGCATTAACCAGTGAATATATTTAATTTAGTCAGTATTTATTTCCAGTTTACTTCATTTAAGATGAATTATACAGTTAGGCTTAACCAAAGTCAAAATATTTATATTTACAATGAGGTATGATGTGATCAGTATGATGTAAATCTTTCATTTTTGTCCAGGATTGAATTCTGTTCCTAGCCAAATGTGTCGCGCATACATTTTCTTCAAAAATCCTCATCTAGAAACACAACAAAATGGATTATTATGATTCATCGCTGATAGTTAACTAATTGCCAATAATCAAATAGCTAATTTAATTTGAAATGAATCCCGAAAATTTACCTGAAGTATTTTTCACGAGTCCGGGTGGAAATCTCGGAGCAAAATTTCCATAATCCCCGATCGGTACGAATCCAGTCTGAGCATCTGGTTTTACTTGTCTTTTCATTGACCTCTGAACTGAACGCTCATTTTCAGGCTCTGCTGGGAATGTTGCAGCAAATACAATGAAAAAACACAATACAAGGACACAGCTCGTCAAAATTCCACGTTGAAGAATCATGTTTCGATGATTTTTTAAATTAAAATACAATGCACCGACTAACTGAATATAGTTTTTGATTGAAAATTTTTTCACAGGAGCTCAGTTTTTAACGTGATGTTAGCATTAGCAATCAATGTTGAATAATGAATACAAACTTTTTTTTCGGTTGAACTGTAATATATATAATATTGATTTTCGTCTTTTATGATTCATTCGTATCAACGCATAGTAAGCTCACATACCTTAAAATTACTAGCAACGGTAGTTAATGTTATTGGCTATGGCTATGTTTAATGTGTGTGTATATGGAAAATATGAATACTCGACATATTAATGACTTACTTTTGTTTGTTATTGCGAAACGGATTCTAATTCATTGTTTATTTTTTCTACGAATTTCTGCAACACGACTCATTATGACTCATTAATTGCTTAGTAGGGTAATTTTAAATCTTAGTTTGTTAGAATCCGTAAACTATACCCATTAAAAAATGTTTTTCCTTTCCTCATTGAAATCCGGTGCGTTTTCTTACTTATACTAATAGTTTTTTGCTTGACGTGTTAGACGTATTTCAATGTTTACCAAGCTAGTCCTAAATAAACTTGGTATGCTTTTGAATGGAACTTTTACTTCCAAACAGCTTGTACACATGTTATTTATTGATCATTAATATCGATTTAAATACTTATTTTGCAATCAGCATTTTGAGTTTTAATGTGAATAATTTAAATACCTCCAGCCTTCAATTCAAACCTTCAGAATATACTCGAAGATACTTAAAGTACGACAAGTCTACCGTCTATTTTGTCATGTTCACTTTCACACTCACATATGCGATGACTGAGCTGTTTAATGAATCACATGGGTAATAAATAAACTTTTATTTCTTTCCAGTCTGTTTTGATCAATACTCATAAAAATCATAAACAATAATTATGGTTAAAAGTAGGATAAAAATAAATGAATGACGTAATCATCCTCACTTTGTATACTGTACGGACGTGACAGATTTGTGTTATTAAGAAACATTGAAAAATTTTGCATGTGCAGAGAAAATTATTTTAGTGAATACTTAAAATAACTTCAATAGATGAAAAATAAAAGTAATTTCACACTCCTTATTTCATCCCCCCCCCCC
>Ga0210040_10002283_pt1 | contig 27272 bp, 20 predicted proteins | sample CryGeyCG12114_NA_FD_185462 | JGI IMG/M metagenome (GOLD analysis project Ga0210040, IMG submission 185462) | Groundwater microbial communities from aquifer - Crystal Geyser CG19_WC_8/21/14_NA (SPAdes) (version 2) | ecosystem: Environmental > Aquatic > Deep subsurface > Groundwater | place: USA... | reverse complement strand
GCTTCTTTTCCAGATATTCGGCATGGACCTTTGCCGGATCGAGCTTGGCGCGCTTGGCTGCTTCCGCAACGGCGTCAGACAGGGTGCCGAAACGATCCACCAAGCCGATCTGGCGCGCGGTGCCGCCGTCCCACACGCGACCCTGGCCGATCTCGTCCACCCGCGCCGGGGTCATGTGCCGGGCCTGGGCGACTCGGCTGATGAACTGGCGATAGCCGCCCTCGATCCCCGCCTGGAACAGCTTGTCGACGATCGGCGTGGTGCCGGCCATGACGTCGGGCTGGCCCGACAGGGCGGTGGTGCGAACGCCGTCGCTGGTCAGCCCAACCTTGGCCAAGGCCTTTTCAAAAGTTGGTACGATGCCGAAAATGCCGATCGAGCCGGTGATCGTGGCGGGCTCGGCAAAAATCGTGTCGCCCGCGGTGGCGACCCAATAGCCGCCCGATGCCGCGACCGACCCCATCGAGATGACGACGGGAAGCCCGCGCTTCTTGGCCTGCATCACCGCATCGCGGATCTGTTCGGACGCAAGCGCCGAGCCGCCCGGCGAGTCGACACGAACCACCAGCGCCTTCAGGTTCTTTTCCGCCAGGCCCTTCAGCATCAGCTGAACCACCGTCTCGCCACCAGCGGTGCCCGCCGGTGCCTTGCCATCGACGATGTCGCCAGCGACCGTCAGCACGCCGATGGCGTCGCCCGCGGTCGGCAGCGGATGGGCGGCTAGGTAATTGTCATAGGTGATCTTGTTGAACCAGCCGGCGGGCCGCTTGGCATCGCCACCCGCGATCGCCGCAACACGCTGGCCAAAGGCGATGCGATCACCGAGCTTGTCGACCACGCCCGTTTGCAGGTCGGCCTTCGCGAAATCACCCGCGGTGCGCGCGACCAACTGGGCGGGATCGGTCAGCCAGGCCGCGATCTGTGCTTTTGGCCGGGCGCGGGTGACCGCCTGTTTCCAGTTGTCAAACAGCGAGCCGTAGAGCGCGGTCGCTGCCGCGCGTGCATCGGGGCTCTGGTCGGCACGGGTATAGGGTTCGACGAACGACTTGTAGCGGCCGACGCGATAAACGTGGACGTTGACGCCGAGCTTGTCGATCAGCCCCTTGTAGTAGAGCGTGGTGCCGCCCGGGCCGGTGAACAGCGTCTGTCCAAGCGGATGCATCCAGATTTCGGAGGCGTTGGCCGCAATGCGATAGCCGGCGTCGGTATAGCCGTTGGCGAAGGCGAGCACCGGCTTGCCGCCGGCGCGGACCCGGGCCAGCGCCTCTCCCACCTCGTTCAGCGCCGCGGGGTAACCGCCGCCAAAGCCATCGAGATCGACCACCACCGCCTTGACGCGGGCATCATCACGGGCGGCATCGATCGTGCGCACCACGTCGCGCAGGCGGAACTGACGCGGGCCGGCATTGCCCGCCAGGGTCGCAAACGCCTGTGCCTCAGCGGGCTGTTCGACAATGGTGCCGTCCAAGTCCAGCACCAGCGCCCCATTCGTGATCGCGGCAGGGTTCGGCCGGGCGTTCAGCGCCGCGTAGAGAAGGCCGAAGAACAACAACATCGCAATCAGGACGAGACCGTCCTTGATTGCCACCAACAGCTTCCACGCACCCCGAACCAGCTTCACCCGCGTCGCTCCACGACCTGCATCATCCGTCAGGGCTAGAGCATGGTTGAACAAGGAGCAATGCCCTGTATTAATCCGGTAATACAGGGCGAGGCTTTCCTTGGCCGCCGGACCTGCTAGCGACGCGAGGAATGTCCGCCCCTGCCGCCCTGATGCCGCTTGCCGGCCCCAAGACCGCCACCTGGCCGGACGAATTGCGCGCGCTGGTCGCGCTGGCGGCGCCGCTGGTGGGCGGCAATCTGTTGCAGATGGCCATCTATTCCGTCGATGTGCTGTTCGTGGCGCATCTGGGGCAGGTTGCTTTCGCCTCCGCGACGCTGGGCGTTTACTTGTATTCGCTGTTTATGTGGGCGCTGTCCGGCATGGTCGGCGCCGCCGCAGCGTTGATCGCGGCCGAGCTTGGCCGGCGACGCCATGCCGTGCGCGAGGTGCGGCGCTCGTTCCGCATGGCGATGTGGCTGTGCGTGATGGCGGGAATACCGGCCATGCTGCTGCTGTGGCACGGCGAGTGGCTGTTCACCCTGGCGCGCCAGGATCCGCGCGTGGCGGCGGAGGGTGGCCGGTTCCTGCGCGTGCTGTTCGTGGCCATGGTGCCGGCACTGGTCAGCACCGTGATGCGCCAAACCGTCGCTGCGTTGGGCAAGCCCGGCTATGCCATGCTGGTCAACGGCGTCGCGCTGGGTGTCTCCCTGCTTGCCAACTGGGCGCTGGTGTTCGGCCATCTCGGCCTGCCCGCGCTTGGCCTGATCGGATCGGCGCTGGCGAGTGTCATCACCAGCATCGCGATCATGATCGCCTACCTAGTCATCCTCCTGCGCGATCGACGCATTCGTCGCTATCGGCTGCTGGGGCGCTGGTGGCGGAGCGACTGGCAGCGACTGGGCGAGCTTGTGCGGCTGGGCGTGCCGATCGCGCTGACGTTGATCTTTGAGGCCGGTCTGTTCGGCGGTGCCGGGTTCCTGATGGGCCTGATCGGCGTCACAGAGGTCGCGGCGCACGCGGTGGCGCTCAACCTTGCGTCCTTCACTTTCCAGGTCGCGATGGGGGTGGGCCAGGCCGCGACGATCCGTGTCGGCATGGCCTTTGGCGCGCAGGACCGGGAATGGGTGTCGCGGGCGGGCTGGACCGCGCTGGTGCTTGGCACCGGGTTCATGGGGCTGACCGCACTGGTGATGGCGTCCGTGCCGCGGCCATTCATCGGCATCTACCTGGATCTGGCGGACCCCGCCAATGCGCGCGCGATCGCGCTGGCGGTGCAATTCCTGATCCTGGCCGCCGCGTTTCAGCTGTTTGACGGGGCGCAGGCAGTCGCGGCGGGTATCCTGCGCGGGCTTCAGGACACGCGAGTGCCGATGCTGTTCGCGCTGGCAAGTTACTGGATAGTCGGCTTCGGCATATCGATCTGGCTGGGATTCGGCGCCGGGTGGAACGGGGTGGGCATCTGGGTCGGCCTGCTTGCCGGGCTGGTGGTCGCGTCAGGCGCGCTGGTCACCCGCTGGACCATGCGCGAGCGGCTGAACCTGATCGCACGCACGATCTGACATTCGGTTCATTTTTCTCGTACCGCGCTGTTGACGACGAAGAGGCGCCGCCACATATCCGGGCCGCTGGCACTCGGGATACTTGAGTGCCAAATTAGTGTCACACGACCTGAAAAGAGGGCTTCAGCAATGAACTTTCGTCCGTTGCACGACCGCGTTCTCGTCCGCCGCGTTGAGGCGGAAGAGAAGACGGCCGGCGGGATCATCATCCCCGACACCGCCAAGGAAAAGCCGCAGGAAGGCGAAGTTGTCGCTGCCGGCACCGGCGCCCGCGCCGAAAACGGCACGATCACCCCGCTCGACGTCAAGGCTGGCGACCGCATCCTGTTCGGCAAGTGGTCGGGCACTGAGGTCAAGGTCGATGGCGAAGACCTGCTCATCATGAAGGAATCGGACATCCTGGGCATCATCGCCTGAGGTCTGTTCAGTTCTCCACTTTCTCCACTTCACACATCTGAAAGGGTAGCCACATGGCAGCCAAGGACGTGAAATTCGGCCGCGACGCGCGCGAGCGCATCCTGCGCGGCGTCGACATCCTCGCCGACGCAGTAAAGGTCACGCTGGGGCCGAAGGGCCGCAACGTCGTTATCGACAAGAGCTTCGGCGCACCGCGCATCACCAAGGACGGCGTCACCGTCGCCAAGGAAATCGAGCTCAAGGACAAGTTCGAGAACATGGGCGCGCAGATGGTGCGCGAAGTGGCCTCGAAGACCAACGACATCGCCGGTGACGGCACCACCACCGCGACCGTTCTCGCCCAGGCGATCGTTCGCGAGGGCATGAAGTCGGTTGCGGCCGGCATGAATCCGATGGACCTGAAGCGCGGCATCGACCTCGCTGTTACCAAGGTCGTCGAGGACGTGAAGGCCCGTTCCAAGCCCGTGTCGGGTTCGTCGGAAGTTGCCCAGGTCGGCATCATCTCCGCGAACGGCGACCGTGAAGTCGGCGAAAAGATCGCCGAGGCCATGGAAAAGGTCGGCAAGGAAGGCGTCATCACCGTTGAAGAGGCCAAGGGCCTCGATTTCGAGCTGGACGTCGTCGAAGGCATGCAGTTCGACCGCGGCTACCTGTCGCCTTACTTCATCACCAACCCGGAAAAGATGACGGTCGAACTCAACGACCCGTACATCCTGATCCACGAGAAGAAGCTCAGCAACTTGCAGGCGATGCTCCCGATCCTGGAAGCAGTTGTTCAGTCGGGTCGCCCGCTCCTGATCATCGCCGAGGACATCGAGGGCGAGGCTCTGGCCACGCTCGTGGTGAACAAGCTGCGCGGCGGCCTGAAGGTCGCGGCCGTGAAGGCACCGGGCTTTGGTGATCGCCGCAAGGCGATGCTGGAAGACATCGCGATCCTGACCCAGGGCGAGATGATTTCCGAGGACCTGGGCATCAAGCTCGAGAACGTCACCGTTGGCATGCTCGGCACCGCCAAGCGCGTCACGATCGACAAGGATAACACCACCATCGTCGATGGTGCGGGTGCAGCCGATTCGATCAAGGCACGTACCGAGGCGATCCGTGCGCAGATCGAGAACACCACCTCCGACTACGACCGCGAGAAGCTCCAGGAGCGTCTGGCGAAGCTCGCAGGCGGCGTTGCGGTGATCAAGGTCGGCGGCGCGTCCGAGGTCGAGGTCAAGGAGCGCAAGGACCGCGTTGATGACGCGCTGCACGCAACCCGCGCAGCCGTTGAAGAAGGCATCGTCCCCGGCGGCGGCACGGCCCTGCTTTATGCCACCAAGGCGCTCGAAGGGCTCCAGGGCGGCAACGAGGACCAGACCCGCGGCGTGGATATCGTCCGCAAGTCGCTGACCGCGCTGGTTCGCCAGATCGCCAGCAATGCAGGCCATGACGGTGCGGTTGTGTCGGGCAAGCTGCTCGACGGCAACGACACCACGCTCGGCTTCAACGCTGCGACGGACACGTACGAGAACCTGGTCCAGGCCGGCGTGATCGATCCGACAAAGGTCGTTCGCACCGCTCTCCAGAACGCGGCATCGGTGGCGGGCCTGCTCATCACCACCGAGGCGACCGTGTCCGAACTGCCCGATGACAAGGCGTCCGCGCCTGCCATGGGCGGCGGCGGCATGGGCGGCATGGGCGGCATGGACTTCTGATCTTCCACCGGGGGCGGCCCAGGGCTGCCCCGGGCAGGAGATCAGATCGGCAAGCCACTCAGCAGCGGCCCGACCGCTGCCGACCCGATCCAAAGCAAGGGGCCGGTGGGATAATCCCGCCGGCCCTTTTGCTTGCCGCTTTACCGCGCGGTTAACCAATACGGGCGCAGGGATGTGCGCCGATGCACCGCCTCCTAGTCCCGCTTGCCCTGTCGGCGCTCGCCCTCGCCCTGTTCTGCTGGTGGGTTCATCCGGAGGTGCTCGACATCCGCAACGTCGGCTGGACGTTGAACGGCAAGGACTGGGGGCCGAACGCACTCGGGCTCGCCGCCTACCTCCGGGCGGGCAACTGGCCCGGGTCCACCACGCCGCTGGTGATGGCACCTGAGGGCATCCATCTTCTGATGATGGACAGCAATCCGCTTGCCGGGCTGTTGCTCAAGCCTTTTGCCGGATGGCTGCTTCCGGCCCCGATCCAGGTGATCGGCTGGGTGATGCTGATTAATCTGGCGCTGCACGTGACCTTTGCCTGGTTGCTGGTTCGGGAGCGGGCGCCGAACACGGCATCGGCACTGGCGGGAACGGCGCTGCTGTCTCTGCTGCCGACCTTGTACAACCGGTTCCCCCATTCCAACCTCACCGCGCACTGGCTGATCCTGTTGTCCTTGTGGCTGTTCGTCGATCGAGACCGGGGGAGGCGCTGGGGGCTGTGGCTCGCCGTGGTCGCACTGGCGGGGCTGATTCATAGCTATCTGTTGCTGATGGTGCTGGCCTTCTGGGGCAGTGCCGCTCTGCGCGAGGTGGTGTTGGGGGACGACCGCCGTGGCGCGCTGGCGAGCTTTGCCGGGATGGCTGGCCTGGGTTTCGCGCTGGCGCTGTTTCATGGGCTGACCGACGCGCCGGTGTCGACCGGTACCTATGGTAGCTTTCCAATGGCGCTGGACGCCCTGTGGAATCCGGTGATTGCCACGAATAGCGTGTTCCTACCGGCCAGCATGTACAGCCCCAACCAGGGCTTTGAAGGGTTCCAGTATCTGGGCGTTGGTCTGCTGATTCTGGTCGGGACGGGTGCGCTGCTCGGCCTGAAGTATCGGCCACGACGCGACGGGCTGGTCTGGCTGATCCCGGCGCTGTTCGTGCTGACGGCGGTGGCAGTCAGCGATGTCATGGTTTGGGGCGATGCCCGGCTGCTACATGCCCGGCCGCCACAGGGGGTGATCGACGCGCTCGATCTGGTGCGCGCTTCTGGCCGGCTGTTCTGGCCGGTGAGCTACGTGCTGGTTTACGCCGCCCTCACGACCGTGTTGCGCTGGGAAAGGGCCCGGCTGCTGATTGCGGCTGCACTGGTGCTGCAAGTGGCCGACATGGTGCCGATGATGGTCGCGATCCGTAGGGAAACAGCGCGGGCTACTGATTCATCAGTGTTCGACCGTACGCGCGACCCTCGCTGGGCGACGCTGATCGCGGACGCCGGGGAAGTCGCTATCCAGCCGCCCGAAGCCTTTCGTGATGCCAAACTGCTGGAAGAGATCGGCTGGCATGCGATGCTGGCCTGTCGGCCAATGCGCTTCATGTATGTGTCGCGCGTCTCGCGAACGGCAACGGCGCGGCTGGCGGCGGAACGGCGGGATTTCCTGGCCGGCAAAGTGCCGGTCGACCGTCTGGTCGTGCTGTATCCTGGCGAGCGCGTCCCGGACCCGCTTCGCGCACGGGCGCGGGTGCTGGACGGGGTGTCGGTGGTGATCCCCGTCGCACCCGCACCACTACCTAGCTGTTCTTCATCGCCTCGATCAGCTTCTTGACCTCCTGGCTGCGGCCGCGTGGCAGCACCAGGACGTCGTTGCCGCTCGCCACAACGATCAAATCGGAAACTCCGACCATTGCAATACGGACGCCATCGGAGCGCGCCAGGCAGTTCTGGGTGTCGATCGCGAGGACCTCACCCGTGCCAGTCTGGCGATGGGCATTACCAGCGCCGTCCGTGTCGCTGATCGCATGAAGCGCGTCCCAACTGCCGACATCGCTCCAGCCCATCGCGACCGGCACGACTGCGACCCGGTCGGCGCGCTCCATAACTGCGTAGTCGATCGAGTCCGATGGCGAGGCGCCGAACGCGGCCGCATCGGGGTATACCCGCACGCCATCGCGCCGGGCCTTGTCCATGGCATCCTGTGCAGCGGTCAGCATGCCGGGTGCATGGGTCGCGAGCGCCGACAGGTAGGTGTCGGCGCGGAACAGGAAGATGCCCCCGTTCCAGACATGGTCGCCCGCCGCCAGCATCTCTTCCGCCTTGTCGAGCGGCGGCTTTTCCACAAAGCGCGCAACACGGTGGACGCCGGTGTCGATCTCATCGCCGACCTGGATCCAGCCATAGCCGGTCTCGGGCGCGTCGGGCGCGATCCCGAAGGTGACGAGCCAACCGGCTTCCACCTTGGGCAGCGCCTTCGCGATCGCTTCGTGGAAGGCGGCGACATCGGCAATGACATGGTCGGAAGGCATGATCAGCAGCGCCGCCGAACCACCGCCTGCCGCCAGGGCAGCGAGTGCGATGGCGGGCGCGGTGTTGCGGCCCGCGGGCTCCAGCACCAGCGCTGACGGCACGCTGTCGCTGTCCGCCAACTGCTGCTCGATCAGGTCGGCGTGCTGGGCGTTGGCCACGACGATCGGCGCCGAATACTGCTCGCCGCGGGCGCGCTGCGCGGTCAGCTGGAGCATGGTCTGCTCTGCCGTCAGGGCGAGCATCTGCTTGGGCATTTCGGGCCGCGACATCGGCCAAAGCCGGGTGCCCGATCCGCCCGACAAGATCACGGGAACGATGGTGGTCATTGATACTCCCCCTTGCGACGCCGCCCCTTAGCGAGATTGATCGAGATAAAACAGCGCAGGGCAGAACGGCGCGCGTCTTTAGCCTTTATTTGCCAATTTCTGCGACAGGATCATGTCGGAAAAGCTTACACAAGGCTGGACAGGGAAGAAGCAGGTTGGTTCGTCTGTTCAAGCACTATGTTCCGCACGCGGTGCTGCTGCTGGGCGCCGTCGACTGCGTGTTGCTGCTCGCGGCGGCCAACATCGGCTGGGTCGTGCGCGCGAGCCAGATCGGCATGGCGCCGGGGCCGCTTGTCGAGCGGTTGCCGCAACTGGTCGTGTTCGCTTTTGCCATGCAGATCGCCCTGGTTGCCGTGGGCGCGTACGGGGCGGCGTCGTTTCTGTCGCTGCGCTTTGCCGCGGCAAGATTGCTGGTCGCGATCTCCCTCGGCACCATCGTGCTGGCGCTGATCTTCTTTGTGGTGCCCGCGCTCAGCCTGTGGCGGTCGAACCTTCTTTACGCGATGATTACTGCTGCGGTGCTGCTGGTAACGGTGCGGGCGCTGCTCGGACGCACGCTGGGCGGAGATCGCTTCAAGCGGCGGGTGGTGGTGCTCGGCGCCGGTGCCCGTGCAGCCCGTATCGCGGCGTTGGCGGGGGAACCGGGGGTCAACTTCATCGCCGCCGGCTTCGTCGCATCGGGCGACGCCGCACCGGCGGTCGATCGGGCCGTTCCGCGTGATGCGATCGGCAACCTGGCGGATCACGTTGTCTCGCTGGACGCGAGCGAACTGGTGCTGGCGCTGGAGGAACGGCGCGGCGCGCTGCCGCTGAAGGACCTGCTGCGGGTTCGGACAACGGGCGTGCAGGTGAGCGACCTGTCGACCTTTCTGGAGCGCGAAACGGGGCGCATCGACCTTGGCAGCGTGAACCCGTCCTGGTTGATTTTCTCCGACGGCTTTGCATCGGGACGCATGTTGTCGAGCGCCAGCAAGCGCGCGTTCGACATTGCGGCGAGCCTGTTGCTGCTGGCCCTTACGCTGCCGGTGGTGGCCATCACCGCGCTTGCCATCAAGCTCGAGTCGCCGGGACCCGCCTTTTACCGCCAGCGCCGTGTCGGGCTGTACGGCGAACCGTTCGACATTCTGAAGCTGCGCTCCATGCGCCAGGATGCGGAGGTGGGCGGCAAGGCGGTTTGGGCTGCCGAGCGCGACCCGCGCGTGACCCGGATTGGCCGCTTCATCCGCAAGGTGCGGATCGACGAACTGCCGCAATGCTGGACCGTGCTGAAGGGCGAGATGAGCTTTGTCGGGCCCCGGCCCGAACGCCCGACCTTTGTTCAAGACCTGGAAAAACAGCTGCCCTTCTATGCCGAGCGCCACATGGTAAAGCCCGGCATTACCGGCTGGGCGCAGATCAACTATCCCTATGGGGCGTCGATCGAGGACGCCCGGCACAAGCTCGAATTCGACCTGTATTATGCCAAGAATTATTCGCCGTTCCTGGACCTGTTGATCATGCTCCAGACGCTGCGGGTCGTCCTGTGGCCGACTGGCGCGCGGTAAGGCAGGCCGCATGACATCGGCGATCACCATCTGGACTCACGCGCTGATCGCGTTGCTGTTCATGGCCGCGGCGGGGCAACCGGGCGATGCGGTGGGATTGCCGCGTCGCCGCTTTGCCCTGGCGCTCGGCAGCACGGCGCTGTGGGCGCTGGCGGTGGCCGGCATCGGCGCGGGCGACCTTGCCGCGCGCGCGACGGAAAGTGTCCGAAACATCGCCTGGCTGGTTTTCATGCTGGCGCTGGTCCGGCGGCGGCAGGGCAGTCGCGGTTGGGGACCCGTGCTGGTCCATGGCGTTGCCATCGCCGTGGCGCTGGTCACCGTGGCACTGGCCTTGCTATCGAGCGCAGTCAGGAATCCGCAATCGGCCGAACTGCTGGTCGAAACGGTGGTGGTGTTCCGCATGATCACCGCCGCGAGTGCGCTGGTGCTGTCGCGCGAACTGCTTGCCGCGGCGTCGGGACCGGCGCCGGGCGGGGTTCGGCTGGTCAGCTGGGCCATTGCCGGCCTGTGGGCGCTCGACCTGTTCGCCTACTCGCTGCGATATGCCGTTCCCGACGCCATGCCATGGCTGGTCGCAGGACGGGGGGCGGCGATGATCCCGGTCGGCCTGTTGATCCTTGCCGGCGTCAGGCGAGGGGGCAATTGGACGCTGACGCCGTCGCGAACCGTCGCGGTGCGGTCGGTCGCGGCAGTTGCGGTTGTCGCCTATGCGGGATCGGTGGTGTTGGCGACAACGCTGGTCAGCCGGATCTGGGGCGAGGATGCGCGCGCGGCACAGGCCGCCATCGTACTGGGCGCCACCACCGCGCTGTTCACGCTGATGTCCACGCCCTGGCTTCGGTCATGGACGCGGGTGATGGTGGCCAAGCACCTGTTCTCACACCGATACGACTACCGCGCCGAGTGGCTGCGCTTTGCCGAAACGCTTGGCCGGCCGGGCGAGGAGGCCTCGTCGCTGTCGACACGGATCGTGAAGGCCGTGGCGGAGCTCACCGAATCGCCGGCAGGACTCCTGCTGCTCGCCGATCCGGCGGGGCTGGTGCCGGGAACGGCATGGGCCTGGGACGGCGACGACGTGCCGGCTGGAAGCGCCGACGCGGCCATTGCCGCCCACCTGTCCACAACCGGTCGCATCGTGGAAGTCGACGCGGTGCGCGCCGGCACGGCGCCGCCCGGGGAAACCGCCGCGATGCCGCAATGGATGCTGGACCGTGCCGATGCCTGGGCGCTGGTGCCGCTGTTCCATGCCGATGTGCTGGTCGGCGCGATCCTGCTTGCCCGTCCGGTGGTCGATCGGCCGCTGGATTGGGAGGACCTGGACCTGCTTCGCGTCGCGGGAAGGCAGGCGGCAAGCTATCTTGCCGAAGAGCGGGCGCACCAGGCGCTGGCCGACGCCCGCCGCTTTGACGAGTTCAACCGACGCTTCGCGTTCATCCTGCACGACATCAAGAACCTGGCCAGCCAGCTAAGCCTGGTGGCGCGCAATGCCGAACGTCACGCCGACAACCCTGAGTTTCGCGCCGACATGATCGATACGCTCCGGAGCTCCGCCGACCAGATGACGACCCTGCTTGCCCGCTTGTCCCGTCAGGCCATGCCCCGTGCAGAGGCGCCGCGTGCGACTGATGTCGCCGCCGTTGCCGCCGGGATCGCGGCAGAGCGGCGGGCCGGGCACCCGGTCGTCTGCCATTCTGCCGGGCCGGTCTGGGCCGCGGCCGACCGTGGGCGATTGGAGCAGGTGCTGCGCCACCTGGTGCAGAACGCGGCGGAGGCGAGCCCGCCCGCCGAGCCGGTCATGCTGTCGGCATTCCACGAAGGCGCGTGCGCGGTTATCGAGGTTGTTGATCGGGGCTGCGGCATGAGCCCCGCCTTCGTGCGCGACCAGTTGTTCCGCCCCTTTGCCTCCACCAAAGAGGGCGGCTTCGGCATTGGCGCGTTCGAGGCGCGGCAGTTGGTGACCGCCATGGGCGGGCGGCTGGAAGTTGCGAGCCGGGAGGGTGAGGGCACCCGCTTTCGTGTTTTCCTGCCCGCCGCGCATGACCTGGGGGTTGCCGCATGAGTTCCGCCGCGCCACGCCCCGTGCTGTTGGTGGTGGAGGATGACCCGAACCTCGGCCGGCAACTGCGCTGGGCGTATGAGAATTACGAGGTCGTGATTGCGACCGACCGCGGCGGGGCCATCGACGCGCTGCGGCTGCATGAACCAGCGGTGGTCACGCTCGACCTCGGCCTGCCACCAGATCCCGACGGCACGGCAGAGGGCTTCGCGACGCTCGCCGAGATCCTGGCGCTGAAGCCCGACACAAAGGTGATCGTCGCATCGGGCCATGGCGAGCGTGCATCGGCGCTGCGGGCGATCGGCGACGGCGCCTGGGATTTCTATGCCAAGCCGATCGACTTCGACGCACTCGGCATGATCGTCGCGCGGGCATTCCATGTTCACGCACTCGAGGCGGATAACAGGCGGCTGGCGAGCGGCGGTGGCGCGGATGCGCTAGGTGGCCTGATCACCGCCGCGCCCGAAATGGCCAAGGTGATCCGTACGGTTGAGCGTGTCGCACCGGCGCAGGTGTCGGTGATGCTGCTGGGCGCCAGCGGAACGGGCAAGGAGCTGCTCGCCCGCGCGCTCCACGACCGGTCGCCGCGCGCGAAGGGCGCCTTTGTAGCGATCAACTGCGCCGCTATCCCCGACGCGCTGCTGGAAAGCGAATTGTTCGGGCATGAAAAAGGGGCGTTCACCGGCGCGGTCCGCACGGTCGAGGGAAAGATCGAGCAGGCGGCCGGGGGCACGCTGTTCCTGGACGAGATCGGCGACGTTCCCCTGCCGCTGCAGGTCAAGCTGCTCCGTTTCCTGCAGGAGCGCGTGATCGAGCGAGTGGGTGGGCGCAAGGCGATCCCGGTGGACACGCGGGTGGTGTGCGCCACGCACCAGTCGGTCGACGTGATGGTGGCGGAGGGGCGGTTCCGTGAGGACCTCTATTACCGCTTGGCAGAGATCGTGATCGCGATCCCGTCACTCGCCGAACGGACCGGAGACGCGGCACTGCTCGCCAAGGCATTTGTGACGCGATACGCCAAGACCATGAACCCGGCCGTCACCGGCCTCAGTCCCGATGCGCGGGCGGCGGTGGAGGGCTGGACTTGGCCCGGCAACGTCCGTGAACTGGAAAATCGGATCAAGCGCGCGGTGATCATGGCCGATGGTCGATTGGTCACCGCGGCCGATCTCGACTTGCCGGAAGCCGAGGGGGAGGCCGCTGACAACGCACTGAACCTGCGCGCTGTTCGGGAAGCGGCGGACCGGCAGGCGATCGGGCGGGCGCTGGCACGGGCAGAGGGCAACATCTCGGGCGCGTCGCGGTTGCTGGGGATCAGCCGGCCGACGCTCTACGACCTGCTGAAGGGCTATGGCCTGCATGGCTGACGGGGCAGCGTACCCGCTGCTGCAACGGAGAAGCCGGCGGCGATCGCGTCGTCCGGCCAACCTGACACGTTGGGCGGCCGCCGCGATCCTGTTAGGCCTGCTTGCGCTGGTCGGGCGCGCGCTGCTGTCTCCGGCTCGTATCGATCCGGCGCAGGAGCAGCAACTCGCGAGGGAAGCGCTGGCTGCCCATCGGTGGAGCGTGGCGCGCGATGCGGCGCAGCGAGCGTTAGGCGTGGAACCACGATCCGCGCCGACCCAGCTGATCCTCGCCCGCGCGCTAGTCGAGCTGGACGAAGGGGTCGCGGCGGACGCGGCGGTGAGCCGTGCAGCGACGCTGGGCGTGCCCGCGGCCCGCCTCCATGCGCTGCGCGCTGCGGCGCGGTTGCTTCAAGGCGACGAGGACGGCGCATATGCCGAGGCCGCGGCGGCGGACGGGCGTGATCACGCCGCCGCGTTGCGGGTGCAGGCGCGCGCGCTGGCGGCGTCGGGGCAGGGCGGACGGGCACAGGCGCTGCTTCGCGACCTGCTGGCGCAGCACCCGCGCGAGGCGGCCGCCTGGGTCGACCTGGGCCAGTTGCGGTTGACCGCCGGCGACGTCGGTTCGGCATCGCAAGCGGTGGCGCAGGCCGTGGCGCTCAACCGCACCGATCCGGCGGCCATGGTGCTGCAGGGCGAGGTGCTGCGATCCCGGCTGGGATTGGCGGCGGCCTTGCCCTGGTTCGCCGAAGCGGCGCGACGCGACCCGGGCTATCACCCGGCGCTGATCGAGCGGGCCGCCACACTGGGGGACTTGGGTCGGTACCGCGAGATGCTGGCCGCCAGTCGCCAAGCGCTGGTGGCGCGGCCGGGAAGCCCGCAGGCCCTGTACCTGCAAGCGGTGCTGGCAGCGCGCGCCGGACGGCCGGCGCTGGCACGGGCGCTGCTGGACGCGGCCGGACCGGGCCTGGGCAGCGTGCCGGGCGCGCAATTGGTGAGCGGCGCGGTGGCATTGCTGGGTGGCAATGCCGAGCAAGCGGTTGCGACCTGGCGCGACCTGGTCGGGGAACAGCCCGACAATGTGACAGCGCGCCGGCTTCTCTCGGCGGCTTTGTTGCGATCGGACGATGCGGCGGGCTCGCTGGCGACCATCCGCCCGATCGCCACCCGCGCCGACGCCGACAGCTACTCCCTGGAGATTGCCGCCCGGGCGATGGCCGCGACCGGGGATCGGACGACGGCCGCCATCCTGCACGACCGCGCCATGAAAGGAGGTTCCGCGCCCTCTGCTCCGTTCGCGAGTGACGTGGCGCTGGGCACGTTGCAGGCAGCGGTGGCCGGCCAGCCGACTAATCCGTCGCTCGCCTTGGCGCTGGTGCGCGGGCAGCTCTCGGCGGGGCAGGGGGGCATGGCGAGGCAGGGTGCGCGAGGGCTGGCGGCGCAGGGCCCAGGCGCACCGGCTGCGCAGCAGGCGTTGGGCGACGTGCTGATATCGACAGGAGACGCCGCGGGGGCCGCCGCAGCCTTTGCGCGGGCGGCAGACCTGCGGTTCAACGAGCCGGCGATGTTGCGGTTGATCGATGCGGACGGTCGAGCCGGTCGATCGGGCGCGGCGGCAGGCGTTCTGGCGGCTTATCTATCGCAGAACGGGGACAGCCTGCAGGCGCTGCGACTGGTCGGCCACTGGCAGGTCGCGGCCCGGCAATGGCCGGCGGCGATCCGCTCGCTCCAGCGGGTGCGCCAGCGCGCGGGTGAACGGGACGCGGCACTCCTCGCCGACCTGGCGCTCGCCTATGCAGGCGCAGGGCGAGCGGCGCAGGGTCGCGCTGCTGGCGCGGCGGCGTACCGGATCGCGCCCGGCAACATGGCGGTGTGCCGTGCCTATGCGGTCGCGCTTGCGGTGGCTGGCGACCAAGCGGGTGCGCGGCAGTTGGAGACAAAGGTGCGGCAATTAAGCGTGAGCGGCTGACCCGGGGCGCTCGGCGCGCTACAGGCGCCGCCATGTCCGACGCCCTCGACCGTATAGCCGCCGCGCTGGAGCGGCTGGCCCCGCCACCGCCCGAACCGATCGATCCCGCCGCCCATGCGGCGCTGGTGTGGCGCGCGGGCGCGCTGGTGTCGGTTCAGCGGTTCGCGCCATTGCCGCTGGATGCGCTGGTCGGGATCGACCGGCAGAAGCAGGCGCTGCTTGCGACGCTCCACCGCCACGCTGCGGGCCATGCCGCGCATGACGTGCTGTTGTGGGGCGCGCGGGGCGCGGGCAAGTCGGCGCTGGTGAAGAGCGCGGTCGCGGCGGTGCAGGCCGAGAATCCCAGGCTGTCGCTGATCGAGGTGGCAAGCGTCGATACCCTGCCCGACCTGTTCGCGCTGATCGCGCCGGTACCGCACCGCTTTGCGCTGTTCCTGGACGATCTGGGCGTCGATGATCCGGGCGAGGCGCGAGTGCTGCGGTCGCTGCTGCAAGGGGGCACGCAGGAGCGGCCCGCCAATGCGCGGTTGCTGGTCACCGCCAATCGCCGCCATCTGGTGCCCCGCGACATGGAGGAACAGGCAAGCGCGATCAATCCGCGCGACGCCGCCGACGATCACCTGGCACTGGCGGACCGCTTCGGCCTCAGCCTCGGCTTCCATATCGCGGACCAGGACACGTACCTGGCGATCGTGGAACGTTATGTTCGCGATCGCGGCCTGCCCTTTGACCCGGCCGACGCGATTGCCTGGGCGATGAAGCGCGGCAGCCGGTCGGGCCGGGTGGCGTGGCAATATGTGGTAGAACTCGCCGGCCGCGAAGGGCGCACCCTGTGACCCCGCGCGAGTTGATCGGGAGCGCGCGGGTGCCGGGCGGCGGCGAGGAATTGCGCCTGTTCCGCCGCGGCGGCGACTTCATCATCGCGCTCGACCGCAATGAGCTGATGAGCAGCCGGATGAGCGGGTCGGAGGAAGCGCTCGCGACCATGACGATCGAGCGGCTGGGGCAGGACGCACCACGGCTGCTGATCGGCGGCTATGGCATGGGGTTTACGCTGCGCGCCGCCTTGGCGCGGCTCGGGCCGGGTGCCGAGCTGGTGGTGGCCGAACTGGTGCCGGAGATTATCGACTGGGCGCGCGGGCCGATGGTGGAGCTGGCGGCCGGGTGTCTGGACGACCCGCGCGTGCGGTTGCTGGAAATCGATGTCGGTACGGTCATTGCCGAGCCGGGCAAGCCATTCGACGCCATCCTGCTCGACGTCGACAATGGTCCGGACGGGCTGACGCGGCTGGCCAATGATCGCCTGTATACCAGGGCAGGGCTGGCAGCGGCACGGCAGGCGCTGAAGCCGGGCGGGATCCTGGCGGTGTGGTCGGCGGCCCCGGATCCGGCATTCACGCGGCGGCTGGGCGGCGCCGGCTTCGACGTGGATGAGGTGGTGGTCCGGGCCCGCAGCAACGGCAAGGGGCCGCGCCACGTCATCTGGTTTGCCCGCCGGCGCTGAGCCGATCGCCACCTGCGCGGGCGAGAAGCGACCCGATCGTCCGGTGGCGTCGCGCGCCGGCCTCGCTTGCGCCAGATTTTTCCATCAGCAAGGCTGGGGCTTTGTTGCTCGAGGTGATCCTGTGCTCATTCCACTCGCGGGTCTGCTAGCCCTCTTGGCACCTGACGCGACCGCGCCGGCCGACATTTGCGAGCTAGGCCGGGTCATCGTTCACGATCTGCCGCCGGCTGTCCCGGTCCCCGTCGATGTCGGCTACTATGTGGACGGAAGCTCAAGCCGTTCGGGCCTGCTGGCACTCTGCCCCAACCTCCGGGAGAAGCTTCCAGCGGGGTACTCGATTGCGGATTATTCGGCATGGGCGCGAGCCAACATCCATGCCCCTTTGCCGGGCAGGCCGACGGCACCGGCCATCATCTATACTGTCGGCGTTCCGAAGCTGGCCGCCAATGCGCGGTCGGCCACCGTCGACATGACCGTGACCTGCACCGGCCTGTGCGGGCAAGGACTGGTGGCCTACTATATCCGGACGTCTGACGGCTGGCGTCGCGATGGGCAGCCCCACACCAAATGGGTTTCCTGAGATCGAGCAAACGCTGTTCCGCTCGAGTCTAACAAGGAGCCGTGACTAGCAGGGCGCCGTCAGCCCGCCGCCGGCAGCCTCAGCCGGACGAGCAGGCCGCCCAAATCCTCGCTTTCCTCAAGGCCCACCGTGCCGCCATAGATCTCCGCGACGTCGCGCACGATGGCGAGGCCCAGCCCCGTGCCGGGCTTGCCCGTGTCGAGGCGGACGCCGCGATCGAAGATGCGGACGCGCTCTTCCTCGGGGATACCGGCACCGTCGTCTTCGACCAGGAATTCAACGAAGCCGGCCTGCGCGGCGACGGTCACGAAGACGCTCCCGCCGCCGTACTTTGCCGCGTTCTCGATCAGGTTGCCGAGCATTTCGTCCAGATCCTGCCGCTCGACATGGACCTGGAGGTCTTTTGGCCCGTCCACGTCGATGCGGACATGGCGGTAAAGGCGGGCGACGGCTCGCTCCACCGATTCAAGGCTGGGCCACACGTCAGCACGGCTGTGCGCGGACCCGCGACGGCCGACGGCGCGGGCACGGGCGAGGTGGTGGTCGACCTGGCGCCGCATCGTGCGGGCTTCCCGCACCACGGTTTCGGACAAGTCATCGGCATTGGCCGTGGCCGCGTTCATGATCACGGTGAGGGGCGTCTTGAGCGCATGGGCCAGGTTGCCGGCGTGCCGCCGTGCTTCTTCTGCCTGACGCTCATTATGTTCGATCAGGGCGTTCAGCTCTTCCACCAGCGGCGCGACTTCGACCGGCTTGGCGGCGGAAATGCGGGACGCGCGGCCCTCCCGAAGCCGGATAATTTCGCGGCGGACCTGGCGAAGCGGCAGCAAGCCATAAAAGGTCTGCAAGGCCGCGAGCACGACAAGACCCAGGCCGAGCAAGAGGAAGCTGCGCACCAGCGTTCGGCGCAACACGGCTATCTGATCGTCGAGGCCACCGCGGTTTTCGGCAACCTGGAATCGCCACACGATCGGCGAACCCGGCAGCTTCGCATCACGGTAGACAATTCGCAGCTTCTCACCGCCTAGTTCGACGGAGTCGTAGAAGTGAGCTTGCCCATCGCGATGACGCATGCCGTATCGCAGGCGTTGATCCCACAACGACCGCGAGATGAAGGGCTCCTGGCCCGGCGCCGAAACCTGCCAGTACAGCCCCGACCCAGGCTCCAGAAAACGCTGATCAGCGGGCTCGCGGGTGAAGACCACCTCTCCCTCGGGCCCGATCTCTGACGTCAGCAGCCGCGATTCGAGCACATAGTCGAGTTGCGCGTCGAAGTTTCGGGTAACGGCGGTGACCAGCACGCGGTCGAGCGCATAGCCACCGACTCCCAGCAGCAGCGCGATCCACGCTGCCGCGATCAGGATCATCCGCCGCGACAGCGAGCCTGTGGAGCGCGCGGCAGGGGCGGGCAGGGGACCCGGCACGGCGGCCGCGGCGACGGTCTCGGGCGCGTGCGAATCCTGTTCCGTCATGTCAGCGGCCAGGCGGGCAGGTCGGCACGCGCGAAGTTCGTTCAGGCCGGCTCGTCGAGGCTGTAGCCGAGCCCGCGAATGGTGGTGATCACGTCCTGGCCCAGCTTCTTGCGGATGCGGGTCACGAACACCTCGATGGTGTTGGAGTCACGATCGAAGTCCTGGTCGTAAATATGCTCGATCAGCTCGGTACGGCTGACCACCTTGCCCTTGTGGTGGAGCAGGTAGCTCAGCAGCTTATATTCCTGCGCGGTCAGCTTCACCGGTTCGCCCGCGCGGGTGACCTTGCCCGAGCGGGTGTCGAGGCGGACGTCGCCGGCGGTCAGTTCGGACGACGCGTTGCCGGACGCCCGGCGGATCAGGGCACGCAGCCGAGCGATCAGCTCCTCGGTCTGGAAAGGCTTGGCGACATAGTCATCAGCGCCTGCGTCAAGCCCAGCGACCTTGTCCGACCAGCTGTCGCGCGCCGTCAGCACCAGCACGGGGGCGGTGCGCCCTTCCTTGCGCCAACGGTCCAGAACGGTCAGGCCGTCGACCTCTGGCAGGCCGAGGTCCAGCACGATCGCGTCATAGCTTTCGGTCGAACCGAGGAAGTGGCCTTCCTCGCCATCGGTCGCCAGGTCGATCGCGTAGCCCGCGCCTTCCAGGGTGTTCTTGAGCTGTTGACCGAGATTGGGCTCGTCCTCGACGATCAAAACGCGCATTTGGCTTCCCCCTCCGTTAACGACCGCTGCGGCCGAGGATTTGCCCCGACCGGCCGTCGACTTCGATCCAGATCACCTCGCCATCGCGCAGGAACTTGAGCGTGTAAACCGCCGAGTCCATGTCGAAGTCGAAGCCGAGATATTGCGCGCCCCGCATGGTCGGGATCACCCGCCCCTCGATCTCGCGACGGGGCAGGAGGTGACCATTGCGACGCGCTTCCAGCGCATCGCGCTGTTCGCTGCGGCGCTGTGGCGGCTCGCCCATGACCGGGCCGGCCAGTGCGATAAGCAGAAGGGGCGCAATCATTCTCACGGGTGCTGCCATAGGGGTGCCCCATTGAACAGCCTCTGAATAAGCCGGTCAGCCACGCGCAACTTGCCCGCACTCCCTGGGCGCCCTACCTCGCCAATCTATGGCAGCACCTATTTTGGCCTTCGAGGACCTTGGCGTGATCCAGGGTTCCGGTTGGCTGTTCCGACATCTGGACGTGTTCATCGGCCCGCGCGACCGGCTGGCGCTGATCGGGCGCAATGGCGCAGGCAAGACGACCTTTTTGAAGCTCCTCGCCGGGCGCATCGACGCGGACGAGGGGCGGCGTACCATTGTGCCCGGCACCAACGTCGTGTTGCTGGAGCAGGACCCGGACGTGTCCCGCTTCGCGACGCTTGCCGACTATGTGTTGAGCGGGGAGCGCCCGCCAGAGCAGCATGAGGCGGAAGCGATTGCGGGGCAGCTCGGCATCGATCTGTCGCGTGAGGCGGCAACCGCCAGCGGGGGCGAGCGACGGCGCGCAGCGATCGTGCGGGCGCTGGCGCAGGAGCCGGACGTGCTGCTGCTGGACGAGCCGACCAACCACCTCGACATTCATGCGATCGAATGGCTGGAGGGCTGGCTCGGGCGGTTCAACGGCGCGTTCGTGGTGATCAGCCACGATCGCACGTTCCTGACGCGGCTGACAAAGCAGACGTTGTGGCTCGACCGCGGGCAGGTGCGCCGGGCGGAGGTGGGCTTTGGCGGCTTCGATGCCTGGACCGAACAGGTTTATGCCGAGGAGGAGCGCAACGCCCAGCGGCTCGATGCCAAGCTGAAGATCGAGGAGCATTGGCTGCAGCGCGGCGTCACGGGGCGCCGCCGCCGCAACCAGGGGCGGCTGGCCAAGCTGCATGAGATGCGGGCGCAGCGCGCCGCCATGATGGGGCCGCAGGGCGCGGCCGCGCTGGCGCTGGGCAATGACGATACCAAGAGCAAGGTGGTGATCGACGCCGAGCATGTGTCCAAGAGCTTTGGCGACCGCACCGTGATCCGCGACCTGAACCTGCGCGTTACGCGCGGCGACCGCATCGGCATCGTCGGGCAGAACGGCGCGGGCAAGACCACGCTTCTCCGGCTGCTGACGGGCGAATTGGAGCCCGACGCGGGCACCGTTGAGCGAGCCAAGACGCTGGACGGCATCGTCATCGACCAGCAGCGCAAGCTGATGGCGCCAGAGAAGCGCGTGCGCGAGGTGTTGGCGGACGGTGGCGACTGGATCGACGTGCTGGGCGTCCGCAAACACGTCCACGGCTATCTCAAGGAGTTCCTGTTCGACCCGTCGATCGCGGAAGCGAAGATAGGGTCGCTGTCGGGCGGCGAGCGGTCGCGGCTATTGCTGGCGCGAGAATTCGCGCGCCATTCCAACCTCTTGATTTTAGACGAGCCAACCAACGACCTGGACCTGGAAACGCTGGATCTGTTGCAGGAGGTCATCTCCGACTATGACGGTACGGTGCTGATCGTCAGCCACGACCGCGACTTCCTTGACCGCACCGTCACGGTGACGCTCGGGCTTGACGGATCGGGCAAGGTCGACGTGGTCGCCGGCGGCTATGCCGATTGGGAGAGCAAGCGCGCGCCCAAGGTCGAAAAGAAGCCCGCTACGTCCAAGCCGTCACCCGTGGCTGAGCCGCCGGCGCGGCCCGGCAGGGTGAAGCTCAGCTACAAGGACCAGCGCGATTTCGAGCTGTTGCCCAAGCGCATCGACCAGCTCGACGCGCAGGTGGCGGAGAATGAGGCCAAGCTGGCGGACCCGGGGCTTTACACTCGCGACCCGGCCAGCTTTGCCCGACTGACCGCCGCGATCGACGCCTTGCGGGCCGAAAAGGATGCGGCCGAGATGCGCTGGCTGGAACTGGCGGAGCAGGTCGAAGCCGCCGCCTGAGATCAGGCGGCGAGCTTCAGCTCCGCCATCGCTTCTGCCGCGATCGCGATCGAACGCTTGCGCGCGTCGTGGTCGTAGATCGCGCTGGTGATCATCACCTCGTCAACGCCCGTGCGCCGGACAAAGTCGGACAGGCCCCGTGCCACCGTGGCCGGGCTGCCCGTCGCCGAGCAGGACAAAACATGGTCCAGAATCTGCGCGTGCGAAGGCGGCAGGCTGTCGCGATAGCCCGGCACGGGCGGGGGCAGCTGGCGCGGGTTGCCGGTGCGCAGCGCCACGAACGCCTGCTGCTGGGATGAGGCGAGCAGTTGCGCTTCCTCGTCGGTATCGGCCGCGAACACGTTGAACCCGGCCATCGCATAAGGCTTATCGAGCTGCGCCGAGGGCCGGAAATCACGGCGATAGAGCGCCAGCGCCTGGTCCAGCGCGTCGGGCGCAAAGTGCGAGGCGAAGGCGTAGGGCAGGCCCAGCATCGCCGCGAGCTGCGCGCCGAAGGTGCTGGATCCGAGGATCCAGATCGGCACGTCGGCGCCTGCGCCCGGCGTCGCCTGGATGCCGGTGCGGCCGTCGTTGGCGAAGTAGCTCATCACCTCCAGCACGTCCTGCGGGAAAGCGTTGGGATCGGTTTCCAGCGTCCGCCGCATCGCGCGCGCGACCTTCTGGTCGGAGCCCGGGGCGCGACCGAAGCCGAGGTCAATGCGGCCGGGGAACAGCGCTTCCAGCGTGCCAAACTGCTCTGCGATGACCAAGGGCGCGTGGTTGGGCAGCATGATCCCGCCTGCACCGACGCGAATGGTGCGGGTCGCGGCCGCGACATGCGCGATCACCACTGCGGTGGCGGCACTGGCGATGCCCGCCATGCCGTGATGCTCGGCAACCCAGTAGCGGTTATAGCCGAGCGCCTCCGCATGGGCGGCAAGGTCGGCGGCATTGGCGAGCGCACCGGCAACGGTGCCGCCCTCGGTCACGGGTACGAGATCGAGCAGGGAGAAGCGTGTCATGCGGGCGAAAATGGGGATGCCCTGCCGCCGGTGCAATCAGAAGGGGCGCGAGTAGCGCAGCGCCATCCCCTGATCGTCCGGGATCGCGGCGATGTTGCCGGGATTGAGCCGCCAATACAGGTTGCCCTCCATCCAGCCGCCGATGAAAGGACGGCCGTAGCGCATCTCTGCATCGAACTCGCGACCGGTGGGTGACAAGTCGATCCGCTGGGTGGTCCAGCCGGTGACCTGCCGGGTCCGGTAGTCCCATCCGGTCGGCAATGTCAGGTCGGCGCCGCCCGCGGCAACGCGCATCGGTTGCGCGATACGCAGCCCGATACTGTCCCCCCCCAACACGCCGTCCTTGCCGATGTCCGCCGCGAACGCCGCGGTGCGAAGTCGACCCGCCGCTGACAGGGAACCAGCGATCTGCGTCCATCCACCACGGAGCGAGCCGCCCAGCGACCAGCCGGCGGGCAGGTTCAGCCGCGCGCGTGCGTCGGCGAACCAACTGGTCGCGGACAGGCCGCCCAGCGACGGGTCGAACTGAGCGCCGAGTACCGTGGCGCGTTCGGACAGGCGAGTGGTGCCGAGCGACCATCCTAGCGCGCCCGCTTGGCCGTCCAGCGCGACCCCGGCGCGGGTGTAGCCCGCCCGGTTCCAGCCGTTCAGGCCAGCGATCAACGGGTCGCGGCGGGCAAGCGCGTCGCCATTCTCAACCGATGTCGTGATCCCGACTCGCCCGACCTCGGCGCGCATGGCCGTCGCGGTGCGGGGGATCGCGTCGAAGCCAAGGCCATCATCGCGCGCGACGAGGAATGCGGGGCGATGTTGTCCCGTCATCTGGACCGCGAGCCCGTCCGCGCCGCTGCGAACCGCGAAGCCGAACCGGGCGCGGCTGCCAAGCGCCTGCGTCACGCTTGCGGCAAGCACGCGCGCCGAGCGGGCGTCGGCGGGGGAGAGCTGCGCGCTGCCGAGCGACATGCCACCCCGGGCCGTGGGGGCCAGGGTCATCGCGGCGCTCATGCCACCGGCGGCCAGCGACACAGCCCGTCCCCCGACTTCCAGCGCGGGGGCAAGCGTTAGCGTTGGGCGATAGCGCGCGATGGTGCTGGCCAGGTTGATCGCGAAGGCCCGGTCATAGCCATCGAGGATCACCGCGCCGAGCGTGCCCATGCGCGCATCGCCCATCGCGGATGACAGCACGCCATTGCCGGTCAGCGATGCTCCCGCGCCAGAGCCCGCGACCGTGGTCGTGCCGATCGGCTGAAACGCTCGCGTCAGGTCAAGCACACCGCGGCCATAGGTCGCGTCGACCCCACTCGCGCCCGCATCGCGCGCCGAGCGGAACAGGATGTCGACGATCTGCGCGCCCGACAGGTTCGGGAAAGCCTGGGCCAGCAGCGCCGCCGCACCCGCGATCTGCGGCGCCGAAAAGGACGTGCCCGACCAGAGATAGGCGGTGCTCGACGCATCGGGCGCCCGCACCCGCTCACCCACCGCGGTCAGGTAATGCGCTGCGCTGTCGCCCGCGCGATTGCTGAAGGAAGAGATGGTGTCGCCGGCGCCGACGGACCCGGCGATCACGACCAGTCCGCGCGATACCGCGTCGTTGTTCGCGAAGGCCGCCGATGCCGATGGGTTGGCCGTCCCCTCGTTGCCGGCCGAGATCACGACCACCACGCCCGCCGCAGTGGCGCGGCTGATCGCGGCGAGAAGCGTGGATGGCGCGGCATCCTCTCCGCCCAAGGAGATGTTGATGACCCGCGCGCCGGCGGTGCGGGCCAGGTCCACGCCCCTGGCGATGTTGTCGTCGTTGAAGGAGCAGGCACTCTCACCACCCGTGGCGGGGGTGGCGCAGCTGCCGGGCGTGTCGCTGCGCGCGACCACCAGGGTGGAGTCGAAAGCGACCCCATGCGTGCCGGCGTCGTTGCGACGGCCGGCCAGGGTGAACGCGACCGCGGTGCCGTGGCCGTTTTCGTCGTCAACCGTCGTGCCACCGGCGACATTCGCGGACTGCGCCGCGATCCGTCCTGCGAACTCGGGGCTGTCCACGTCGATCCCCGAATCGATCACGCCGACCGTGATCCCGGCGCCCGTTGCCCCGCGCTGGTAGGCCGCAAGCGCGTCCATCGACACTGCGCCCACCGTCGCGCGGTATTCGGCAGTGTCATAGTTGGTGGCCGGTGTTGGCGGCGGCGTGGGGGTCGGTGCTGGCGTAGGTGTCGGAACCGGCGTTGGCGTGGGGGGCGGGACGGTGCCGGTGGGCGGCGTGGGCGTGCTGTTCACGCCGCCGCCTCCGCCGCAACCGGCGAGCAACAGGCACCCCAGCGCCGTTGATCCGCGCCATAGCCCGATGCCGTTTTTGCCCGCCCCGCCCATGCCAGCCCTATGACACGATATTGTTGGACGGGAACTTAACATGGGACTGCCCGGTTCGCCTTGCCGGTCCGGTCCGCTCTGCCTACAGGATCGCCGCGATGCTCGCGCGCCTTGCCCATGTTCGCAACTGGATCTTCGACCTCGACAACACGCTGTATCCGGCGCGCAGCAACCTGTTCGCCCGGATCGACAAGCGCATGACCCGCTTCGTCGCCGACCTGCTGGGCGTCGACGATGCAGAAGCATTTCGGGTTCAAAAGGCGTATTTTCTTGGCCATGGCACGACGCTCGCCGGGCTGATGGCCAATCACCATGTCGATCCGCATGAGTTCCTGTCCTATGTCCACGATATAGAAATGGACGTGCTGGAGGAGGACGCGCCGCTCGCCGCTGCCGTCGCGCGGCTGCCGGGCAGGAAGCTCGTCTTCACCAACGGCGACAAGCCCTATGCGCTGAAGGTGCTTGACCGGCTCGGGCTGGGTGGCAGCTTCGAGGCGGTGCACGACCTGCACGCAATGAACCTGATCCCAAAGCCCGCCGCCAGTGCCTATCTGGGGCTGTGCGAGGCGTGGGACCTCGATCCCGCGGAGAGCCTGTTCGTCGAGGACATGGCGCGCAATCTTGCCCCAGCCAAGGCAATCGGCATGACCACTGTCTGGGTCGACAACGGGTCCGAACAGGCCGAGGACGCCGACCGCAGCTACATCGATTTCACCACGACGGACCTGTCCGAGTGGCTTCACCATGTCCTGGAGGCAGAATGACCGACCTTGCAGCAACGATCGACCAGGCCTGGGAGGATCGCGCCGCGCTCGGCTTTGAGACGAAGGGTGAGGTGCGGGACGCGGTGGAGCAGGCGTTGGCGCTGCTCGACCGGGGTGAAGCGCGGGTGGCCGAGCCGGACGGCAATGGGGGCTGGCGGGTCAACCAATGGCTGAAGAAGGCGGTTCTGCTGTCCTTCCGCCTGAACGACAATCAGCTGATCGACGGCGGGCCGGGCGCGGGCCATTGGTTCGACAAGGTGCCCTCCAAGTTCTCGGGCTGGGACGAGGGGACGTTCCGCACGGCTGGCTTCCGCGCAGTGCCGGGATCGGTGGTCCGGCGCGGCGCCTTTATCGGCAAGGGCGCGATCCTGATGCCAAGCTTCGTCAACATCGGCGCCTATGTGGGCGAGGGCACGATGGTGGACACCTGGGCGACCGTGGGTTCCTGCGCACAGATCGGGCGCAACGTGCACTTGTCGGGTGGTGCGGGCATCGGCGGCGTGCTGGAGCCGCTACAGGCTGACCCGGTGATCATCGGCGACGGCGCGTTCATCGGGGCGCGCGCGGAAGTGGCCGAGGGCGTTCGCGTGGGTGAGGGCGCGGTGCTGTCGATGGGTGTGTACCTGGGCGGTTCGACCAAGATCATCGACCGCGACACGGGCGAGGTGTTCCGCGGCGAAGTGCCCCCCTATGCCGTGGTGGTACCCGGCTCCACCGGCGGTGAGAACGGCAAGCCGTCCCTTTACTGCGCAGTGATCGTGAAGCGGGTGGACGAGCGCACCCGCGCCAAGACCAGCATCAACGAGCTTCTGCGCGACTGATAATGGCGGCGACCAGGGCGATCCGGTCGACATCGGCATAGGCTGGCTCTTCCAGCTCTTCGCCGAACACGTCGGGGTCGATCTCGCGATAGGAAAGGTGGAGGCCCAGCGCCTCCGCCTTCTCGCGCAGCGCATCATACAGCGGATCGCGCCCGCCGATGATCGCACTGCCGGTGTAAAGCAGCACGCGGCCGCCAGGTGCGAGGCGCTCCGCTGCTTCGCTCGCGAGGTCGAGCGACAACTGCCCACCATGCATCCCGCCGCCATCGCGATAGGCCCGTCCGGCTTCGTCGATGATATAGGGCGGGTTGATGGTGACGAGGTCGAAAAGCCCCGGAACATCGCCCAGGCCCGACCCTTCCGTCATGGTGATCTCCACCCCGGCAGCGGCGGCATTGACCGCTGCCAGCCGCAGGGCGGCCGGGTTGATGTCGGTCAGGAACACCTCGCAGGCGCCGCAACGATGCGCGGCGACGATGGCGCCCACCCCGGATCCACCGCCGATGTCCAGGATCCGGGCGCCGCTCGGCAGCGCTACGCGATCGAGCTCGGCAGCAATCAGGTCGGCAAAGCGGTAGCTGTCAGGGCCGAAGAAGACCGAGTCCTCGGCCAAGGTCGGGTAGGCCGAATGGATGAACAGGTCGCGATGCAGCGACGACACGCGCACCGTGCTGCGCCAACGGTCACCCTCGCGCACCAGCACGTTCGCGGCGTGTAGAAGCCGCGTCAGCTCGGGATCGATCGCGCCATCCTGGAACGGCAGGCTCCAGCCCAGCACATCCTCCGCGCAAGCGCCAAGCGACCGGTCGGGCCGGGCAACGACACGAGCATGGGTTGCTGGCGTCGGGGT